>Ga0114974_10002018_pt1 | contig 15777 bp, 12 predicted proteins | sample S_130206_EF_Meta_FD_87318 | JGI IMG/M metagenome (GOLD analysis project Ga0114974, IMG submission 87318) | Freshwater microbial communities from Lake Simoncouche, Canada to study carbon cycling - S_130206_EF_MetaG | ecosystem: Environmental > Aquatic > Freshwater > Lake | place: Lake...
AGCTATTATTTTCATCGGAAGAAGTGAAGAAACCACAACCGAAAGTACTAAAAGTATAAATCTATTTTTCATCGCATAGCCATTTTATCCAAGCTAATTTACAAATAATAATCTAATTTTCGATTAATAAATTGTTGGCACAGTAATTGGATATTGAGTAAATAGTAATAATCTAAATATCAAATATCATGAAAACAAAAATTATTTATTTTGCCTTTATTGCTTTTCTTTTTGCAAATCAAGTTATTGCACAAAACAAAACAACTGTTAGCGCTAACAATTCTGAAATTAGCGACAATTTAGATTTAAAAGCTGTTGCTTCTATTTTTGGAGATTCTAAAAATTTAGAAGATTTTGAAAGAAGATTAAATGATCCAAATTTAAAAATTTCAAACTTAGATTTAAACTACGACAATCAAGTTGATTATTTACGCGTTATTGAATCTGTTGAAGGTAGAACCCATTTAATTATTATTCAAGCTGTTTTGGAAAAAGATGTTTTTCAAGATATAGCTACTATTGAAGTAGAAAAAGACCAAAATAACCGCCTTCAAATCCAGGTAGTTGGTGATGTTTTTATGTATGGTAACAATTATATTTACGAACCAATTTATGTTCACTCACCTTTATTTTTTACCTCCTTTTGGGTTATTAGTTATAGACCTTATTATTCAACATGGAATTGGGGTTATTATCCAAGCTATTACCATTACTGGCGCCCATTACCAATATACAGATACAGAAGAAATGTATATAGTCACATCAATCACAACTATCGATACAATTATGTAAATGTTAGAAGAAGTAATGTAGCAATCAATTTACATAGAAATTTGCGCGCAAATAGTTTTGAATCTCGAAACCCTGATCGTTCCTTTGAACGTAGAAATTCTAATGTAAGTAATCGGTACGAGTTAGAACGAAGCAGAACATCAAATACACGTAGCAATACTGTAACGCCAAGAGGAAATAGAAATGAAAGTGTAACACCAAGGGGAAATAGAACTGAAACTGTTACTCCAAGAGGAAACGAAAGAACGCCAAATGAAACTCCAAGGGGAAATAGAAATGAAACCGTAACGCCTAGAGTAAACGAAAGTTCTCCAAATGCAACTCCAAGAGGAAATAGAACTGAAACCGTAACGCCAAGAGGTAATGAAAGAACGCCAAATGAAACTCCAAGGGGTAACAGAAATGAAAATGTAACCCCAAGAGGAAATTCTAATAGTTCAAATTCAGAAAGAAGTTCAACACCGCGTAATGAATCACGCAGAGAAAACAGATAATTAACTTTTCAGGAATATTGTTATTTTTTAATGAAATTTATAAAAAAGCACTGCTAAATCAGTGCTTTTTTTTATGCTTAAAAAAATATTTTTATTTAATCTCAAAAAAAAGACAATCATTTATCATTATTCAATTTTATAATAATAAATTTGTAGACTTTTTTAAGATATTTCTATGAACGCTCAGCATCAAGGTTTACACAGTAAATTAACTTTAAGTGGATTACTAATTACTTTAGGTATAATTTATGGAGACATTGGAACCTCTCCTTTGTACGTAATGAAAGCCATAATTGGTCTACATGCTATTAACGCTGATGTGGTGTTAGGTGGAGTTTCATGTATTTTTTGGACATTAACGCTACAGACTACAATTAAATATGTTTTAATCACATTAAGTGCCGATAATAATGGTGAAGGAGGAATTTTTGCATTGTATGCATTAGTGAAGCGAACCAAAGTAAAATGGCTAATTGTACCAGCAATTATAGGTGGAAGTGCACTTCTTGCAGATGGAATTATTACCCCTCCAATATCTGTAGCCTCTGCTGTTGAAGGAATTAGAACTTATTATCCTGATATTAACACTATTCCAATTGTAATTGGAATTCTATTTGTACTATTTACAATTCAACAATTCGGAACGAAATTAGTAGGTAAGTTTTTTGCACCTATGATGTTAATTTGGTTTGGAATGTTGGGAACTCTTGGAGCAATTCAATTAGCACAACATATCGAAGTTTTAAAAGCATTGAATCCTTATTATGCTATACATTTATTATCCATTCACCCAGAAGGATTTTATGTTTTAGGTTTTGTCTTTCTTTGTACCACTGGAGCTGAAGCTTTATATTCTGACATGGGACACTGTGGTAGAAAAAACATTAGAATAAGTTGGATTTTTGTAAAAACAACTCTTGTATTGAACTATTTTGGACAGGCAGCTTACTTAATTCAGCATGAAGGCGAAACCCTACAAACCCTAGGAGGTAAAAACGGAAACCCATTTTATTTGATTATGGAAAGTTGGTTTCTTCCCTTTGGAATTGTAATAGCAACTCTAGCTGCTGTAATTGCCTCTCAAGCCTTGATAAGCGGTTCATTTACATTAATAAATGAAGCCATGCGATTGAGCTTTTGGCCAAAAGTTAAAATTAAATACCCTACTGAATTAAAAGGTCAATTGTATATTCCATCAATTAACTGGTTACTGTTTGCAGGTTGCGTTATGATAGTTTTGCACTTTGAAGAATCTAGTAATATGGAAGCCGCTTATGGATTGGCAATCGTACTTTGTATGATTATGACTACTTTGCTCCTTACCTATTTTATGGTTATAAAAAGAATTTCTTGGTTCATCATTGCGCCACTAATTTTGATCTATCTAATAATCGAAACTAGTTTCCTTATTGCCAATTTGAATAAATTTCCACACGGAGGTTATGTTACCTTATTTATTGCAACAATATTAATTGGAATAATGACCACTTGGCATTTAGCTAAAAAAATCAGTAAGAATTATACAAAATTTGTAAAAATTGATTCTTATAAAAAAGTCTTGGCTGAATTAAGTGCCGATTTAACGATTCCAAAATATGCAACACATTTGGTTTACATGACCAATGCCAATAGAACGGATGAAATTGAAGAAAAGGTGATGTATTCAATATTACAAAAACGACCAAAAAGAGCCGATTTATATTGGTTTGTTCATGTCAATATTCTTAGCGAACCATACAAAACCGAGTACAAAGTAACCGAAATTATAAAAGACGATTTATTCAGAATTGATTTTAATTTAGGATTTAGAGAGCCTACAAAAATTAATTTAATGTTCAAGGAAGTTTTGAAAGACATGGTGAAAAACGGGGAAGTTGATGTTACAAGCCGTTATGAATCCTTAAACAAAAACAACATTTTAGGTGATTTCAAATTTGTTTTGTCAGAAAAATTCTTGTCAAACGATAGTGATTTAACTTTCTTTGAAAAAATCGTAATGAACACTTATTTCATGATAAAAAAATTCAGTTTATCCGAAGAAAAAGCCTTTGGATTAGACAGTAGTTCCGTAAAAATTGAAAAATTCCCAATGGTTTTACACCCTCCAGAAATAATTCATTTGAATAGAATTAACTAATTTTTCAACTTAATTTAGTACAAACGCTAAGTTAAGATTGACTTAAAATCAAACATATCATTTTAATTCATGACAAGATTTTTTAAATTTGTGAATCAAATAAATTTAAAACCATGAAAACAAAATTAAACATCTTCATAATAATTTTTTTGTTATTGATTACAATAACTATTGATGCTCAAACGGCACAATCAAGAACTTTTACCTTTACAGAAGCCTCACATTCAAGTACTTATAATGGTAATGCACAGCATGTTTTAGCTGTTTGGATTGAACAAGGGACAGGAACGGCTGGTACATTTATTGTAACTAAATATAGATATGTTGGTGGAGGAACTAGTGATCACTTACCTACGTGGTCAGTAAAAGCTGGAGGAACCGCAGGTAATGCTTTAGCGTCAACAGCGAATATTGCTACAGCAACAACTGGTGCTACATTATCTACATGGTCTACTAAAACCGTAACTTGGGATGGAAAAAATGCGGCAGGTAACCTTGTAGCAGATGGTAATTATCAATTTGTTATTCAATCAACTTGGAACCATGGAACAACTGGAACAGTAACTCGGTATTTCCCTTTTGTAAAAGGTCCAGGAGCTGCAAATCCAACATTTACAGATGACACCAATTTCACAGGTATTAGTGCTACATTAGCTAATCCTGATTTTTCAAGCAAACCAGAAGTTGCGATATTTCCAAATCCAACCAATGGAATATTCAATATGGATTTAAAAAATGACATCAACAACATCAAAGTAATAAATATTTTAGGAAAAGTTGTTTACAACGAAAAAGTAACTCAAGATTCTGCTGGAACTACTAAAAGAGTAGATTTATCAAATTTAGTAAATGGACTTTACATAGTTTCTGTTACTAATGACAATGGAACTTCTAATTACAAAGTCGTGCTAAATAAGTAGTATTTCTTATATTAAAAACATTTTAAAAGCATCCAATTGGATGCTTTTTTATTAAAACTAATTTTCTTTAAACAAAGAAAACTTTTTCTCTTCAACAACTTCCGAAACAATCTCTTTGATTCCCGGTGTTTCATAAATCTGATATTTACCATTTTCATCAGAATAAATTAAATAGGCCTCCAGTTCGGGATGTAATTCTAAAAACACCTTTGCTCTTTCAAGTCCCATTACTAAAACACCAGTCGCATTAGCATCTGAAGTAATACATTCTTTAGAAAAAATTGATGCACTTAACAAATTGTTTTTAGTTGGATAACCGGTTTTAGGATCAATGTGATGGGCATATTTAACTCCGTCTTCGATTACGAAGCGTCTGTAATTTCCGGAAGTTGCAACTGCTAAATTTTCCAGTTTTACAATTGCTTTCAATGGATTTCCATTTTCTTTATTGTCAATCGGTTTTTCAATTCCAACTTTCCAAAATTCACCATTTACATTTTTTCCATTGGCATAAACCTCACCTCCAATTTCTACTACAAAAGAAGTTATTCGTTTTGATTTCAGAAAATCTGAAACTACATCAACAGAATATCCTTGGGCAAAAGCATTAAAATCTAAAGCTACGCGAGGATCTTTTTTTATGATTCTATTGCCTTTCAACTCAATTAAATCAAAACCTACAAATTGAAGTATACTGTCTATTTTTTGCTTTTCAATTTTTTGCTTTTTGCCAGGACCAAATCCCCAAGCATTTACAATGGGATAAACAGTTGGGTCAAAAGCACCATCAGTATTTTTCCAAACTTCTTTTGCTTTGTTGAAACATGCTTTAAAATAAGTATCAACTTTTACATTTTTTTCGTTAGAATTAATTTTTGATATAATAGAATTTGGAATATAAGTAGAAACCGACAGATCAAAATCACGTAAAATTTTTTCAATTTGTGGTTGTAAATTTCTGTTTTTTATATCAAAATAGGTAATGTGATAGGTTGTTCCTTGAGCTTCGCCTGCAATTGAAATTGGTTCCTTTTGCGAATAAATCGCAATTAAATTAAATAAAGACAGAATAATTATAAACAAAAATTTATTCATGGTAAATAGGTTTTTAATTAATCTTTATTAGATAAAAGTAATTCTTTATGTTTATGTAAATCTAAAGCGCCACTCTTTTTTGAACCCATTTTAATTTTCAAATTCCCCCTTTTTAGAAAATAGTCTGCTACCGTTGCTTCTATTTGAATTGCAGCATTATAATCTTCTAAAGCGCCTTTAAAATCATTTAATTGTTCCTTTGCAAAACCTCTGCTAAAATAGGCATTGTTATGAGTATCCCTAATTTTTATAGCATCATCAAAGTCCAAAATAGCCCCACCTATAACCTTAATTTCAAATTTTGCTAATCCCATGAAATAATGGGCATCAGCATTTCCATATTCTAATTCAACCACCTTTTTATAATCTAATATGGCTCCTTTATAATCTGCCAATTTATTTTTTGCCATTCCTCGAAAAAAGTAACTATCGGCATTTAATGTGTCTATGGCAATTTCTTTTGTATAATCTTCAATTGCGCCTGCATAATCTCTTAACAATTCTTTGGTCAAACCTCGATCATTATAGGCAGTGGAATCATTTGGACTAATTTCAATTATTTTGGTAAAATAAGCGATAGATTCCTGAAAATCTCTGGAATTATATTTTTGTAAAGCACACTCTTTGTATTCCTCTTTTAAGGTTTGTGAGTTACTATTTACAACTGAAAAGATAAAAAGAAGGACTGTGAAGATTGGTTTCATATTGCTAAATAATTCAACTAGACGAAATTATACTTTATTACAAATTTAAAATAAATATTCCTCTAAAACCTTAATTTTTACATAAGATTCAATTCCAATAATCCTTTTAAAATGATATAATTATGAATGAAAATATAAAGGCGAAATGGACGTAAATACCTTTTGAAAAAAAGCTGTACCTTTGCACCTCAATTACAAATAATGAGATTACACAGAAATTTAGTTTATACTACTATCGATTCTTTAAATGCGATTTTCAATGAAGGAGAATATGCCGATAAAGTAGTTGCAAGAGCTTTAAAAAAAGACAAACGATGGGGAAGTTCCGATCGTAAATTTGTTGCCGAAACCATTTATGAAGTAGTGCGTTGGAAACGATTATATGCTGAAATTGCAGAAGTAAAAGAACCCTTTGACCGAGATAATCTTTGGAGAATGTTTTCTGTTTGGGCTGTTTTACGGGGATATCCAATTCCTGATTGGAGACAATTAGAAGGTACACCCGAACGTAAAATAAAAGGTCGCTTTGACGAATTATCGAAAATTAGAGCCCTAAAAGAATCTATTCCAGATTGGATGGATGAATTAGGTGTAAAAGAACTAGGTGAAAAAGTTTGGTCAACCGAAATTGCTGCACAAAACCAACCAGCAAAAGTAATTTTAAGAGTCAATACATTAAATACCACTCGTGAAAAATTGCATGCGCTTTTAATGGATTTGAATATCGAAACTACTTTTTTGAAAGACCAACCTGATGCTTTAGTTCTAAAAGAAAGAGCCAATGTATTCATGACCGATGCTTTTAAAGCAGGAATGTTTGAAGTACAAGATGCCAATTCGCAATTAGTAGCTGCATTTTTAGATGTAAAACCTGGAATGAGAGTTGTTGATACTTGTGCTGGTGCGGGAGGTAAAACACTTCATTTGGCTTCCTTAATGGAAAACAAAGGACAATTGATTGCAATGGATTTGTATGAAAGCAAATTAAAACAATTGAAATTGCGCGCCAAAAGAAACGGTGCCTTTAATATTGAATATAAAATAATCGACTCTACTAAAGTAATTAAAAAGTTACAAGAAAAAGCCGATAGAGTTTTAATTGACGCCCCATGTAGTGGTTTGGGAGTTCTGAAAAGAAATCCAGATGCAAAATGGAAATTACAACCTGAATTCATTGAAAATATTAAGAAAATTCAGGCAGAAGTACTAGAAAGCTATTCAAGAATAGTAAAACCTGGTGGGAAATTAGTTTATGCTACTTGTTCCGTTCTTCCATCTGAAAATCAAGACCAGGTACAACGTTTTTTAACTACTGAAACTGGTAAAAGTTTTACCTTTGTAAAAGAGGCTAAAATTTTGGCTTCAGAGTCAGGTTTCGATGGTTTCTACATGGCACTTTTAGAACGTAAAGTTTAAATAAAATAGTAACTACTTAAAAACTCTAAATTTCTATTTAGAGTTTTTTTTTGTTAGTCAATATAAACTTTAACACTAATAAAAATTATTTTCTATCTTTATTATAATAATATAGATTAGATTTGTCGCCCCGAACTAAAAAATTAATTTTAGCTAATTAAATGAAAAAAATATACTCTTACATTGCGATTCTTCTCTTTACAGTAAGCTTCTCGCAAATACCACAAGGATACTACGCTACCGCCACAGGAACTGGATATACGTTAAAAACACAACTTTTTAGCATAATTAATCAACACAATGTTGTGAGTTATTCTCCAGGTTTATGGAATTTATATACTACAACAGATGTAAGAGCAGATGGAAAAGTTTGGGACATTTACACCACATGTAATTTTACATTTGGAACAGGAACTGGAGGGAATCAAGATACAGGTTCTGGAGGAACTGCAGAATGTCAATTTTTCAATAAAGAACATACCTTCCCTAAAAGTTGGTTTGGAGGAGTGTCAGGAACACCAATGTATTCTGATGCTTTTCACGTAATGCCAACAGATAAAAAAGTAAACGGTAGCAGAGGGAATTTTGCCTACGGAATCGTTGGAACAGCCAGTTTTACCTCTTCAAATGGTTGTAAAATAGGAAATAACATAGCACCTAATGGACCTACAATGACGGTTTTCGAACCTGCAGACGAATACAAAGGTGATATTGCCCGTAATTATTTTTACATGGCCACTTGCTATGAAGACCTAATCGCTGGATGGGAAAATTATAACTCAAATGGAGCCGCATTTTTAGATGGTACTAATACACGAGTTTACGAACAATGGGCACTGAGCATGTTATACAGTTGGCACCTTGCAGATCCTGTTAGTACAAAAGAGATTAACAGAAATAATGCCGTTTATGCTGTTCAAGCCAATAGAAATCCGTTTATTGATCACCCTGAATGGGTTAATGTTATTTGGGGAACATCTTTAAGTACTTCTGACGCTACTTTTTCGGCGGGAATTGCTGTATATCCAAATCCAACAAATAACCATACTATTTCTATTGGTAGTTCAACTCCTATTGATGACATCCAATTAATAACTATTAATGGTCAATTAATTCAACAAATTAAAAAACCAACCTTTAATAACGGAACGTACACATTAGAAAATTTACCTCAAGGATTTTACTTCTTGAAATTATCGTCTAATGGCAATTCAATTACCAAAAAAATTAGTGTGAATTAAGAATTTATTATAACAAAAAACTCCGATTTACATCGGAGTTTTTTTTGGAATCTATTTCAGGTATTAATTTCTAATTGTTCATAGAAATTAGAAACTCTTCATTGTTTTTTGTTTTCTTAAAACGATCGTTAATGAAATCCATTGCTTCAACTGGATTCATGTCTGAAAGGTATTTTCTCATAATCCACATACGTTGCAATGTTTTTTCATCCAATAACATATCATCTCTACGTGTACTTGAAGAGGTTAAATCAATTGCAGGGAAAATACGTTTGTTAGCAATTTTTCTATCTAATTGCAATTCCATATTACCAGTTCCTTTGAATTCCTCAAAGATAACTTCGTCCATTTTAGAACCAGTTTCTGTCAATGCTGTTGCAATAATACTCAACGAACCGCCATTTTCAACATTACGAGCCGCTCCAAAGAAACGTTTTGGTTTCTGCAACGCATTCGCATCAACACCACCACTCAATACTTTTCCTGAAGCGGGTTGAACTGTATTATAAGCTCTCGCCAAACGCGTAATTGAATCTAATAATATTACCACATCATGACCACATTCTACTAATCTTTTTGCTTTTTCAAGTACGATATTGGCAATTTTAACGTGCTCCTGAGGCTCTCTATCAAATGTAGATGCAATAACCTCTCCTCTAACATTTCGTTGCATATCGGTAACTTCTTCAGGACGTTCGTCTATTAAAAGAACAATTAAATATACTTCAGGATGGTTGGCAGCAATGGCATTGGCAATGTCTTTTAACAACATCGTTTTACCTGTTTTTGGTTGTGCTACAATCATTCCGCGTTGTCCTTTTCCAATTGGAGAAAACAAATCGATAATTCGAGTCGAAATGGTACTTTGTTTTTCAGCCAATCTGAATTTTTCAGATGGAAAAACAGGGGTCAAATGCTCGAATGAAACTCGGTCGCGTACCACTTGCGGATCGTGACCATTTATTTTAAGAACTTTTACAAGTGGGAAAAATTTCTCACCTTCTTTTGGTGGTCGAACCACACCTTTAACAGTGTCTCCTGTTTTTAAACCAAAAAGTCTAATTTGCGAAGTTGATAAATAAATATCATCTGGCGAAGCCAAATAATTGTAATCCGAAGAACGTAAAAAACCATAACCGTCAGCCATCATTTCTAAAACACCTTCACTTTCTATAATTCCGTCAAACTCAAAATCAGAATGTCCAAAGTTACTTTTCTTAGCTTTGAAGTTTGGGTTCTGGTTTGGATTTACATTTCCATTCGGATTTTGATTCGGATTTTGATTCGGATTTTGATTGGGGTTTTGGTTTGGATTTTGATTCGGGTTTTGCTTTTGATTGGGATTGGGTTTCTGGTTTGGATTTTTTGGTTTTTCAACCAAAGGCAATTCAGCAACCTCATTTGTATTTTTACTTTCAGTTGGTTCTGAAGAATTCTCTTGAACTGCATTCTCTGCTGCCGCTTTTGCAGCAACCTTAGCTTCAAAATCTGATTTTTTAAACTTAATTACCTTGCGCTCTTTTTCAATTGGAGCAACAGTTTTTTCATTTGGAATACGTTTAGGAATTTCTTGCTTAACAGTTTCTTCTTTAATGTCCTCAACCACAACTTCTGGTTCTGTAAAAAGAGAGATTGGTTCCGATTTTTGAATCACTGGCTTTTTTTCCACGGCCATTCTTGCCCGCTTTGGTTTGGCATCATTTACAGCTTCTTCCGAAGAAGTAGGAGCTTCGACTGCAGTTGCAGCTTGAAGTTCTAAAATCTGACTGATTAGATTTTCTTTTTTTACGCCTGTAATTTTATTGATTTTTGCTGCTTTCGCGATTTCTTGAAGCTCAGATAGCTTCATTTCTTTTAGTATAGAAATTTCAAACATAAAATGTTATTTGAATTTAATTGTTTTGGAATAATGGAAAAGAATGTGTGATTTTTGCTTTAATGAAATCTCCAAAGGATGAAGGACTTACGCATTTGTTATGCAATAATACAAATAATATTTGTTAATCATAGTGTTTTTTTAAAAATAAAATAATATTTTTGTTTTAACATTATACAATTATGATTCAAAGAATTCAAACCATCTATTTAATTATTGCTTTAGTAGTATCAGGTGTTTTACCGTACGTGTTTCCACTTTGGGAAATGAATAACGGAAAAGAATATTACTTTATGAATGATTCAATTTATACCGTTTTGTTTGGATTGACAACTACCTTAACGTTAGTAAGTATTTTGTATTTCAAAAAAAGACAGCATCAATTTGTTCTTAACAGATTGTCTATCATATTGAATTTAATTTTATTAGGATTATTTGTATATCGTTCGCTAAATTTATCTGGAGAAACGCTAGCCGTTTCTGAGAAAGGTATTGGGATTTTTCTTCCAATTGTTGCTATCGTTTTTTTGGCTTTGGCCAATAAAGCCATCAAGAAGGATGAAGATCTTGTAAAATCTGTGGATCGGTTGAGATAAACCTATAAACTTAGTTTATTAATGCGAAGAAAAACCTGAACGAAAGTTTGGGTTTTTTTTCGTTTATTATTTTTTTAACGCAAAGTCCGCAAATAAAAATCTGTGTATCAGTGACATTATTTTTTACCACAAAAGATACAAAAGTTGAAACAAAAGCCATAGAAATTAAATTAAAAGTCTATTATTTTTCCACTATCATCTCTTTGTCTATCATCTTGCATCTCTTTGTCTATGATCTTTCATCTCTTCGTCTATCATCTTTCTTCTTCACCGCTTCCCGATTTCTATAATCTCCAAATCCTTAATTTTATCGCCTTCAATTACAAATCGTAACATCGTACGCATTTGGTGAAAACCACTAATTCCAGCAGCTCCGGGATTCATGTGCAAAAAATTGTTTTTCTTATCAAAGATAACCTTCAAAATATGAGAATGCCCACAAATGAATAATTTGGGAGGATTTTGCTCTAATTCTGCCTTTATATTCGGATTGTATTTTCCAGGATAACCGCCAATATGCGTAATCCAAACATCCACACCTTCGCACCTAAATCGATTGTGCAACGGAAATTCCATTCTTGCTTTATCATCATCAATGTTTCCAAAAACACAGCGCAAAGGCTTCAACTTTTTGATGGTATCTGTAACAACCAAATCCCCAATATCGCCAGCGTGCCAAACCTCATCCGCAAGATGAACGTATTTCAAAATCGTTTCATCAATGTGACTGTGCGTATCAGAAAGCAAAAGTATTTTTTTCAAAATTGTTTTTTTTGGAGCTATTTCCAGCTTTCCACTACAATCCACGCTAAAAAGCGTGGGATTTTCGCTGCAAACGTAGTTCACTGAACTCCGGATTAAATAGAAATCAAGTGAAGTAATCTGGGCTAGGATTTTGTGGTAAAAATAAACATTCCAAATCCAAATAAAAAATCAAATGAAACCTTTGTCCCCTCACCCATCCACTTCGTCCTCAAATTAACAAAGTGTTACAAAATCAAATTAAAATATATCTCACATTAATAAGTATCTTTGCAACTTTGAAACTACATTATTTTGCGCTACTTCATAAAATTGGCATACAACGGAACAAAATACCACGGTTGGCAAATCCAACCGAATGCTTCGTCTGTACAAGAAACTCTGAACAACGCACTTTCCGTAATTTTGAATTCCGATATTACTATAATGGGCGCTGGACGAACAGATACAGGCGTTCATGCCAAAGAAATGTTTGCGCATTTTGATTTTGAATCTGCTTTTGAGACAGAAAGCACTGTTCACAAACTGAATTCCTATCTTCCGAAAGACATCGTTATTTTTGATATTTTTCCGGTTCATTCCGACGCTCACGCTCGCTTTGACGCCAAGAAAAGAACGTATCATTATCATATTTCAACTTTTAAAGACGCCTTCTCTCAAGATGGAAGTTGGTATTATCACCAAAAATTAGATGTCGATTTAATGAATCAAGCAGCAGCATTGTTATTAAATCATACTGATTTTCAATGCTTTTCAAAAGTAAATACCGATGTGAACACGTTCAATTGTAGCATTTCAGAAGCCTTTTGGATTCACGAAAACAACCAATTGATTTTTACCATTTCAGCCGATCGTTTTCTGAGAAATATGGTTCGTGCCATTGTAGGAACACTCGTAAATGTTGGTTTAAACAAAATATCCTTATCGGATTTTAATACCATTATTGAAAATAAAAACAGAAATGAAGCCGGATTTTCAGTTCCAGCGCAAGGTTTATACCTTGTCAAAATAGACTATGATTACCTATAACGCAGGTTGCTACGCAAACTTGCAATAACAAAAATATGAAAGCAAAAGCATTCGATACCAATTTATTCAAAAGAATTCTACACTATGCCAAACCTTATAAATTCAGGTTCAACGGCGTTATTCTGTTTGCCATTTCCTTATCTTTTTTCGCGGCTTTTCGTCCGTATTTGTTGAAATTAACGGTTGATGATTATATCAAAACTCACGATAAAGTGGGCTTGTTATACTATGTCATTTTAATGGGAATCGTACTTTTATTAGAAGTTTTTTCTAACTTTTACTTCGTGTATTGGGCCAACTGGCTTGGGCAAGATATTGTAAAAGACGTTCGCGTAAAACTCTTCAAACACATGTTGAGTTTCAAAATGAAATATTATGACAATGCGCCCGTAGGCCAATTGATCACGCGTTCGGTTTCGGATATGGAATCGATTGCTAAAATTTTCAGTCAAGGACTTTTTATGATTGGTAGCGATTTACTGAAAATGGTCGTAATCCTTGGTTTTATGCTCAAAGAAAACTGGCGATTAACCTGTATTGTTTTTGTAGCAATGCCCATTTTAGTTTACATCACCCGAATTTTTCAACGAAAAATGCAAGTTTCCTTTGAAGAAGTGCGAAACCAAATTGCCAATCTCAATACGTTTGTTCAAGAACGCGTGACGGGAATGAAAATCGTACAACTTTTCAATCGGGAAGACATCGAATTTGATAAATTCAAAGAGATCAACGCCAAACACAACAAAGCATGGATAAAAACCATTCTTTACAACTCCATTTTCTTTCCAATTGCAGATATTATTTCATCTTTTACTCTAGGTTTCATTGTCCTTTACGGAGGATACCGAATTCTGGGTGGAGACAATTCTACGTCTTTTGGTGATATTTTCTCTTACACCATGTTCATCGGAATGCTATTCAATCCCTTGCGACAAATTGCTGATAAATTCAACGAAATGCAAATGGGAATGATTTCTGCCAATCGTGTTTTTGAAATTTTAGACACCAAGGAACACATCCAAGACATTGGAACCATTGAAGCTCCAATTTTTGAAGGAACTATCGAATTCAAAGACGTGCGTTTCAGCTATATCGAAGAAGAAGAGGTCATTAAAGGCATCAATCTAAAAGTAAAATCGGGTCAAACCATCGCCATTGTGGGAGCTACAGGTGCTGGAAAATCGACGATTATCAATTTATTGAACCGCTTTTACGAAATCAATAGCGGGACCATTTTTGTAGATAATCAAAACATACACGATTATACATTAAATTCTTTACGAAAACAAATTGCGGTTGTTTTACAAGATGTTTTCTTGTTTGCCGATACCATTCTAAACAATATTACGCTGAACAATCCAGAAATTTCGAGAGAGCAAGTCGTGGCTGCTGCCAAAAAAATTGGTGTTCACGATTTCATCTCTAGTTTGCCCGAAGGTTATGATTATAATGTAAAAGAGCGAGGCGTCATGCTGTCTTCTGGGCAACGACAACTCATCGCATTTCTAAGAGCCTACGTCAGCAACCCAAGTATTTTAATCCTAGACGAAGCAACCTCTTCTATTGATATGTATTCGGAAGAATTGATTCAACGCGCTACCGAAACCATTACCAAAGGCAGAACCTCAATTATTATCGCACACCGATTGGCCACAATCATGAATGCCGATCAAATTGTGGTTATGAACCAAGGCTTAATCGTTGAACAAGGGACACACTCCGAATTAATCGCTCAAGAAAGTGGTTTTTATAAAAATTTATACGATTCCCAATTTATTTTAAATACCTAAATCCTAAATTGTACTATTTTAGGACAACTAATTATATTATTACTATTATCAAATAAAAAATAATTCTTAAATTCGCAGCAGATTTTAACATAGTAAATACTTAAAAATGACACGAGCTTTTGCGACAGCATTTTTACAACTAAAAAAATAAATACAAAAAATGACACTAGCTTTTGCGACTGCATTTTTACAACTAAAAAAATAAACAAGAAAAAATGACACGAGCCTTTGCGACTGCATTTTTACAACAAAATAAATAAATAAGAAAAGATGAAATACGATATAATTGTTTTAGGAAGTGGCCCTGGTGGATATGTAACTGCAATTAGAGCCTCACAATTAGGGTTCAAAGTAGCCGTTATCGAAAAAGAAAACTTAGGTGGAGTTTGTTTGAATTGGGGTTGTATCCCAACAAAAGCCTTACTAAAATCAGCTCAAGTTTTTGATTACTTGAAACATGCTTCCGATTATGGTTTGACCGTTTCTTCATTTGATAAAGATTTTACAGCAGTTGTAGGTCGTAGCCGAGGAATTGCAGACGGAATGAGCAAAGGCGTTCAGTTTCTTATGAAAAAAAATAAAATCGATGTCATTGATGGTTTTGGTAAAATGAAACCAGGTAAAAAAGTCGATGTTACCGCTGCTGACGGAAAAGTAACCGAATATGATGCAGACCACATTATTATTGCAACAGGAGCGCGCTCACGCGAATTGCCAAACTTGCCACAAGATGGTGTAAAAGTAATTGGATACCGACAAGCAATGACCTTAGCAACACAACCAAAATCAATGATTGTAGTAGGTTCTGGTGCTATTGGAGTAGAATTTGCACACTTTTATAACGCAATGGGAACCGATGTAACTATCGTTGAATTCCTTCCAAATATTGTTCCTTTAGAAGACGAAGACATTTCGAAACAAATGG
>Ga0114974_10002020_pt1 | contig 15767 bp, 12 predicted proteins | sample S_130206_EF_Meta_FD_87318 | JGI IMG/M metagenome (GOLD analysis project Ga0114974, IMG submission 87318) | Freshwater microbial communities from Lake Simoncouche, Canada to study carbon cycling - S_130206_EF_MetaG | ecosystem: Environmental > Aquatic > Freshwater > Lake | place: Lake...
GCGTGCGTGACATTAAATTATCTGCAAATTGGATGGCCGCTACGGGCGTTGCCGGTGAAGATGCGGCGTTATTTGATACCGTTAAAGCGGTGGGACTTGAGCTCTGCCCTGCTCTTGGCATTGCCATTCCTGTCGGCAAAGATTCACTATCCATGAAAACCGTGTGGCATGATGAATCGGGTGAAAAAACCATGACGTCACCGCTGTCACTGATTATTACGGCTTTCGCGCCTGTTTTAGACGTTTGCAAAACCTTAACGCCACAGCTACAAGCGGTTGAAAATAGCGTGTTGTTGCTTATTGATTTGGGCGCTGGAAAAAATCGCTTAGGCGGCAGTGTCCTCGCTCAGGTTTACAATCAACTTGGCGATAAGGCACCAGATGTAGACGATGCAGCACGTTTAAAAGCCTTTTTCGACTCTATTCAAACGCTCAATCAACAACAAAAATTATTAGCGTATCATGATCGCTCTGATGGCGGGTTACTTGCTGTCGGCGCTGAAATGCTGTTTGCTAGCCGACTTGAAGTCAATCTTGTTTTGGATACTTTAAGTGCCGATACACTCAGTAATTTATTTAACGAAGAACTAGGAGCTGTCGTTCAAGTTCGCAGCGAAGACGTTGACGATGTCAAAAGCTTGCTTACACAAAATGGCTTAATTGATTGCGTATTTGAAGTCGGCCATGTGGGTTCACATGAGAATCAACGTTTAACCATTTCACAAGCCGGTGAAATAATCTACAGCGCCCCGCGTGCACAATTGCAAAAAACATGGTCAGAACTCAGTTACCGTATGCAAGCATTGCGTGACAATCCAGCGTGCGCGGCGCAGGAATTTGCTCACATTGATAATGACGCTGATCGTGGTCTACACGCCCTACTCACTTTTGACATCAATGAAGACGTTGCAGCACCGTTTTTAACCTTAAATCGTCCCAAAGTCGCTATTTTGCGCGAACAAGGCGTTAATGGTCATGTTGAAATGGCTGCGGCATTTGATCGCGCAGGATTTACCAGTATCGACGTCCACATGAGTGACATTATTCACGGACGGGTGAGTTTGCGTGATTTTAAAGGACTGGTCGCCTGCGGTGGCTTTTCGTATGGTGACGTTTTAGGTGCTGGCGGTGGCTGGGCAAAATCCATTTTATTTAACCCCCTTGCCCGTCAAGAATTCGCTGACTTTTTCGCACGCGAAGATACCTTTAGTTTAGGCGTGTGCAACGGCTGTCAAATGTTGTCAGGATTAAAAGACATTATTCCAAACGCGCAACATTGGCCACGTTTCATGCGCAACACCTCTGAGCAATTTGAAGCGCGTGTTGCCATGGTTCAAGTGGAAGATTCACCTTCTATTTTACTCGCCGGCATGGCGGGTTCAAGAATGCCCGTTGTGGTAGCACATGGCGAAGGCCGCGCAGTCTTCGCACAGAATCTGCAAAATGCGGTAGACGCGAAAATGATTGCGCTCTCGTATGTGGATTCGCGTGGCATTCCTACTACCGATTTTCCAGCGAATCCTAATGGCTCACCGTTTGGTATTACAGGCCTGACCACTACCGATGGAAAAGTCACCATTATGATGCCTCACCCCGAGCGCTGCTTTAGAACATTGCAAAACTCTTGGCATCCAGCTGACTGGGATAAAGACGGTGCGTGGCTAAGACTCTTTAGTAATGCTCGCGCTTGGGTGAATTAATACAAAGGTAATATTTGACGAGTAGAGTGATAGGTGAGATGAATTACTTAAATACCTCTCTAACTCTACCGTCACCCATTACTTTTGATAACCACAAATGAATGAAATAAACGAATTAATTCAACATTTTGGACAATGGTTTTATTTATTAACCTTTGTTTGGGCTGCACTTGAAGGTGAAACTTTTGTTATTTTTGCTGGATTTGCTGCGCAAATGGGCTTTTTGAATATTGAGTATTTGATTATTTCGGCGTGGCTTGGCAGTACCTTAGGTGATCAAATTTTCTTTTGGATGGGAAGATGCTTTGGTACAAAATTGTCAATTCGCTTTCCCAAAATAGAAACACACTTGCATCGCTTAATGGTTTGGATTGAGAATCATGCGATTATTTTTATTATGTCCTATCGCTTTATGTATGGCATTCGAAATATTAGTAGTATTGCCATTGGCATGAGTCATATTCATTGGCGTTTCTTTGCGATATGGAATGTGATTGCAGCGCTTATTTGGTCAATTATTTTTTCAGGTGTTGGCTACTTTTTTGGTGATGTCGTTGCCACTTTATCAGGGGATTCACTCAAATCCAATATGCATGAAATTTTCTTTTTGACACTCGTTTTATTGGGAACATTCTTCATTTTCCAGCAATTAATTGCCCATCTACACCGCAAATCAGCTTAAACACTACCCCATTTTAAATCCTAATAGAAATCCACCCGTAGCACTTATCCCTTTCGTGGAAAAATGTGAAAGTCTTTCAACCAAATAATCACTTGAATTTTTCGCTGCACTCGCAGCAGAGTCGGTATAATGCAGCAATTGTGAATCAGATAAATGAATCACACCGTAATACTCTGCAATAAAAAGCATGACAACAATTCCTCCACCCAAAAACAACAGAAATCGAAGCATTTTTTTGGCAAAATAGCCCACAGCAAAGCCTAAAAGAAAAGGTTCTCCCACATTTCCAATTAAGGCAGTAGACGATAAAATATCTTGGTTTTCCATTATGTTAGTTCAAGTTTCCAAAAATGTGACATTGTAACATAGTTCAATTCCTCTCGTAATCATTGGTCAAGTGAAAAAATTCTGTTTTTAGTTCATCAAAAATCACACCATTTTGTGTTATGTTAGCAGTAATAAAAAACAATGTATTTTATACAGCCAAATAAAGGAAAATAACGTGCCGTTAACTGAACAAAATCCCGCATGGACAATTGAAAAATCCGCTGAAACTTACGCCATTAATTCATGGGGTGATCGCTATTTTTCAATTAATCAACAAGGAAATGTCTGTGTAAAGCCTTGCGCGGATAAATCCATCGAAATTGATTTGCACGAAATCGCCATGTCGCTACAAGAAAAGAATTTATCGCTGCCCGTTCTTGTCAGATTTATTGATATTTTAAAAGACCGTGTCCATCGCCTTGACCATGCATTTGAACAAGCGCGGATAGCTCAACACTACAAAGGCAACTACACACCCGTCTACCCAATCAAAGTGAATCAACAACGCAAAGTGGTTGAAGGTATTTTAGCGGCGGATAAAATTGGACTTGAAGCGGGTAGCAAACCCGAATTACTGGCCATTATGGCGCTATCAAAATCGGAAAATGGTTTAATTATCTGTAATGGTTATAAAGACCGAGCTTATATTCGCCTTGCGCTCATTGGCCTTAAAATGGGACTCAATGTATTTTTAGTCATTGAAAAACCCCTTGAACTTGAATTTATTATTGAAGAAGCACAAAAACTCAATGTCACGCCACAAATGGGTGTGCGCGTGCGATTATCGAGCATCAGCGCGGGAAAATGGCAAAATAGCGGCGGTGAGAAATCCAAATTTGGTCTGCATGCGCATGAATTATTGCAATTGTTTGAACGCTTAAAACAAACCGATTTGCTTCATGCCTTAAAATTGATGCACTTTCATATGGGATCGCAAATAGCCAATATTCACGACATTAAAGTAGCACTCAAAGAAGCGGGGCAATTTTATGTCGAATTTCACCGTTTCGGCGTTCCTATTTCAATTGTTGATGCGGGCGGCGGTCTTGGCGTCGATTATGACGGCAGTCAATCGCGTCGTGAATCATCAATGAATTACAGTCTCAACGAATATGCACAAAATATTGTTCGAGGTTTTGCAAACGTTTGCGCTGAACATAATTTGCCGCAGCCTGATATTATTACCGAATCAGGTCGAGCATTAACCGCGCATCATGCTGTTTTAATCAGCAATGTGACCGATATTGAGTCGGTCTACACTAACCCTCTAGAACTCGAAAAATTACCCCCTATCCACAACAATGCTGAAGCGTATCACGACGCGCATTTTGCACTCGCCCAAGCGCGAGCCAAATTTACACAAGATCAATTTTCACTTGAAGCATTAGCAAAAGCCGAAAATACTTACGCACTAACGTGTCAAAAAATTCATACACAACTCAATTTACATAATCAAAGTGAAGAATCAATTTTTGAAGAGCTCAACGAAAAGTTAGCCGACAAAATTTTCTGTAATTTCTCTCTGTTCCAATCACTTCCTGATGTATGGGGGATTGATCAAATTTTCCCCATTATGCCTATTCACCGCTTAAATGAAATGCCCACGCGCCGCGCAGTCATTCAAGATTTAACCTGTGATTCAGACGGTCGCATTGATTGTTATATCGAAGGTCAAAATATTGAAAATACGCTCCCTATTCACGATATTGACAGTGAAAAACCGTATTTAATTGGTTTTTTCATGTTAGGCGCGTATCAAGAAATTTTAGGCGATATGCACAATTTGTTTGGTGATACGCACTCCATTAATATCAAACTTGATGAAGAAGGTTATCATTTTGAGGATTTGCAAGAAGGTGAAGCCGTGTCAGAATTGCTGGATTATGTCCATATTAGCAGTGACGAGTTGATGCAAGCCTATAGAGAAAAATTAGCTGCCAGTAATTTATCAGACGCTGAAAAACAAAGTTATGCAGATGAATTCTTAGCCGGACTCAATTCTTATACTTATTTGGAGAAATAATCAATGCGCCTATGGCTAATGAAATCAGAACCCGATGTTTTTAGTATTGACGATTTAATTCAGCGCCCAACTCAAACGGAGCCATGGGAAGGCGTGCGCAATTATCAAGCACGCAATTTCATGCGTGAAATGCAACTCGATGACCGTGTCTTTTTTTATCATTCAAATTGTAAAGAAGCGGGTATTGTTGGCGTGATGAACATCGTCAAAAACGCCTACGTAGATGACAGTGCGCAAGACTCAAATAGCCCTTATTATGACCCCAAAAGCACCATTGAAAACCCAAGATGGTGGCGGGTTGATGTGGGATTTGTTGAAAAATTTTCGCGTGTCATTACGCTTCGTGAATTAAAAGAAATATCAGCGTTAGCGGATTTTCAATTAGTACAACGTGGCAATCGCTTATCCATTTTGCCCGTCACGCAAATGCAGTGGGAGAGTATTCTCAATCAGCTAACATAAAAAAATGCACGTTATAGCCATAACGTGCATTCTTTGTACTCAAAACTTTATCGATAAACCTTAGTAGCGATAATGCTCTGGTTTATACGGACCATCAACGGGTACGCTGATATAATTCGCTTGCTCAGATGTTAACGTGGTTAATTTCACGCCAAGTTGCGCTAAATGTGCACGCGCCACTTTTTCATCTAATATTTTCGGTAAAATGTAGACTTTGTTTTCATAACTTGACGCATTTTTCCACAATTCAAGTTGCGCAAGCACTTGATTACAGAATGAGTTTGACATCACAAAACTGGGATGACCCGTTGCGCAACCTAAATTCACAAGGCGACCTTCTGCCAAAATAATAAGGCGTTTGCCATCAGGAAAAATAACGTGATCCACTTGGGGTTTAATGTTTTCCCATGTGTATTGACGCAGTGACGCAATATCAATTTCAGCGTCAAAATGGCCGATATTACAAACAATTGCTTGATCGCGCATGACTTTTAAATGTTCGTGGCGAATAATATTGAAGTTACCTGTCGCGGTTACAAAAATATTGGCAATGGGCGCAGCCTCTTCCATCGTCACAACGCGATACCCTTCCATTGCCGCTTGCAGCGCACAAATAGGATCAATTTCAGTAATCCAAACCGTTGCACCAAGGCCACGAAGTGATTGTGCACACCCTTTACCCACATCACCATAACCGGCAACGATGGCAATCTTACCCGCAATCATTACGTCTGTTGCACGTTTAATCCCGTCAACAAGTGACTCACGGCAACCGTACAAGTTATCAAATTTTGATTTGGTGACAGAATCGTTAACGTTAAACGCAGGGACTTTTAAGTCACCTTTTTTCACCATTTCATATAAACGAAGAACGCCTGTGGTGGTTTCTTCTGAAATGCCGCGAATATCATCCATCAATTCAGGAAATTTATCGTGCATCATGGTGGTTAAATCACCGCCATCATCAAGAATCATATTTGGATGCCAGCCATCCGTTCCTACAATAGTCTGCTCAATGCACCATTCTGCCTCGGCTTCTGTTTCACCTTTCCAAGCAAAAACAGGAATACCCGCTGCTGCCATGGCTGCTGCTGCGTGATCTTGTGTTGAGAAAATATTGCATGAAGACCAACGCACTGTAGCACCTAATGCTGTCAATGTTTCCATTAACACAGCAGTTTGAATTGTCATGTGCAAACAACCAGCGATACGCGCACCTTTAAGCGGTTTTTCCGCGCCATATTCTGCACGCAACGCCATCAAACCGGGCATTTCAGTTTCAGCAATATTGATTTCTTTTCGGCCCCACGCAGCTAATGAAATATCAGCTACTTTGTAATCAGTAAAACTCATTTTATAATTTCCTTAATGAAATAAAGTATTGGTGCATGCGTTTTAATTAAACGCATGCACCCTAATTTTTTTTACAGACCCGCCGCCGCTTTTAATGCATCAACTTTGTCGGTTTTTTCCCAGCTAAAGGTTTCTTCATGTCGACCAAAATGCCCATACGCTGCAGTAGGTTGGTAAATAGGACGCAGTAAATCAAGCTGTGCAATTAAACCTTTTGGACGCAAATCAAATACATCACGCACAATCGACACTAACCGTGTTTCATCAAGTTTGCCTGTACCAAATGTTTCAACACTAATGGATGTCGGTTCAGCCACGCCAATCGCGTAAGACACCTGAATTTCGCAGCGTTCAGCAAGGCCAGCAGCGACAATATTTTTTGCCACGTAACGCGCCATATAAGCCGCAGAGCGATCCACTTTTGAAGGATCTTTGCCCGAAAACGCCCCGCCACCGTGACGCGCCATACCGCCGTAAGTATCCACGATAATTTTACGACCTGTTAAACCGCAATCGCCTACAGGGCCACCGATAATGAATTGACCCGTTGGATTGATAAAATATTTGGTGTCTTTATGTAGCCATTCTTTTGGCAAAACGTGCAAAATAATATCGTCCATGACCGCTTCATGGAGTGCTTTTGCGCTAATTTCAGGTGAATGCTGTGTCGATAAAACGACCGCGTCAATGGCTACGGGTTTATTATTTTCGTAGCGGAACGTAATTTGGCTTTTTGCATCAGGGCGTAGCCAAGGCAATGTTTTATTTTTACGCAACTCTGCTTGACGCTTAACGAGCAAATGCGAATACGTAATGGGGGCTGGCATGAATACATCGGTTTCATTGCTTGCATAACCAAACATTAAGCCTTGATCACCCGCACCTTGTTCGTGATTCGCATCTTCATCCACGCCCATCGCAATATCAGCAGATTGTTTACCAATCGCATTAAGTACCGCGCAACTATTTCCATCAAAACCCACATCGCCATTGTCATAGCCAATTTCACAGACCACTTTACGCACAAGCGCTTCAGTATCCACCCAAGCATCCGTGGTAATTTCACCCGCCAAAATGACCATACCTGTTTTCACTAAAGTTTCACACGCCACACGCGCTTTTGGATCTTGCGCAAGAATAGCATCTAACACAGCGTCTGAAATTTGATCAGCAACTTTATCTGGATGGCCTTCAGAAACGGATTCAGAAGTGAAAATAAAATTATTACTCACGGTTTATTCACCTAAAAAAAAGAAAAATTTAAATACAAAAACGGCAAACGCCTTTTTTATAACTCGAAATGATATGAAACAATGGATTTTTCCGTTTATTATACAACTAACTTGTCGCTTTCAACTATTACACATTCGAAGATAAATCACATAAATGTGAGATTAAGTCGCCAAAAAGGCACTAATACCGCAAATACCTTGCGCACCTGCATAATACGCTGTGTTTAAATGGGATTTTTTAAGCCCACCTAACGCATAAATAGGCATCGCATAAAGACTGGCAAGTTCGCTAAATGCCACCCAACCAAGTGTTTTAGCTCCAGGATGAGTTGACGTTTCAAGTACAGGCGAAAGTACGGCAAAGTCCACACCTATTTTTTGAGCATGCTCAAGTTCTATTTGGTTATGACAAGAAGCACTGAGCCACTGACTATTTTGGGGCCGTGACTGGCGCTCAAGTAAATCTGAACGCGTTAAATGTATCCCATCACAAGGCATCTCAAACGCATTTTCAACGCCTGAATTTATCAACAGTTTGACGCCAGCAGATTGGCAAATGGGATAGGCTTTATGCAGAAAATCATGGACTTGCTGCGTGGTTGATTGTTTCAACCTCGCTTGAATGAGCGTGATATTTTGAGCAAGCAAATGCGCCAATTTTTCGTCTAAATCCCCTTCACTATCATCCAAAATCGCGTAATACGGTGGCAAGTTTAATGCCTTCAAAATGACGCGATTTGCCGCAGGAAACGTATAGCCCGATAATTCACTCAGGGTTACCCAAGCACTTTCTTGATTGGAGCAACTTGCCGCCTCCCCCGTATAATCCGTTACCAAAAAAACGTGTAAATGCACTACACGATCTTCATAAGCGTGACGAAAACTAATCAGCGGCAGAGCGTGACGTATCTCAATACCAATTTCTTCTTTTAGCTCACGCACAAGGGCGGAATGGAGCGTTTCACCATGTTCGACTTTCCCGCCAGCAAACTCCCAAAATCCACCTTGATGCGCAGTTTCATCTCGACGAGTAATGAAAAATTGCCCCACTTCATTTTTGACTATTCCAATGACAATGGAAATAGGTAAATGAGCTTGATCTGTATTAATGGCCGTATTTAGCCTTGTTTTTTTACTCATCGGATAGTAAATCTTTCATGTTTGAAAAAAATGAACGTTTATTTTCAATTTTTGTTTCTTCAGGCAGTGCCTGACGCGCCGCCCAATGAAGATCATCTTGCGGCAACTCATCTAAAAAACGACTCGGCTCACATTCTTCATGGACACCACGCTGTTTTCGATGCGTACAATAACTGAGTGTGCAGGTTTGCTGAGCGCGTGTAATACCGACGTAAGCTAAACGTCGCTCCTCTTCAATACTGTCACTGTCAATACTGTTTTGATGGGGCAGTATTTTCTCTTCCATGCCAATCAAAAAAACATGCGGAAACTCCAGTCCTTTTGCTGCATGCAGCGTCATTAAACTCACCTCGTCATTGACCTCATCTTCATGTCCACGCTCTAAAATATCCAGTAACATCACTTTCGCAATTAAATCACTAAGCGAAAACGCCGCACCGTCACTTGTATTTTTATCGATTAATTTTTGTAGCCAATTAAGTAAATCACTGACGTTTCTAGCACGTCGATCTGCCGTATCTCGACTGGGACTGTCCTCGCGCAAATAGTGTGTATAGCCTATTTGCTCCAGTAATTGGCGAATATGGGCAATTTTATCTTCTTCAATACTTAATTGTGTTGATTGCCCAAGCATCCAATCGTGAAACTGTTTCACACGTCTATGCGATGTTGGCGTGAGGCGCGTGCCAAGACCAATTTCATTGCAAGCCGCAAACAAACTCACTTGACGCTCTCGCGCATACGTCCCGATCTTTTCGAGCGTTGAGGCGCCAATTTCACGTCTTGGCGTATTCACAATACGCAGAAATGCCGCGTCATCATTCGGATTTGCCAGCAATCGCAAATAACTCAATACATCTTTTACTTCTGCATAAGAAAAAAATGAGGTGCCACCACTGATAAAATACGGTACATTTTTTTCACGCAAACTTTGTTCAAATAAACGTGATTGATGATTACCGCGATACAAAATCGCATAGTCTTGATAGCGCGAATTATTCATCAATTTATGATGCATAATTTCAGATACAATTTGCGTCGCTTCCAATTGTTCATTGCGATGCGCTAAGACGCGCAGTGGTTCCCCGACATCGAGTTGACTCCATAATTTTTTTTCAAAAACGTGAGGGTTATTGGCAATTAATGTATTGGCCACTTTTAAGATACGCTGCGTTGAGCGGTAATTTTGCTCGAGTTTAATCACTTCTAAACGTGAATAATCCGTTTTAAGTTGAGCCAAATTTTCCGGTTGTGCCCCGCGCCATGCATAAATGGATTGATCATCATCGCCCACAACGGTGAATTTCGCCAATTTACCCACCAATAACTTCACTAATTGGTATTGCGTGAGATTGGTATCTTGATATTCATCAACGAGTAAATAACGCAAACGATGTTGCCATTTTTCCAAAATATCAGGATGACTTTGAAATAATAAAACCGGAATTAAAATCAAATCATCAAAATCAACTGCGTTATACGCGTGTAAACTGCGCGTGTAATCCGCATATAGATGCGCAGCATGTATATCACTGAGCGCTTTTGCACTGGCAATCGCTTGCTGTGGCGTCATAAACGCATTTTTCCATTGCCCAATTTTACCCGCACATTGATCAATTTGCGTATTATCATAATCGCCATGCTGCTGTGTGAATAAACTTTTTAGTACCGTGCCTTTGTCGTATTCGTCAAATAAAGTAATCGCGGCTTTATAACCTAAGGCTTTATGCTCTTTGCGCAAAATATCAAGTCCAAGCGAATGAAACGTCGATACACGAAGACCACGACTTTGCGAGCCATGCAATAATTTACCCACGCGACTTTGCATTTCTCGCGCCGCTTTATTGGTAAACGTCAAAGCCGCAATGTGACGAGCGGCAAGACCTTGCCTGACCAAATACGCAATTTTTTCCGTAATGACGCGCGTTTTTCCGCTCCCTGCGCCAGCAAGCACAAGTAACGGTTTATCCACTAATTTCACCGCAGCTTGTTGCTGTTCGTTTAAGCCCTTCATTTTATCCCTGTGAAAAAAGCGTTTTATTCACAGCGAAAGTCGCGGCGATTTCGGATGATATGTCGCCTGCATCAACACGCATTTTTAAACATTGATCGAGCGTTTGCATACCTTCTTGTCGCCCTGTTTGCATGGCAGAAACCATTTGAGCCACTTTTCCTTCTCGAATGAGATTTTTAATCGCAGGCGTTCCCATCATAATTTCATGCGCCGCGATACGACCACCCCCCAATTTTGGCAATAACGTTTGCGCAATAACCGCTTGAAGCGACTCTGAGAGCATTGTGCGAATCATTTCTTTTTCCGCGGCGCTAAATACATCAATAATGCGATCTATCGTTTTTGCAGCTGACGAGGTATGTAGCGTCCCCAGCACCAAATGCCCCGTTTCAGCGGCGCTTAACGCTAAACGAATCGTTTCAAGATCGCGCAATTCACCCACTAAAATAATATCGGGATCTTCACGCAACGCAGAGCGTAGCGCATCATCAAAACTGTGTGTATCGCGTTTTACTTCACGTTGGTTCACCAAACTTTGCTTGCTTTCATGAACAAATTCAATGGGATCTTCAATGGTTAAAATATGCACTTGCCTGTGCGTATTTATATAATCAAGCATGGCTGCGAGGGTCGTTGATTTTCCACTCCCTGTCGCGCCTGTGACAAGAATTAATCCATGCTTCTTTTGACATAATGCTTCACAAATAAGCGGAGCACTGAGTTGCGCAAGCGTCTTCAATTCCGCAGGAATAAGTCGAAATACCGCCGCTGCGCCACGCGCCTGATGAAACGCATTAACCCGAAAACGACTGCCATTTTCAAGTGTATACGAAAAATCAAGCTCTAAGCGCGTTTCATAATCCTCGCGCTGCGCTGCATTCATAGTATGATAAATAAGGTGTGCAACCTGCGTATTTTCAAGTACTGGAAAATTCAGTTGTTGCATATCACCATCGACGCGAATCATAGGCACTGCGCCCGCTGACAAATGTAAATCTGACGCGTGATGCTCAAAAGCAAGTGTCAATAATTCTGCAATATCCATTTAGCGTATTTTTATTTATTTAAGGTTTTTATATGTCGACGTTTCAACTTCATGCGCAATTAAAACAGGATTGTTTTATTGTTGGACAATTTGAACTCTGCCTAGTTTTACTTCTCAATGACAGTCAATTTCCGTGGTTTATTTTAGTACCGCAACGTGAAAATATTCGTGAAATCTTCGAACTGCAAAGTGAAGATCAACAATTATTGATTCAAGAATCGAGTTATTTTTCGCAGCAACTCGCCACGATATTTGAAGCAGATAAATTAAATGTGGCAGCCATTGGGAATATTGTACCGCAATTACACGTTCATCATATTGTACGTTATCAAACGGACAAAGCGTGGCCTGCGCCAGTGTGGGGGAAATTTGCTGCTACGCCTTATACAACGCAGCAGCGAGATTCTCGCATTTCGAAAGTGACAGCCGTGTGCGACTTACTGCAGTAAGAATTCAGTGAAGAATAAATCTTTAAAACCAGCACTTGGGAGTTTTGAATAATCTCTCTTTTTCATGCGTTTGTGACCTTCTTGAGGCTCTTCCTCTTTTTCTTCTTCTACGCCTTCTGCTTTATCAATAGTTTTATGAATAAGCTCAACCGCTTGTTGACGAAGCGCTTCACGTTGTTCCATTGTTTGCAGATTTTCAATAGAACGGTCACTAAACAACATCAATAATTCATGTTTAATTGCTGCCATGTGTTTTTTCGTCGCTTCAGCCGCTGCCCCTTCAACAAGGACCTGTACGGTAATCGCTAAAAACTTTTTAGGTTCAATTAAATTAACAACAAATTTAGGGGTGATTTCCATATACTGAATTTTTGCTGGACCAGCAGCCTCACCCTCGCCACCTCCACCATGCTCTTCAGCAGAAGCAAATGCGGGTAAAAGTAACAAGCTAAATAAGAGAATAAATAAACGCATAAAACACTCCAAGAAATTAAAGGGTCAAGTGCATCCATTATAACGAATTGTCTATCTTATGGCGAACTATCAAAATTGAAATTTTGTTATCGAGACTTATCATTCATCCATAAAATACGGGCCATAAAATAGATTTTGTCATTGTTTTTTTAGAATACAAAAATACATACAGGATCAATTTTGCAGACCGTAGGGGCAATCCCTTGTGGTTGCCCTATGTACCGCGATAATTATTGGTGGCACCTCAGAGCGACCACAAGGGATTGACCCCTACATCAATCAAAACGATTTCACTTAAAAATAGTACATTTGTTTTATGATACACATGGAAATTAATTTTTAAATTTAGTCATGGGGATATAAAAAATGAATTACAACACTTTGATTTCTTGCGAAACGTTAAATAACCATTTAAATCAACCTGATTGGGTGATTATTGATTGCCGTTTTTCATTGGCAAATACGACGCAAGGTAAAAATGCATACCAACACGGACATATTCCCCATGCACGATACGCGCACTTAGATTATGATTTATCGTCAAGCGTAACGCCTTCTACAGGACGTCATCCGTTACCCGATTTTCGAGTTTTAGTTGAAAAACTGGGACATTGGGGCGTTTCAAATCATACACAAGTCATTGTCTATGACGATGCTGGCGGTGCATTTGCGGGTCGTTTGTGGTGGATGTTGCGATATTGGCTTGGACATGAAAAAGTAGCCGTTTTAGATGGCGGCATTCAAGCATGGCAAACACATTTCGGTTTAGTGACAACCCTACCCCAAATTAAACCAACCATTTTCCGGCCTTATTTAAACGATACGCAGTGGTTCACGGCAACCCGAGTGCAAAACGCGCTCGCACAAAAAAACATTTGCTTGATTGATGCTCGAACGCCTGAGCGTTTTCGAGGCGAAGTCGAACCAATTGATTTTGTCGCGGGACATATTCCGTATGCGCTAAATCGCCCATTTCAATTTAATTTGGATAACGCTGGTTTATTTTTATCCGCTGAAAAATTACGTTCGCAATTTCAACTATTAATTGGCAATATGCCACCTGAAAATGTCGTGCATTATTGCGGTTCAGGCGTGACAGCGTGTCATAATTTATTAGCGATGGAATACGCTGGATTGAGTGGTTCAAAACTTTATGCAGGCTCATGGAGTGAATGGATTCGCAATCAGAATAGATCGATTGCAATAAATCAAAATGTGAACTAAATCACGTTTTAAAGATTGATTGAGATTAACAAACATTTTTATAGTACAGTTCTTATAATCTTAATTTCACTTTCAGATGAATAAGATTAAATACTTTTTAAACTCATTAATTTAGCTGAATTCAATTAACCGAATGAACAATCAACATAAAGATACAACTAAAAATTCAGGCATTCGAGATAACCATTATTTCGGTAAAGTGGGTGATTTTTTAAATGAGAAAATACAGCCTAATGCGAATTTACGATTTGTATCTGCTTACTTTAGTATTTTTGGATTTGAAGCTCTGCGTGAATCATTATCAGAAATTGATAAGTTACGCTTTTTGTTTGGTGATCCTGCATTTATAAAACAAATTGATGCTGAGCAATCTAAAGCCAAAGCGTTTGATATTATTGAACAAGATTTATGGTTAAAAAACCGACTTGAACAAAAAGCGATTGCTAAGATTTGTGCAAAGTGGATTGACGAAAAAGTGGAGATTCACTCTTTAGTCAAAAGTAATTTGTTGCATGGAAAACTTTATCACATTGATAATCAAGGCGTTGAATCAGCGTTATTAGGAAGTTCAAACTTTACCTTGCATGGATTGGGAACGGGGAATTCAAATATAGAATTAAATTTAATTGTTGATAGTGATAGAGATAAGCATGATTTAAAGTGCTGGTTCGATAAAATTTGGGACGATAAAAATTTGGTTAAGGATGTTAAACAAGAGGTTTTAAATCATTTAACGCAAATTTATCATAATCATTCCCCAGAGTTTATCTATTACAAAACGCTTTATCATATTTTCTTTGAAGATTGGCAGCATCATCAAGAGCAGCGTGATGCGATTGAAAATAGCTCATTAAAAGATTCCATTATTTGGAAAACATTATTTGATTTCCAAAAAGAAGGGGTTATACACGCTATTACCAAAATACAAACCTATAACGGATGTATTCTAGCGGACAGTGTCGGTTTAGGTAAAACCTACGAAGCGCTTGCTGTAATCAAGTATTTTGAAGCGAAAAATCAAAGCGTTTTAGTCTTATGTCCTAAGAAATTAAATGAAAACTGGCTGCTTTACTCGTCACGCTATCATCGAAATTTCAATCCATTAAGTAATGATAAATTAAATTACACGGTACTTAGTCATACGGATTTGAGCCGTGATAAAGGAAATGCAAATGGCATAAATTTAGGAGCATTTAATTGGGCAGATTTTGATTTACTCGTTATCGATGAATCGCATAATTTTCGTAACGATAACAAGAGTTCCACAGGAAAATCGCGTTATCAACGATTACTTGATGACGTTATAAAATCGGGGGGGAAAACAAAAGTGTTACTCCTTTCTGCAACGCCTGTTAATAATGATTTATCTGATTTGTATAATCAAATTCGCTTTATTAGTGCGGATGATAACCATGCTTTTGCTCGTATTGGTATTACTGACACTAAAAAAACATTAAAAGCAGCGCAAGATGCTTTCCACAAAGCGGTAAAGAGCCAAGATCAATCAAAATTAGCACACCATTTAAATGCGGATTTCTTTAAATTACTTGATGCCATCACGATTGCACGTTCACGCAAACATATTGAACGTCACTACCCCGAAATTGCAAATGAATTAGGCGGTTTCCCAAAGCGATCAAAA
>Ga0114974_10002021_pt1 | contig 15767 bp, 21 predicted proteins | sample S_130206_EF_Meta_FD_87318 | JGI IMG/M metagenome (GOLD analysis project Ga0114974, IMG submission 87318) | Freshwater microbial communities from Lake Simoncouche, Canada to study carbon cycling - S_130206_EF_MetaG | ecosystem: Environmental > Aquatic > Freshwater > Lake | place: Lake...
GTAAAGTCCAATTTACCCATATTTAATCCGGAATCGGCCAGTTCTGATATACCTTTAAATCAGGACATAATAGGACATTCCAAAATCGACCAGCCAAATGTTAAAACGGTTGGGGGCTACGCTCTAGGAAGTCCTACACCACGCATATTCTCAAGCCCAGTGAAGGGTGCGACTAGCCGAGCCCCAGAGGTGATCGCATTTGCAGAATCAGTCGGGATTAAATTGATGCCGTGGCAGATCAACGCACTTGGGGATATGTTGCTGGTCAAGGATGGCAACTGGGTAGGCAAAACAATCGGGTTGTGCGTATCAAGACAAAATGGCAAGACCGAACTTGCAAAACTCCGCATATTGGCTGGGATCTACATATTTGGTGAGAAGACCATTGCAATGATGTCATCCAATCGAAATATGGCAGTGACCACCTTCAGGCAGATTCATTACCTGATTCAGGATACTCCGGCACTCTTGGGTTTGTGGGAAAAAACCTACAGCACAAACGGCAACGAGCGCATCCGATTTAAAAATGGCGCGGAGATCATTGTGGTTGCAGCTACTAATGAGGGAGCCCGTGGACTCAGCGTGGATTTCTTCTTTATTGATGAGTTGCGAGATATTAAACCCGAGGCGTGGGATGCCGCGCTTTATACAACACAGGCAAAGCCTGCCTCACAGATTCTGGCGGTCAGCAATGCTGGAGATAAAGGAAGCCAAATCCTCAACCAATTAAGGGAGAAGGGGATCGAGGACAAGACACCCTCATTGAGATGGCTAGAGTGGAGCGCACACCCATCTTTGAAAATTACCGACCGCAAGGCTTGGGCTCAAGCCAATCCGGCTCTTGGCCACACCATTACGGCTGAGATCCTTGAGCACCGAATTCGCACTGGTGAGCCGAATCAAGTGCGTACTGAGATGTTAACTCAGTGGGTGGACAACCTCGCGAGCCCGTGGCCGATCAACAAATGGAATGAGTGCAAAGTAGAAAATATGGTCTTTGAGGCTGGTGCATCTACATTCTTTGCAATTGATATATCGCCAAGCCGTAGGCACGCTGCATTAGTGGCAGCTCAGATGGAAGGCGATAAGGTAAAACTCAAATGCCTACAAACTTGGAACTCCGAAGCCTCGATTGACGATCTAAAGATGGCCAGTGAGATCAATGAGCATATTAAGCGATTTAGACCCAAGATGTTGTTATTCGATCGCTACACCACGGCTGGGGTTGCAGCTCGATTGGCGCACACCGGCGTTCCGGTGATGGAGATATCTGGCCAATTGTTTGCTAGTGCGTGCGATGAGATGCTTGCAGCAATGAGCCACAACCGGATTGCTCACGGTGACGAATACGAACTCAGCGAATCAGTGAACTCTTGCGCAATGCGAACCACGGATTCAGGGTGGCGAATCGTAAGAAGAAAATCAGCAGGTGAGGTGGCCAGTGCGATTTGCAGTGCGATGCTGATTTGGTATGCCAACAAGCCACAGGCAGTGGCTGCAATTTATGTCAATTAGACACGCCGATATAGTAAAAGGTTAATTTGTCCGGATTTGTCGTATGCTTCCGGTATGGGGTTAATGTCTGCTTTGCGCTTGATTGATAGCGCGATCCCTGAAAGCAAACCAACAATCCAAGCCCAGTACGCACCGCCGGTGATGGAAGGCTTCAGTGCTTATTCTTATTTAAATCCTGCCGTATATGTATCACGCGCCGAGGCACTGGCCGTTCCCAGTGTTTCACGCTGCCACTCACTCATCACTGGAGTTATTGGCAGCTTGCCTTTAAATCTATACAGAAAAAGCACAGGGCAAGAATTAGAAGAACCACTTTGGTTACAACAACCTGATTACAGGCAACCGCGTGCAGTTACTATTGCAGCTACAGTTTCAGATTTATTTATGCACGGTGTTGCTTATTGGGAAGTCACTCAGACCTTTGCAGACAGTGGCAGACCATCTGGCTTTGCGTGGGTTTCATTTGATCGCGTAACACAAAAATTAAATGCAAACAACACACTTGTTATTGGATACACAGTTGATGGTTCAGGATTGCGACCACAAAACGGCTTGGGCAGTATTGTTACATTTCAAGCACTCGACTCGGTGGGGATACTGGGCAGAGGTGGTCGCACTATCAAAGCTGCACTGGATCTTGAAAAAGCAAGTGCAATAGCTGCATCCACTCCATTACCGTCTGGTTTCATCCAGAATACTGGTGCGGATTTGCCAGAGGAACAAATCACTGGACTGCTGGCATCTTGGAAGTTGGCAAGACAACAGAGAAGCACGGCATATTTATCCAGCACTCTCAGATTTGAGCCAACTAACTTCTCTCCTAAAGATATGCTTTACAACGAGGCCAAACAAGCGTTGGCAACTGAAATAAGTAGATTGTGCAATGTGCCTGCTTGGTATTTATCTGCGGATTTAAATAATTCGATGACTTACAGCAATGTGGTAGATGAAAGAAGACAATTCGTTGATTACACACTTCGCCCGTTTATTTCTGCAATCGAACAAAGACTTTCAATGGATGATCTCACCGCCCGTGGAAATCAGGTTCGCTTTGAGTTGGATGAAACTTTCTTGCGATCAGATGCATTAACGCGCTTGGCAGTAATTGAAAAAATGTTACAACTAAATTTGATCACACTAGATCAAGCCAAAGAAATGGAAGACCTAACCCCGAACGGAGCAGGCAGTGGATCAACAGCCCTTACACCTGACCTTTAACACCACGGTCGAATCAAGCGATGCACAACGCCGGATCATTGCCGGAAAGATTGTGCCATTTGGTGAGATCGGGAATACAAGTGCAGGCCAAGTTGTATTTGAAAAAGGATCCATCAGTTATAACACTGGTGGCAAAATTAAACTTTTACTTGAACACAATGCAAAGGATCCAATCGGGATGATGCAAAGTGCCAGTGAGGATGCCTCAGGCATTTACGCATCCTTTAAAGTCGCACCAACCACCAAAGGCAATGATGCCCTTATTGAGGCTTCAGAATTGCGCGATGGCTTGAGTGTTGGCGTGATTGTAGATGCAGCAGAACCACGCAATGGCATCCTTTATGTAACAAAGGCCAGCCTTCGTGAAGTAAGTTTGGTTCAGGCAGCAGCCTTCTCCAGTGCAGCGGTTCAATCCGTTGCAGCTAGTGAGGCAACACCTGAGCCAGTAGAGGAAACACCAACCCAACCAACCGAAAGTGAGGCGAGCGTGGAAAACGCTATCCCAGCACCCGAGGTAGAAGCCCACAAGGTCGAAGCCTCACAACCATCACATACTCCAGTGGCACACACTGAAGTTCGTTCACCAATCAAAACCAAATCCCAATATTTGCAACACTCCATTTATGCAAAACTTGGCAATGATGACTCAGCACAATATGTTCGTGCTGCTGATGCATTTGCAAAGAAAGCAATGAATTTTGCAGACGATAGTTTCAGCACAAATCCAGCATTTTCTCCAGTGCAATATGTGCCAACAGTGGTTGACACTTCAATCGGATCTCGCCCAACAATTGATGCTTGCGGTGGAACTCGAGTAATGCCTGCCTCAGGTATGACGATTAGTCATCCTAAAATAACCACCAATGGTTCAGTGGGCACAACAAGTGAGGGTGGTTCACCATCTGAAACTGGCATCATTTCAAGTTATGTAAACGCAACTGTAACCAAATATGCTGGTTTACAACGCTATTCGCAAGAGCTTCTTTTAAGAGCAGATCCAAGTTTCTTTGATGCGATGCTTGAAAATATGACTCGGGCTTACAATCGTGCAACTGATGCAGCAGTAATTGCTGCGATCACTGCTGGTGGCACACAAGCTGCAACAACAGCAGCATCATCTGCTGGCATTATTTCATTCGTATCTACTGAAGCACCAGCTGCATATTCTGCAACCGGTGATGTAGCAACAGCATATGTTGCAGGAACTTCTCAATGGTCATTATTAATGTCCAGCGTGGATACAACTGGAAGACCGATTTATAATGCCGGAACTCCTCAAAACGAGGCAGGCCGTGCAACACCAACCAGCCTTCGCGGAAATGTTCTTGGCTTGGATCTTTATGTTGATGCAAATATGGTGAGCACAACCATTGATGAGTCAGCATTTATCATCGTGCCTTCTGCAATCGCAATCTACGAATCACCAGTACTTCAACTCTCAACCAATGTTCCAACTTCCGGAGAAATCGAAACCGAACTCTTTGGATTCTTGGCAACTGCGGTGCTCGTATCAGGTGGATTACGCCGCTTTAACCTAACCTGATCTAAACCCTAGACCGGCCACCCCTTGCCCCTAGTCCGGCAGGGGGTCGGCCTCTAAACTGAAAGGAGTATCCAATGGCAGCTACATTTGTGACAATGGCTGAATTAAGAACAAATCTTGGCATTGGAACTTTATATTCAGATTCAGTGGTTGAAGAAGTCTGCCAAAGTGCTCAAGATATAATTGATTCCTACCTTTGGTATAACCAAGCACTGGTTTATTCAACTGCTCTAAACAACAACATTGCGACAATCACAACAACACAGCCCCACGGATTTGTTACCGGCCAAAGCGTAACAATTACCAAATCAGACACCGCAACATTTAACGGCACTTACACAATAACGGGCTACACAGAGTTCACTTTTACTTATGCAAGAACAGCAAGCAATCAAACAACACATTTGGTGCGACCTTATGGGCTAGTTAAAGGGCCAAATCACAGCACCGCTTATGCAAGCGTTGCAGCAGTGCGTGAAGCCTCAATGATGATTGCCGTGGATATTTGGCAGGCACGCCAAGCACCTTCTGGACAAGGTGCCAGCATTGATGGATTCGTTCCTTCGCCATTTAAAATGGGCAATACTTTGATTGCAAGGATTCGTGGGCTTCTCGCGCCATATATGGCACCAACGGCAATGCTCGGTTAAATGCCTACCGCAATCACAACCCTGCGCACAACACTGGCAACCACTTTGGCCAATGCCGGTGTCTGGTCAACCTTTGCCTACCCACCATCCAGCCCCATTGCCAACTCAGTAGTAGTTATGCCGGATGATCCCTACCTTGTACCAAACAATCAAACGCGATCAAGCATTCAGCCATTTGCACGGTTCAAGATTATGATCTTGGTGCCCCAACTGGATAATCAGGGCAATCTCAATACCATAGAAACCTTTGCCGTGGCCGTGTATAACAAACTCGCAGCAGCTGCATACACCTTGAATATTTCAGGATTCAGCGCACCTGCAACCCTAGAATTAGCAACCGGCAATCTTTTAACAATTGATTGCGCAATCGAAGTCCTCACGGATTGGAGTTAATAGTGAATTACAAAATATTAGCAGGAATCGTGGGTGGCAAACCTGCCGGTTCCATCATCACTAATGAGGACTTAAGTCCAAACACTAATATTGAAGCACTCATAAAGGGTGGCTCAATCAAACCGATAACCGAAAAACCAAAGAAAGATGAGGCAAGCGAATAATGGCAACAACAACCTTCTTAAACAACACTTTGGTTGTGACGCTTAACTCGGTTGATGTAAGCGACCAAGTTACAAGCGTTACAATTAATCAAACCTTTGACGAATTAGAAACAACTTCAATGGGTGCAACTGCACACACTTTTGTTAAAGGCCTTGAAAGCAGCACAGTGACACTTGACTTTCTGAACTCATATGCAGCTGCTGAAGTAGCAACAACCTTGCAATCTGCTTATGGCACCACCGTTCCGCTGGTTATTAAACCAACCAGTGCCGTGATTAGTGCTACAAATCCTGAGTATCAAACAACGATTCTTGTAAACAACCTCACCCCAGTTAATGGTGCCGTGGGCGATCTAAGCACGCAATCGATTACTTTTACCTGCAACAGCGTGATTGTTGTAGATACAACACCGTAACAACTAACCAGAAGGGCTAGGCAATGGCAAAGTTAAAGATCACACGCACCACCGGTGAGGTTCAAGAATTTGAAATCACACCAATAATTGAATACGCGTTTGAACAGAATAAAAAGAAGGGCATTCACAAAGCCTTTGCAGACGATCAAATGCAAAGTGATGTGTACTGGTTGTGTTGGGAAGCCATCCGGCGATCCGGCGAAACCGTGCCCGTATTTGGTGAGAAGTTTCTGGAAACGCTGAAGGCAGTAGAGGTATTAGATAGCGACCCTTTAGGGGATTGAGTGGCAAAGACTCACTCACCTATTTGGTCGCAAGTCTAAGTGTAGAAACTGGGATCGCTCCCAGAGAGTTCATCGAAATGGATCCGGTGATGCTCAAGATGATTTTACGAGTGCTTGAGGAAAGGGCGAAGGCGATCAAAGATGCCACCAAAACTAAAAGGCGTTGAGATCACTGGCTACAATGAAACCGTAGCCCTGCTCAAGAAGTTTGATAAAGACTCACTCAAGATAATGAACAAAGAGATTTATCAAGTCCTTAAAGTCACTCAGATGGATGCTCGGTCACAGGTACCAAATATGGTGCCTAGTGGCCTATCTAACTGGGGCAAGTCCTCTGGTGGGGCGTGGGGCTCGCGTGAGTACCAGCCAAATGGCGTGCGTATGGGCATCAAAACCAAGATTGATCGTCAAAGAACAAAGGGAATGTGGACTAGCAAAACGGCATTTATAACCCAATCAGATGCAGCTGGTGCCATTTATGAAACCGCAGGCCGAAAGAATCCACACGGTCATCCACACGCACCTAGAATCAAAGGGCAAAAGCGTGGCACTAGCAAAAATTACTCAAACAGCAATAATCCCGATGCCGGTGAATGGTTTATCAATCAGATTGAAAAGCAAAGCAATCTCACAGTACGAGGCAAGCAAGGCCGTATTGTAACCAAGACCGTTGAGGATCGTGCACCTTATATAGAAAATGAAATGCGCGAAGTAATATCAAAGGCAACCACTAGATTGAATGCGAAGTTAGCCAAATGATAAAAGTACCGATTTTCTTTCAACTTAATAAATTAGGTTTAATTGGAGCACAAAAAGAACTTAAAAAATTAACCAATCAAACCAAAGCCTTTGGAATCACCAGCAAACTGAGCATTGGTGCAGCTAGTGTGGCACTTACTGCTTACGCAAAAAAATCAGTTGCAGCTGCTATTGCGGATCAAAAAGCCCAAGCAACACTTGCTCAAACTCTTAAAAATGTTGGCAAGTCCGCTGCTACACCTATGCTTACTCGTTACATTGACACACTACAAAGAGCAACCGGAGTTTCTGAAGAACTCTTAAGGCCAGCCTTTGAAAAGTTAGTTCGGGCAACGGGCGATGTAACTGAATCACAAAGATTATTGGCACTCACCTTAGATATTAGCGCGAGCACTGGCAAAACTACCGAACAAGTTTCAGCAAGTTTGGCAAAGGCATACTTGGGGCAAACTCAAGCATTAGGCAGACTAGGTATTGGATTATCCAAAGCCGAACTTAAAACAAGCAATTTTGAACAAATCACGGCAAAACTTACCAAATTGTTTGAAGGGCAAGCCAAAGTAGCTGCAAACACTTACGCAGGGCAAATGGCAATTCTGGGAGTATCAGCCCAAGAGGCAAGTGAAAGAATTGGAATTGAATTAATCAACTCTTTAATTTCTTTAGGCGGTCAAAATGGAGTTGAAAATCTAGCAAATCAAGTGGAGCGAACTGCAACAGCGGTCAGTGAAGTAATCGCAGGACTTACAACCGTGATTTCTACAATCAAGAAAATCCCAATTTTAGGCAATATCGGCGGCAACACTTCTATTGTCGGTGCGACAATTGATGCAATCAGAGGATTGGGTCGCAAAAGTATTGCTAAACGCGATGCTAAAACAGATGCCAACGCATTTGATCGGGGCTTAAACAATCGAGCATTAGATCTTGCAACCAAGATTGTGGCAAAGAAAAAGGAAGCCGCAAAAATAGACAAGGCGGCTGCAGCAAACACCAAATTACAAAAAATGTTTGATCTGGATGCTATACAGATTGCAGCTGCACTCAAAGGCAAGATTAGCGACCTAGACCGCGCAAGCCTTCTGGCAATGCAAGCCCTCAAGACCGAGGATAAGAACGATGATATTAAGGCACTTGAGGATTTAGAGCAGGCCAAGATCAGTGCAGATGCCAAAGACCGAGCACGCAAGATCAAAGCCTTGCAGGATACGATTGCCTTTAATAAGGCTGCCTTAGATGATTGGGAAGCCAACTTCGCCAAGATGAGTTCAAATGCCACCAAAATGTTGGGGCTGAGTGCTGCTGCATATAGCGTGGGTGCGCCTAACTCGACTTATCAAACCGGATTGCAACAAGCCCAAACGGATCTATTTAAGGGCACTTTTCCAAATATGGATTATGTTAACTTTGATCTGGGTTCACTTGGCGCAGCAAATGCCCAAATGGAAGCCGGAATCGCAGCACAACAGGCAGCTAATATCACGGTAAATGTAAACCCATCAGGTTCAGGATTTATAGGCAACCAAGATGACTTCCTACGCACTGTACAGATGGCCTTGCAGATAGGTGGGCGTAACGGATATTCATATAGTGGGATCGCTACAGGATGACCCTTCCAATCGTCAATGTTGTTATTAACTTCAGCACTGGTGCAGGCTTCGCCCCTACGCTTGTGCTGGATGATCCGGTTTATGGCATTTTGGGAACTGATGCACTTGGAGATTCTGCCTCAACAATCGTAGATGTAAGCGATGTAGTGCAATCGGTAAATATCACCAGAGGCCGTAATGCGCTCAGCGATGTGTTCCAGACCGGCACACTTGGATTGCGGATTGCTGATACCACGGGTGCCTTCAATCCTTCAAACACCAGCAGTCCTTACTTTGGCCTTTTGCAGCCTTTACGCAAGGTAACCATTACTGCTACTGATCCAAACACCTCGATCACTTGGCCACTCTTTGCAGGATACATTACTGGTTACAACTATCAGCAAAGCCAGTTTGTTGGTGAGGTCAGTACAACCACTATTACAGCAGTAGATGGTTTCAGACTTCTTAATTTAGCCACACTCTCAACCGTCACTGGATCAAGTGCTGGAGATTTATCTGGAACAAGGATTAATCAGATACTTGACGAAATCGGTTGGCCTTCTACTCTCAGAGATGTGGATGCAGGATTGACCACGCTTCAGGCAAATCCGACTGCGACAAGAACGGCACTTGCAGCTCTTTCCACGGTGAGCATAAGCGAATATGGCGCGTTGTATATGGATGCAATAGGCAATGTAACCTTCCAAGATCGAACCGTTACGGCTGGAAGCGTAGCCAACACCCCAACCGTGTTTGCCGATGATGGCACTGGCATTAAATACCATCAAGTTAAATGGGTGTTTGACGATTCCCAGATTTACAATGATGTGACCATTACGCGCACTGGTGGCACGGCTCAAAACTCAAAGAACACCAGCAGCATAAATACTTATTTCAATCACTCATACGATCAAACTGACCTTTTAATGCAAACCGATGCAGTGGCCTTAGATTATGCCCAAGCCTATTGCGCCAGCCGAGCCGAAACCACTACCCGATGCGATGCCATCACTCTTGATCTGACCACCCCAAGTTATACGGCTGGAGTAACAGCTGCATTATCGCTGGATTACTTCGACCAAGTGACGGTCAAGAGCACTCAGCCAAACACCGTGGGTACCAGTAGCCTGAACAAGACTTTGCAGGTGTTTGGGGTATCTCACGCAATTACGCCAAACACTTGGTTTACCACCTTTACCACACTTGAACCCGTGATTGATAGTTTCATTTTGGACAGCGTGTTGAGTGGAATACTTAATGATGATGTTTTATCATACTGAAATGGAGCAAATAAATGGCTAAACAGACATTCACCACTGGTCAGGTACTTACTGCTGATCAAATGACTACTTTACAAACTAACGATTTTAACCAAACGGTAAGTCAAAAAACGGCTAGTTATGTGCTAGTTGCCGCAGATAAGGGCACGCGCATAGAAATAAATAGTGCTAGCGCAACAACGGTAACAGTTAACAACAGTTTATTTACTGCCGGTGATACGGTTATTATTCAAAATATTGGTGCTGGTATTTCAACCGTAACAGCAGGCACTGCAACAGTTAGCAAAGCCACAAATGCAAGCCTAGCCCTAGCCCAATATCAGGGCGGCAATTTATATTTTATTAGCGCTTCTGCAGCTGTATTCTTTCCCTTCGACGCTGGCTCAACTGGCGGCACTTTTAATATGAATTTTCAGGACTTTACCGCTAGTGGCACTTATACAGTACCTACCGGCGTTACTAACGCTTTGATTTTTGCTTGCGGTGGAGGCGGTGGAAGTGGCGGTGCTACTTCAAGTGCCGTTAATCGGCAAGCCTCAGGTGGTGGCGGAGGCGGTGGAGATGTAATTCTACAGCCGGTGGCCGTTACTTCAGGCGCTTCGATTACTGTAACTATCGGCGCCGGTGGTACGGCTGGAGTAGCAGCTAACGGTGCCGGAGGCGTAGGAGGAAATACTACTTTTGGTTCATTATTAACAGCCGCCGGCGGCGGTGGCGGTGGCGGTTCCAACACAAGCGCAACAAGTGGAACAGTAGTTTCAAGTCCTAATTACAGCGCCGGCGGCGGCGGTGGCGGCGGTGCAAGAGGTGACGCTACAAATGTCAACGGTAACGCCGGTGGCGGTGGAGGTGCGACTTCGTGGGGTTTTCCACCATATACACAAATAATTGCTGTACCCGCTAATTATATTTATACGGCAGGTTCAGGCGGCGGTGCTAAAGGTGGGGCAACTAGCCAAATCTTCAAAACTTTATCAAGCGCCGGAAATATGACCGTAAGAGGTGGGGACGGTGGAGTTGGTTTCTACAATTACGGCGCCGGCGGTGGAGGGGCTGGAGATAATGGCGGCGGTCGTGCGGGTGGTGCTAAAGCGGGAGACGGTGGATCTGGTAACAACGGAGGTTCGGCGGCTATCGCTAACTGGGGCGGTGGCGGTGGCGGTGCAGGTTCACAAGATTCAGCCGTAGCGACTGCCGGTTCTGCCGGTGGTTCAGGATTCCTTCGAGTGATGTGGGTGGCATAATGACATATTGCATATTCTTAAATAAAAATAATCGTGCCGTCAATGTCGGAGTTTTTGAGTCAGAGGACGAAGCATTAGCGCACTTTATTAAAGCCGAAAATGGATACAAAGATTTTGTGTTTTCTGAGGAAAATGTGCAGCTTTATTCGACTTGGGATGGCAAAAACTTTACTGCCCCAGATGATGATTTTATAGCAAAGTTTAATCAAACTGGTGCGATAGATTAAGTGGCAAAGTTAAAATCCGATAACGGCTGGCCTGCATCACAAGATCCAGCCATTATTGGGATCAAGTCTTACCCAGTAAAGGGCACCAAGATTAAACTGCGTTGTGCTGAAAAGGTCGCGCCATTGTTGGTGGGCTTCGCAGCTGAGTTCCACGAAAAGATCGAGCCAATAGATGAAGGCACCCTTGACGATTGGGGTTACGCATTTCGAATGGTCAGAGGCCGTGAGGATCGCTTGAGCAATCACAGTAGCGGAACCGCCATTGATCTAAATGCCAGTAAGCATTCTCTTGGTTTAGAGGGCACCTTTTCCAAAGATAAGGTTGCACTGGTGATCGAGTTATCAGCAAAGTACGGATTAAAGTGGGGCGGTTTATATCGCAACCGCAAGGACGAAATGCACTTCGAAGTTTGCCTGACCCCTAAACAGGCAAAAGAGCGCATCACTGCGCTTGGATTGGAGTAGTAAATGTCAGTACAAATCAAAGCTGCGTGCGGAACCTATATTCGTGCGTTGCTGACCATCTTGCTTACCTTGATGGCCACAATCGGAGGATCACCGCTGGACTTCACCAGCGCGGATTGGCGAATGCTTGCCAATGGACTTTGGGCATCTCTTTTGCCGGTCATTATGCGTGCAATTAGCACAAATACGGACACTTACGGCAGAGCACCAAAAGAGTAGAGCCCGACACGCGGGGCAGGTGTTGCGCAATGTCTGCCCCTAGTGTCACACTAATAACACGGACTAGGAAAGGACTAGAAAATGACTACTTCAATCACAATCAAAATAACACCGCAAGACTTTGATCTGCTTTCAGATATGCAGATGGAGTGGGGCGATCAGGGCTGGATAAATCGGGTCAACGAAGGCCGATTTGAGGACACCGAGATCGCACTCTTGGCTCAGCCAATGAAATGGGCATACTGGTTTGATAGCCCAATCAGCTGCATCTTGGCTAAAAGTTACTTAGCCTCTAATAAAGAGGGCTTCTTTACTACCTATGATCTAGCCTCAGAATCGTGGGTTATATTTACAAACTACGCAACTCGCGTGGATGCATAAGATGGCTGCGAATACGGCCTTTGCCGTGATGGTAGCGATGTACATTGCCATTTGCTTTGGATGTGTACTTATCGGATATGCGATAGGGCACCGAGATGGCAAGCATATTGGATACAAACGAGGCCGTGCGATCGGCTACACCAAAGCCAAGCAAGATTGGAACCTAGCCAATGGCCTTTAATCTAGATGACTACCAGCCGGTTGATGAGCGCATTGCCTTATTCTGGGTCAAGTATCCCGAAGGCAGGATTGACACAGATTTGGTACACAATGACGGCAAGTGCTTTATTGTCAAAGCCACTGCCTACAGAAACGATGGCACGATAATGGCCATTGACTATGCCCAAGAGATCATTTCAGATCGTGGTGTGAATGCCAACTTTGCCCTTGAGAATTGTGCCACTTCGGCTATCGGTAGAGTATTGGCCACGGCTGGATTCCAAGCCAAGATTGGCAAACGCCCAAGCCGTGAAGAGATGGCGAAGGTGCAACGGGTCGCAGCTGGTGATCCAGTGCCAAACGATGATCTATGGAACAAACCGGCTGATCCTGATTTGGCTACTGCGATGCAGGTGCTCAGCAGTATTGCTACACCTTTGGAGCGTGAGCCTAATGTTCGTGCTTATCCCTGCAAACACGGCACCAGAGCCCATAAAGAGGGCACCAGTGCAGCAGGCAAGAAGTGGGAAGGTTATTTCTGCGAAGCCACACCAAAGAGCCAACAATGCGCCCCAGTGGGTATGGATGGCAAAGAGTGGGTGAAGCGTGGGTGATCTAGAGATTTACTTCCCAGACAAGACCGCACTTCATTTCACCAGCACCGGCGTTAGTGACCACGATTCAGAAATCTGCGATGGATGCAATACTCGCCAATTCATTACTGGTGGGATTATGAGTGACCAGATATTCGTGTGCGCAAGGTGCCGAGCGATAGATCGCAATGAATGAATTACAACTATTCACCTATCTAAAAAGCCGGTACATTCCTGATCTACTGATGAATCCAGATCCAGTTGCACGCTTTGATTGTGAAAGTGAGCAGCTGGGGGTTTACATAGAACTCAAGAGCCGCTTAACTCACTATGACGAGTTGATAATCGAGCGCGACAAATACCACGCGGTAACTCAGAAGGCTTGGGGTGCTGGAAAGGTGGCCTTGTATATCTGCTCAACTCCAAAGGGCATCTGGTCATTTAACCTCAATGCACTGACAATGCCAGCGTGGTTCTATTTTGACGGCCTGCCAGCCACTACCGAGTTTGCCAACACTGACACCATAACAAAGGTGGTTGGATTCCTGCATATCGGCATTGGGAAGAGGATTGGTGCATATGGCGCAAGATGATCTACTGGATTTCCCATTTGATGATATTCCACTAGCCAAGACCAGCGATGATTATTACACGCCCAAGTGGGTATTTGATGCACTAGGGCTGGAATATGATTTTGATGTGGCCAGCCCAGTTGGGGGAATCTCTTGGATACCGGCTAAAAAGCACTTCACACAATATGACGATGGCCTAGCCCAAGATTGGGCAGGCAAGCGTGTCTGGATGAATCCACCTTACTCAAAGCCTGCACCGTGGATAGACAAATGGCTAGAGAATGGCAACGGCATTTGCCTTGTGGCAGCTAGTAGAAGCAAGCCTTTTACTAAGTTGTGGGAAGGTTGCGATGGGATTGCATTTATGCCTGCCAACTTAAAGTTCGTCAGTGGGATGGGCAAAGAGGCTGGGATCTATATGCCAACCGTGATCGCTGCAATAGGTGCTGAAAATCTAGCTGCACTTAAATCCAGTGGGATTGGATATGTCAGATGATGCCAGATGGAGTCAGGTACTTCAAATGCCGAGGCGTGTGTCAAGGCCCTGCACCATTTAGCACTTATACCTGCTACGACCTGCCAGAGGGCCTTTCAATGATTCAATGCCTTGATTGCCTATTTGTAACCGTAGCAATGGATGAACAGGCCTTAAAACGCAAACCACGCACTTTGGAAGGTGAGTACAAATGAAAATACTTAACCTTTTTGCAGGTATTGGTGGCAATCGCAAACTTTGGGGCGATGATCACGAGATTACAGCAGTTGAGTACAACCCTATAATTGCTGAAATCTACAAAGACCACTTTCCCAAGGACAAGGTAATTGTGGGCGATGCGCACGAGTACCTTGAGGAACACTTTGCCGAGTTTGATTACATTTGGAGCAGCCCACCTTGCCAATCGCATTCCAATATGAGGCAAAATCTCAGAGTGCGCTACAGCGGATCTAAACCGATGTATGCAGATATGAGGCTTTACGCCGAGATCCTATTCTTGCAGTACAACTTCAAAGGTAAATGGGCAGTTGAGAATGTAATCCCGTACTACCAACCGCTAGTAAAGCCGACAATCAAGCTGCAAAGACACTTTGTGTGGTCTAACTATGAGATTGCAGAGCGCACCTTTCCTAAAGAAGTGCTCAGAGATATACAGATCCCACAACTATCAGCAATGCACGGGTTTAACTTAGATGGCTACAAACTGCCTAACAAACGCCAAGTCCTGCGCAACTGCGTATATCCTGAACTTGGTTTGCATATATTTAAAGGAGCCTTAGATGGATAACACAATTAGCCGATGCACTGGATGTGGGCAATGGTTAGAAGCGACACACCGCGAGTGCACTACCTGCTTGATTTGGGATAGTAGGAAGGTCTAATATGCCGAGTCCTACTCAACTGCGTGAGGATAAACAGCAGGGCGCATTGACAGTGCGTTGTAGCCCGTCTGAGGGGCAACCTCTGGCCTGCCCTCGTCAATGGCCAACCCTCTCATTGGGGGGGTCAGGGGGGGCAATAAGGCTGGTGTTATGCCTTACGCTTTGTCTGGTAGCTGCACTACCTGCAAAGGCTCAAGATCAACAGACTTGGGAAGTGCACCTGCTAAAGATCACTAGAGATTACAAAGAGTACAAATGCGTAAAGAGGCTAATCTACAAAGAATCCTCGAACAACCCAGATGCGAGGAACGGTTCACACTACGGCCTTCCACAAGGTCGCACACGGTACTTGGCCTCAGCCTCACCAACGGCGCAGGTAACTTGGATGATGAAATACATAAGAGCAAGATACGATGATGGTTGCAGTGCACTACGGCACAGCAACACAAAGGGCTGGTACTAATGGGCTTGGCACTTCAATCCACTGAGTGGAAAAGAATAAGATTAGAGATTCTCCAAAGAGATCAGTACACCTGCTATATGTGCGGAGATACTGCCAATGAGGTTGACCATATTATCCCGAGATCACGGAATGGATCAGATGAGCCTGAGAACTTGGCAGCTGCGTGCCGTCGTTGCAATAATGCAAAGTCTGGGAAGGTTGCTAAACCGGTTTTTTTGAGCACGACTTCTACCCCCCCTGATCTTGTAAAGTCCAA
>Ga0114974_10002022_pt1 | contig 15763 bp, 13 predicted proteins | sample S_130206_EF_Meta_FD_87318 | JGI IMG/M metagenome (GOLD analysis project Ga0114974, IMG submission 87318) | Freshwater microbial communities from Lake Simoncouche, Canada to study carbon cycling - S_130206_EF_MetaG | ecosystem: Environmental > Aquatic > Freshwater > Lake | place: Lake...
ATAGAGATCCTCGGGAAAGCTGCGGTCGCGGTCCCATTTGCGCACGGATTCAGGGGGTGCATGACGCGCCATGAGCTTGATGACGCTCTCGCGCAGCATCTCCTGCTCTTCGGTGAAGTCGAAGTTCATGCCGCCCTCACTTCATCACGATGAGCGCATCCAGGGCGAGCGCGCCCTCGCCCTGCGCATAGACATTCACCGGATTTACATCGATTTCAACGATGCGCGGATCAGCCTGCATCAGCGCGCCGATGGAGGCGGCGATCTGCGCGATGGCGTCGACATCACGGGGCGCTGCGCCGCGCAAGCCGCCCAGCAGGGCCGCGCCCTTGAGCTGGCCGAGCGCCGCGACGATCTCGCTCTTGCTCGCTTGTGCGGGCAGCAGGCGGGCGTCGTGCAGGGCCTCGGTCCAGACGCCGCCAAGGCCCACGACGATCACAGGTCCCCAGAGGGGATCGCGCCTCGCGCCGACGATCATCTCCAGCCCGCCACGCGGCGCCATGCGCTCGACCAGAACGCCGTCGAGCGCAAGCGCGGCGTCATAGGCGCGCACATTGGCGAGGAGGCGACCATGGGCCTCCACCAGCGCCGCCTCATCGGCGACGCCGACAATCACGCCGCCCGCCTCGCTCTTGTGCGCCAGCGCATCAGCCTGCGCCTTGATGACGACGGGATAGCCAATGCGGGCAGCGATGGCGCGGGCCTCGTCCAGATCGCGCGCAAGACCGCCCTGGGGGGTGGCCATACCCAGCCCGTTCAGAATCTCCTTGCCGCGCCATTCGGCGACAGGCCCATGGGTTTCGAGGGCTAGCGGGCTGGCGGAAGGCGCAGGCTCATGGGTTTGCGGTTGCAGGCGGCCATGGGCCGAAAGCCGCGCCAGCGCCCGCAAGGCGCGGTCGGGCGAGCGGAAGAAGGGGATGCCGCTCTCGCGCATCTCTTCCATGAATTGCGGATCGAGCGGGTAATCATCGCCCATATAGACGACCGCCACGGGCTTGGAGGTCGCCTCCAGCACGGGCCGCATGGCGCGCCATTTGTTGAGCTGTTGCGGCTTGCCGCCGCCCATGGCGGCCACCAGCAGAAAGCCCACCTTCGGCTCATCCAGCAGCGCAGCGGCGGCGTCGCCAAACAGGCTCGGCTTCTGCATGCCCGCCGCCGTGATGTCGAGGGGATTGTCGATGGCGGCGAAAGAGGGCAGCACCGCGCGCAAAGCGTCATGGGTGCTTTGCGAGAGTTCGGGCAGGTCGAGGCCGATCTCCTCACAGAAATCCAGCGAGAAACCGCGCAACGCGCCTGAATTGCTGAGCACCCCCACGCCTCCGGTCACCGGCCTTGGATAGCGCGTCACAAGCGTCGTCACATCGAAAAGCTCGTCGAGGCCGCCAACCACGATGACGCCCTCGCGCTCCACGCAGGCGCGCATGATCGCGTGATCGCCCGCCAGCGCCCCTGTATGGGATTTTGCAGCCTCGCGGGCGCGATGACTTTGGCCGGGATGCAGCAGCACGATGGGCTTGGCGGCGACCCGCGCGCGGCGGGCCAGCGCCAGAAATCGCTGGGGATCGCGGATCTGCTCCACAAAGAGCGAGAAGGCGCTGATTGCGGGATCTTCGATCAGCAGATCGAGATAATCCTCCGCGCTCAGCACCGCTTCATTGCCGGTGGAGACCGATTGGGCCACCGCCACGCCGCGCCCCATGAGGGCGTAGCGGATATTGCCCTGCATGGCGCCGCTCTGGGCCACCACGCAAACGCCGGGACCCTTGGTTGGCCAGGGCTCGACGGGCTCGAAGGTGAGCGGCACGCCATCGGCATAATTGACGCAGCCAATGCAATTGGGGCCGAGCACGACCATATTGGCGTCGCGCGCGACTTTGGCGAAGGCGGCCTGCGCCTGCGCGCCCGCCTCGTCCTGCTCGCTGAAGCCCGAGGCGAAGACCACCACGCCGCCCACGCCCCGCCGGGCGCAGGCCTCGATGGATTCCAGCACCGCCTGCGCGGGCACGATCAGCACCAGCGCATCCACCCCCATGGGCAAATCATCGATGGAGGCGACACAGGGCACGCCGTCGATCTCGGCCCGGCTGCGGCTGACGAAATGCAGCGCGCCCCCATAGGCGAAGCGCCGCAGGTTCACCAGCACATTGTTGCCGACGGAGAGCGGCTCGGGCGAGGCGCCGACGACCGCGATGGACCGGGGCCGCAACAGCCGCGCGAGCGGGGAACGCAGGTCGGTCATGGATCAATCCCGACGATAGGCGCCAAGGCCCGGGCGGTAGGACTTCTCATCGAGGAACTGCTTCATGCCCTTGTCGGCGCCACGCTCGGGATCCATGAATTTCGTCTGGTCGGATTTCGAGGCGAGATATTCGGCCGCCGCGTCCCACGACATTTCGCGGGTGTAATGATAGGCAGTCTTGCAGGCGCGCAGAACGTTGGGGTTCTTCTCGATCAGCTTCTTGGCGATGGCGGTGGTCTTCGCCACGAGCTGGTCCTTGGGCACGGCGAAATTCACGATGCCGATATCCTCCGCCGTGCGCCCATCGAACGTGTCGCCGGTGAGGATGTAATAGAGCGCCTTGCGCTGGGAGAGGGCCATGGCGACCGATTTGGTCACGATGCCCGCGGGAATGATGCCCCAGTTGATTTCCGAAAGGCCGAAGGTCGCGTCCTCGTCCGCCACCGCCAGATCGCAGGCCAGCAGCACCTGAAAGGCGCCGCCGAAGCACCAGCCATTGACCATGGCGATGGTGGGCTTGGGATAATGCATCATGCGACGCCACTGCCAGGCGGCGTTGGCGCGGTAGAGGCGTTCACGCAGGATGGGCGGGCCGGCGTCCATCTCGCGGAAATATTCCTTGAGGTCCTGTCCGGCGGAGAAAGCGTCGCCGGCGCCGGTGATGACCACGCAGCGCGCGCTCTCCTCCATTTCCAGAACATCCATCACCTGCACCATCTCGAAGACGATGCCGGGATTGAAGGCGTTGCGCTTGGAGGGGCGGTTGAGCGTGACCCAGGCTATGCCCTCCTCGACCTTCACGAGGACATTCTGCTGGGGCAGGGACTCGAGGCCCGAGGGGGTGTCGGTCATGGAAGCTTCCTCTTTGAAAATGTTGGGCCTGTTATGCCGAGGGAGGGACGCCGGGCCAAGTGGTTTTTTAGGCCCCGCCAGGACCGCCTACCGAAACCAGACGCTGACGAAATGATACAGCGTCAACACCGCCAGAATGATCGCGATCCCCGCCGAGAGGTAGCCGACCTGCTTGTTGAAATTCGAGACCGCAAGGCGCACGCCCGAATGACGCTTGAACATAAGCGACTTCACAAGAAGGAAAACCGGGAGGGCGCTCACGAGGAACAATGCGATCTTGATCAAGATGGGTTGCTTTCGCTGGCGTCATGCAGGAGCGGAGCTCGTTGGAGCAACGGTTCTATAGCGCCTTCAGGCGAAGGGGCGCCAGTGACGCCAACAAAAACAACGCGCATGCCTGCTGGTCAGGCGATGACCGAGCCCGCTGCTTCGATCCGCTTTTCCCGGCAGGTCGTGCGCCGCATGTCGCGCACCAGATTGCGATCGTCAAAGGGCGTCGCCCGGTGCATGGTCGCCAGATTGTCCCAGATGAGCACGTCGCCGCGCCGCCACTTGTGCGCATAGACGAAGCGCGGCTGCACCGCGAAATCCATCAATTCCTTGATCAGGGCGCGCGCCTTGTCGCGGGGATAGCCTACGATGTCGCTGGCGTGGGATGCCAGATAGAGGGCCTTGCGACCGGATGGCGCGTGAAGATGGGCGAGCTTGTGCCGTGCGGGCGGGCGCGTCACGCGCTCTTCCTCGGTCGGCTCCGGGCCTCCGCCCTGGACGCGGCTGTACCAGTAGGAATGCTCGACGACCAGATCCTCGAGCTCGGCCTTGCGCGCCTCGGGCAACTCGTCCCATGCGGCGCGCATATCGGTGAATTCCGTGTCTGCGCCGCTATCGGGGGTGATGTGGCCGACCAGCAGGGAATAGGTGGCGCGCACTTCGTAGAAACTCATGTCCGTATGCCACAGGCGATTGGCGCGCTTGTAGGCGAGGCGGCGGTCCTCATCGGCATAGATTTCGCCGACATCGTTGAGATTGCTCTGATCGACGATCTCGGGATAGGGCAAGCGCACTTCGGTCCCGTTGATCTTCGGCGATTTGCCGCGCTCCAGCGGACCAAGCCTTGCGCTGAAGGCGATATGCTCCTCATTCGTGGGCGGCTCGTCATGGCCGATGACGCAGACCACATGGGTCGCCAGCGCAGCGCGCACCTCGTTCATGGTCGCCTCGTCCACATCCCTGCGGATGTCGACGCCCGTCAGGCGCGCGGCGTAAAGCGGGTGCAGCGTTTCGATCCTGATCGTCACGATCATCCTTCCCTTGAATTGCCCCCGACCCGGGGACAAGCCCCGAAGCTCTTGTCTCCTCGCGGGGAGACAAGAGCGGGAGCGACAGTCTTGCTGCTATTGTTTCGCAGCATTCCGCGCCTGGATCAATTGCAGCATGCGCGGCGGCGACATGGGCAGGGACTGCGGGCGTATGCCGATGCAGTCGCCAATGGCGTTGGCGATGGCCGCCATGGTGGGCACGACAGGCACCTCGCCGACGCCGCGTAGACCGAAGGGATGCCGGGGGTTTGGCACCTCGACGATGATCGTGTCGATGTTGGGCACATCCGAGGCCACGGGCATGCGGTAGTCGAGGAAGCCGGGGTTCTGCATCTTGCCGTCCTCGCCGAAGATATATTCCTCGTTGAGCGCCCAGCCGATGCCCTGCACCGCGCCGCCCTGGAATTGCCCCTCCACCTGCAGCGGATGGATGGCCTTGCCGGCGTCCTCCACCACCGTGTAGCGCTTGATTTCCACGGCGCCCGTCTCCTCATCCACGGCCACATCGACGATATGGCAGCCAAAGCCCGGGCCAGCGCCGGTCACGTTCATGTCGGAACGTGCGGCGATGGCGCCTTCGGAATTCGTCGTCTGCTTGGCGATATCGGCGATGGTGAGCGGCTTGAACTCGCCCACATTGGCGCCTGCGGGCCGGAAAGAGCCATTGACGAATTCCACGCCCTCTTCCGGCACTTTCCAGATTCGCGCGGCGCGCTCGGACATCTCCTTGATGACCTTGCGGGCGCAGTCCACCAGCACCACCCCTTGCGAGAAGGTGGTGCGGCTGCCCGCCGTCACGCGGTTGAAGCCGAGCTGGTGGGTGTCGGCGAGAACCGCGCGCACCTTGTCCACGGGGATGCCCAGCTCCTCCGCCACCATCATGGAGATGGAGATGCGCGAGCCCGCGACGTCCGCCGTGCCTATGGTGATGGTCACCGAGCCATCGGGCGCCACGTTCAGCGTCGAGGAGGTCTCGCCGCCGCGATTGAACCAGAAGCCTGTGGAGATGCCGCGACCCTGCCCTTTGGGGACCGGCGAGCGGTAGTGATCGCAGGCCTTGGCGGCCTCCAGCGTCTCGATGAAGCCGATCTTGCCGAAGGTCTCCGCATAGATGGTCCTTGCGCCGTTGGCCATGGCGTTCTTCATGCGGAAATCGATCTGGTCCATGCCGATCTTGTTCGCGAGTTCGCTGATGATGCCCTCGACGCCGAAGACCACCTGCGGCACGCAGGGCGCGCGGAAGGAGGCGACCTTGGGACGGTTGGAGACCACCTCATAGGACACTGTGCGCACGTTCTTCAGATCATAGCGCGTGAACATGGCCTGGGGCGCATTGGTGAAGGCCGAGCCCGAATAGGGGCCGGTCTGGAAGATCAGTTCGGCGTCCGCCGCCGTGATCGTGCCATCCTTCTTGCAGCCGATCTTGATGCGCGATTGCGTGCCCGACACAGGCCCGGTGCCCCGGAAGACCTCCGAACGGGTGAAGGTGATCTTCACCGGTCGGCGCGTCTTGCGGGCGAGCTGGATGGCGACGGGCTCCGCATAGAAGGCCGTCTTGCCGCCGAAGCCGCCGCCAAGTTCCGATTGCTGCACCTTGATCTTTGAGCCGTCGACCTTGAGAATCTCCGAGAGCCGGTCGCGGTAGACGAAGGGCGCCTGGGTGCAGCACCACAGCTCGATCTCGCCCTCCTCCGAGCAGGAGGCGATGCAGGATTGCGGTTCGATATAGCCCTGATGCATGGGCTTGGTGTCGAAGGTGCGCTCGACGATGAAATCGGCCTCGGCGAAGCCCGCCTCGACATCGCCCACGCCAAGCTCATAGCGCTCCACCACATTCGACGGTCGGTCGGCGCTGACCTTAGGATCGCCGGGCTTGGCGCCCTTGGTGCGCATGTAGCTGTGCAGGATCGGCGCATCCGGCTGCATGGCGGCCACGGGGTCGATAACGTGGGGCAGCACCTCATATTCGACCTTGATGAGCTTCAGCGCCTTCTTGGCGATGGACTCGGAGGTGGCGGCGACGGCGGCGACCGGATGGCCCTCGTGGTAGACCTTCTCCTGCGCCATGACCATGCGGGTCATGTCGCCATAGGGCGTCCCCTCCTTGATCTGGGGGAAGTCGGCGCCGGTGACGACAGCCTTCACGCCCGCCAGCTTTGCGGCGGCTGACGTGTCGATGGATTTGATCACCGCATGGGCATGGGGGCTGCGCAGGATCTTGCCCACGAGCATCCCGGGCAGGATCACGTCGGAGGAGAACTTGGCCGCGCCTGTCACCTTGTCCCAGCCATCGTGCTTGATGGGATTGGTGCCGACGATGTTCAGCTTGCGATCTGCGGCGAAGCCGCTGTTTTCGAGGATATCGTGAGCCATGTCATGCCCCTCTCATTTCTTTGGCGGCGACAAGAACGGATTGGATCAGCTTGTCGTAACCGGTGCAGCGGCACAGGTTTCCGGCGAGCCAGTAGCGCACCTCTATTTCGGTGGGGTCAGGGTTGCGCTCCAGCAGGGCCTTCGCGGCCACCAGAACGCCGGGGGTGCAGATGCCGCACTGGAGGCCGTTGTGGACCAGAAAGGCCTTCTGCAGGGGGTGCAGGTCCGCCCCCTGGGCCATGCCCTCGATGGTCTCCACATGGACGCCATTGGCCTCCACGCCCAGCATCAGGCAGGCGCATTGCAGCACGCCGTCCACCGTCACCGAACAGGCGCCGCAATCGCCGGTGGCGCAGCCTTCCTTGGTGCCCGTGAGCATGAGCGTGTCGCGCAAGACATCGAGCAAGGACTGCTGGGGCTCAACGAGCGCGTCGTATTCGTCGCCATTCACTGTCAGGGTAATGTGATGCTTTTTCATCCGTTCGCCCTCGCACGCTCGAGCGCGGCCGCGACAACGCGTTTGGCCAGCACTCCCGTCACCTCGATGCGGAACGCCTTGGTCCCGCGCTTGTCGTCAATGGGCCTGCAAGCGGCGCGGGTCGCGGCCACCATCTTTTCGATCGCGGCGTCGTCGAAGCTTGTGCCGATCAGCGCATCGGCGGCGGCCTGCACCAGCAAAGCCGTTGGCGCAACGGCGCCGATGGCCACGCGGGCCGCCGTGCATATGCCCTCGGCGTCGAGCGTCAGGTTCACCGCAACGCCGGTCACCGCGATGTCCATCTCGGTGCGCGGGGTGAAGCGCATGTAGGCGTCGCCAGAGCCCTTGGGGCGCGCGGGGAAGAAGAAGGAGGAGATGATCTCGCCCTTGACCAGCGAGGTCTTGCCCGGGCCGGTGGGGATCTGCTCGACCGGAACCTCGCGGACTCCATTGGGGCCTATCACGCGGGCGATGGCGCCAGCGGCGATCATCGGCGGCACGCTGTCAGCGCCGGGGGAGGCGTTGCAGAGGTTGCCGCCCATGGAGGCGCGACCCTTGACCTGGATGGAGCCGATCAGCTTCACCCCTTCAATGACCCCCGGCCATGCGGCGGCGAATGCCTTGTGATCGCAGATCTGCATGCCCGTGGTGGCGGCGCCCACGCGAAACCCGCCATTCTCCTCGGAAATGCCCCGAACTTCCGGGATTTTCTTGATGTCGACGATCAGCCCCGGCTCGATCAGATCCATCTCCATCTGAACGATAACGTCCGTTCCGCCCGCCAGAACGCGGCTTAATCCCGAGGTTCCGGCCAACAGCGAAACCGCTGCGCTCAAGCTTTCAGGCGCTTCATATCTGAGTTCTGTCATGTTTCTCCCTGCCCCCTTTTGATCGAGGTTTCATTTTATGGTCTTGGGACCCCTATATCCGCACAAAAACGGCCGTTCGCCAAGCCCGGGGAGCGTTGGCGCCAAATGGGCGGCAGGTTCTGGTTCATGTATGGGCGCAAGCGGCTGCCGACTGTTCAAATTTGATAAAGGCTTCGCTCGCTGATAGCTTGAGTGGCTGCATGGTCACATTGAGACAAATGAAGAACCATGGTGGAAGGGATTGATGCGCAAAGCCACGATCATCGCCATGACAATGGCTCTATTGGCGTCCGCTGAAACAAAAGCGGAGGAAACCGTCGCCGATTTCTATCGGGGCAAGCAGGTTCAACTCAAGATCGGATTTCCACCGGGATCCGGCTACGACCTCGCCGGGCGTCTGGTGTCGCGTCACATCGGGCGGCACATTCCCGGCAATCCAACCATCGTCATCCAGAATATCGTTGGCGCGGGAAGCCTCTTGCTGGCGAACCAGATGTTCAAGACCGGCGCCCGCGATGGAACGGTCCTGGCCTTGGTGTCGAACGCCGTCGCAGCGACACCTTTGTTCTCTCCATCGACAGCGCAATTCGATCCGCGCAAATTCAACTGGATCGGCAGCAACGCACCCGAGATCGACGTTGTCGTCCTGTCACATGCGGCGCAGGCCAAAACGATCCAGGACCTGAAACGCCAACCGGTCGTGGTGGGCGCAACCGGTCTTGGCGGCGCGGTTTATGATCTGCCGCTGATCTCGAATGTCCTTCTGGGAGCCCAGTTCAAGATCGTCGCGGGCTATAGTGGCACCGCAGAGATTTTCCTCGCCACGCAAAGAGGCGAAGTGCAGGGGATGGCGGGAATTGGCTGGTCGAGCGTCAAGGCCAACCAACTCGCGGACGTCAAAGCCGGACGCTTGAACGTGGTCGCTCAATTCGGCCTGAAAAAACACCCGGACCTGCCGGATGTCCCGCTCTTCGATCTGCCAGCGAATGAAGTCGACGCCCAGGCGCTGCGGCTGATCTATGCGCGGATGGAATATGGACGGCCATTTCTCATGCCCCCGGAAACCCCGGCGGACCGGGTGGACGCCATGAGGACAGCTTTTCTTTCCGCGATGAAGGACCCCGCCCTGCTGAATGAAGCCCAGCGCGCGGAATTCGACATCAGCCCCGTCTCCGGTCAGGAGCTGGAAGCGCTCACCCATCTGGTGATGAATACACCGCCAGAGGCCGTGGCCCGCCTTCGGGATTTGCTGGAGCCGGCGTCCCCGACAAAATAGTTTCAGCTGAAATCCGGATAAAAACAGCAGCGCCCCGCCGCCATCGCGCCAATGAACGGCGCGAGGGCGGCGGGTTTGCCGTGAACCCGCCTAGAACAGATCCTTGGGCTGATCGATCCCGGCGGTGGCTTCGTCGTACCAGCGGTCATCCATATGGGATGTGGCGCCCTCGACTGCGAGCTGACGGTTGAATTCCTGCCGCAGGAAAGGATCTTCCTCATGATAGGGAATCGCGCCGCCACCCTTCTTGATGTCGATCGCGCCGCGATCCGTGATCGCCTCGCCGGGCCTTCCGGGCTTGCGTGAGGTCGAATTGTTGGGACCGAACCAGGCGGACAGGCGCAGCGGATCCTTGCTGATGCCGAAATGCTGGTGGAACCAGTCGCCCGCCATGGGTGCGGCGCTCACAAGACCGCCGAATTCGTAATCCTGCCGCCTGACTTGATCGCCCTTGCCCGCTTCCCAGGGACGGGTGCCCAGAGCTTCAGGCCAGGTATAGGTGTAACCCTTGCCCTTCAGGCAGATCAGGATCGCGGCGGAGGCATGCTTGTGGGCCTTGGAATAGCGCCCGGTCTCGTGCTGTCCGATCCACAGATAGAAGCGGTTGCCAGCCATATGGGGCTCGATGCGCCGATAGCCTGGCGAACGACGGTTATCCAGGGGGAGTTCGCAATTGATCACATCAGGCATCAGGTTTGTTTTCTTCATGGCGAGCCCGCGCACCGGATCGGGCGCGATATCGTCATTGGGCTTGAAGTAGTCCGCAGCCCCTGAATAACGGTCCGAGAAATCGAAGGGGCATTCGAAAATGAACCTCGGATTATCCACCAGATTGAACATGTTCGGCGCGCTGGTGCCGCAAAGCAGGATGGCCGGGCTGTTCGTGGCGTTGACGAACTGGTGATAGGCGTTCAACGGAATGGAGAAAATCGAGCCCTTCTGCCATTCGAACGCCTGCCTGCGCTGGTTGCCCTCCTGCCAGACTTCAGTGGAGCCGCGCCCCTCGATGACGAAGACCAGCTTTTCGTAGACGTGGCGTTCGATATTGAGGGCGCCGCCGGGCGGAACCTCGACCACATACATCCCCCACAGGCCCTCGGTGCCGAAGAGCTGGATATAGGACCCGCGTCCGCCCAGCCGCTTCCAGGGGGCCAGCGGAAGATCCAGCACTGTGCGCACGCCGATGTCCCGGTAGACCGGAATACCCTCTGATTCCATGAACTGATCGTAGGGCATGGCAGGCCGGCCGAATTTCCCGAGCCCGGCCATTTGATCGGCTTTGGGCTCGTGCCAGTGGGAATTGTTCTCGTCGTGCGGCATCGTTTCGCGTCCCCTGTGAAATTATCCTTGAGCGATATTAATACATCGTCGCCTCCGGCGCCATGGGCGCCGCTGATCCTTTCCCGGGCGAATGGGCGCCACCGGCTTGGAGTTGCAGGCCTTGGAAAAGCCATTTGTTTTCGCAAAGGTCCCGTTAAGGACTTCGGCGTTAGACTATTCGAGTACGAGAAAGAGTAAGAGGGCGTTAACTATGGACAACCCCGCAACGACCGCATCGTCCCTTCCAAGTCCGCTGGAGCGTCTGCAAGCCTCGCTTGAGCGCTCGGTTGAGCGCAGTGGCCCCAACAGTCTTTACAGCCGAGTGCTCAGGGCTGAGATCACCCGCTACGAGGGTGTGCTGCAAAGTAATCAGCGGCTACACCATGAGCCCTGGACAGCCCGCAAAGCCGGGTAGGAAAGCGTTAACCGAATCGACGCCCGGGACCTGCAATGTTCCGCCGCTGATATGGCGGAACACTCGAACTTACGCCATCTCCTCTTCCACCATTACGCATCCAGCATCAATGACCCGAGCCATAGCCAGGAAAGCGGCGATCAAGCTGCGCCTGGAAGGCATGTCTCATGGCGGCTCAAGCCAATTTCCCCGCATGGACAAGTCAAGGTTGCCACAGACACGCTTTCGGTATCTGATCAAAAAAAATCCTAAACAGGGGGAGGGTCCATTGATTTTTCTGACACAGTTCATGCGCGCCGCCCTTGTTTTTGTGGGCCTTATGGCGACGACAAGCGGGCGAGCCGACGAGGTCGCCGACTTCTATCGCGCCAACCGCATGACCATGCTCATCGGATCCACGACAGGCGACGGGACCGACCTTTATGGACGCCTCGTGGCGAAATACATGAGCAGGATAATTCCCGGGAACCCTCAAATCGTCACGACGAATCTTCCCGGCGCCAATGGGCTGATAGCCGCCAACCAGCTTTACAATCTGGCCCCGAAAGACGGCTCCGCGATCGGGACCTTCAGCCGTTATGCGGCTTTCGAGGCCTTGTGGAACAATCCGTCGGCGCGCTTCAAGCCGGAGCGCTTCAACTGGATCGGCAATGTCAATATCGATGTGAGCGTCTGCATCACCTGGCACACGGCGAAAGTGAAGACGCTTTCCGAATTCATGGGACGTGATCTGAAAATCGGCGTCACCAATGAATCTCACGTCAATATCCTGAACAATCTGTTCGGCGCGAAACTCAGCGCCATCAAGGGCTATCCCGGCGGCAACGAGGTCAATCTCGCCCTCGAGCGCGGCGAAGTGGATGGCCGCTGCAACATCTCATGGTCGGCCCTTGTCTCCACCAACAAGAACTGGCTGCGGGACAAGAAGATCGACATCCTCCTGCAATTCTCCCATCGCAAGCTGGATGACTTGCCCGACGTCGCCTTGGTCACGCAACTGGCGACAACGGATTTGCAGAAGCAGGTCCTGGGGCTCGTTCTCACCAGTCAGATGATGGCGCGTGTCGTCGTCGCGCCGCCCGATGTGCCAGCAAATCGCGTGGCGGCCCTGCGCAAGGCCTTCGATGAAACCATGAAAGACTCCGAGTTTCTTCAGGAAGCGGCGAAACTCGGTGCGCCGGTGGATCCGGTCAGCGGCGTTGAAATACAGCAAGTGATTTCGGACATGTTTCGCACGCCTCCCGACGTGGTGAAAGAGTTTCAAAACGTGGTCGGCGGCAAGCTGTGACGGCAGGAGATATCCCGGTGATTGAGACAATTCAGATCGTGGTGGATGAAAGCCCCATGAACATGCTGGTCGCCACGCCAGCGGGCGACGCCCCCGCTCCGGGGATTCTCCTGTCCCATTATCAACACGGACTTGGCCCCTTCACGCGGCGCAATGTGGCGCGACTGGCGTCGGAAGGGTTCGTTGTCGTGGCGCCCGACCATTATCATCACACCCCCGATGAGCCCGATCTCAAGCTCCGGAAATTGGGGCTCATCGATACGCGCCTGATCGCGGACATGATGGCGGCGACCGCTTATCTGCGGAGCCATCCCCGGACGATCCCCGAGCGGACCGCGATCATGGGCCACTGCATGGGCGGCAGGCAGACCTTGCTGGGAGCTGCCACCGTGCCAGGATTTCGCTGCGCCATCGATTGCTACGGGGGCGGCGTCCTGCGGGCTCAGGGATCCGGACCAACAGTCTTTGAACGTCTGCCAGCCATCACCTGCCCCGTGGCGGGCTTCTTTGGCGTCCATGACACGAATCCCCCTCCGGAGGATGTGCGTAAAGTGGAAGCGGAACTGAAACGGCTGGGCGTTGAAACGGACTTTCACATTTATGAAGACACCGGACACGGGTTCATGGATCCGGACCAGACGCGATATGTCGAGGCTTCAGCCAATGACGCCTGGGCTCGGATTCTGGTTTTCCTGAAGCGCCACCTGGCGGTTTCCTAGATCACGGCGGGGCACACCGGAAAAGTCGCCCCATCACTCCACCAGCTTTTTACCCCGGGCCTTGACCGCCTGCGGCATGGCCATCAATTCCTCGACGGTCCTGGCCAGATCTTCGCCGCGAATCGGATTGGGCTCCAGGCGCGCCGCCGTGATCTCCTTGAGATAGTCGGGATCCCTGACCATGGCGGCGAAGGCCTCGCGCAGCGCCTTCACACGCTCTGGCGGAACGCCCGGCGCCGTGGCGAAGGGATGGCCAAGGCGTGAGCCGCTGATGACCAGGCGCACAAGCTGCCGGTCATCGTCGTTCGTGACGAGATCTTCAAAGGAGGGCACGCCATCAAGATCGCGCGGCTTGGGACCGGCATAGACGATCACATGGATCTCCTTGTTGGCGATCCAGTCGGGCTTGGCGGCTTTCCAGCTCGTCCAGGAATTGTTGCGCCCATCCGCTTCGCCGCGGTCCATGGCGATATTGATCTCGTTGACGCTCTGGTAGCCCGTGATGATCTTGAACTTCGTGCCCAGAAGTTCATTCATGAGGCGCGGGAACGTGTAGGTGATGCCCGAGCGCCCATTGGAGCCTGCGATCAGCTCTTTCTTGCGCGCATCTTCGACGGTGGTCACATTGGCCCGCTTGTGGATCGCCATGGTCTCGGCCGTGGGGGCGAGACTGCCGATCCAGTTGAATTTGGTGGCGTCGAAATTCACGCCCTCGATGCCCATCGCCTGATAGGACGGCAGGCCGTTCTGCACGAGCCCAATGACGCTGCCATCCTTGGGCGCCACATTGGCGAGATGGTTGGCCATGAGCAGACCAGTGGCGCCGACCATGTTCTGGGAGATGGTCGCGGGTTTCCCGGGAATATGCTTGCCTATGTGGCGAGCAACCATCCGCATCTGTAGGTCATATTCGCCGCCAGCGCCCACGCCGACCATGACCGTGAGGTTCCGCCCCCGGTAGAAATCCTCGACATCATCGGCCAAAGCCGGAAGTGTGGCGAGAAAAAGCGCGAGCGTGAGTGCGAGCCTGGAGCGTGCCATCCTGTTCCATCCCCATGAAGTCCACAGCCCTGTTACACCATTGGCGCGCAAGACCAAAATCGGGATGCGGCAAGGGCCTCCCCGCCCCCGTCAGTTCGCCAGCGGATCAGGCCGCATCTGGAATTTGACCACTTTCGACAAGGTCCCCTTGCCGCCTTCCAGATGTTGCGGCGTGCGGTTGCCCGTGGTCGACCACAGGCCTCGCCCCTTCCAGCCGGCCTTGGGATCATCAATGCGAGCATCCATGCCCTTGGCGTAGAAACCCAGGGGATAGGGCACGCGCATGTTGATGAACTTGCCGTCCTTGAATGCGATGAGGGAATCATTGGCGTTGCCGGTGGCGAAAGGCGTGTTGGCGCCGAGGCCGAAGACATCGTGCAAATCGACCCAGGTATAATAGCTGGACTCCGCGCTTCCGGACTCCTTCACATCGCGAAACTGGGGTCCCGGCAGGGGATACAGGGTCCAGCCTTCGGGGCAATGCTTGCCCGTAGCGTTCAACCCATTGAGCTGTCCCTTGCACTTCGCGCGATCAAAACTCGCGAGATGACCGCTGGCCAGAGGGACCCATGCGACGCCATTCGAGTCGATATCAAAGCCTCGCGGCGAATAGCCATTGACCGGCGCCCGCGCATCTTTCCACGGCACTTCGTAATATTCTGTCAGCGCCGTCCGGGTCGGATCATCGCCGGGATTGACGCGCACGACGCCGCCGGGGAAGCCGAGAGTCGAACCCCAGACCGTGCCGTCCTTCGGGTTGACCGAGACGCCATAGAGACCGACCTGGACCCGCTTGTCCTTGCCCGGAATGAGCGGCCGGTTCGGCTCGACATAATCCCGGCGCAGGCCATCGCCCACCATGTCCAGCACGAAGGGGGTCCAGCCCTGCGCCTTCGCCTCGTCGCCGGTCTCCTCGAAGATCTTCACGTTGAACCAGCCCACCGCATCATTCTGCGGTCCGCCGCCACTGGTCCAGAGCGTGTCCGTCCCGTCCAGCGAGAAGTTCAGATGATGGGTGGAGAAACAGGTGCGGATAAGCGTCGTCTTGCCGCTCTTGGGATCATACATCGCCAGATGACGGTTCGACTTCTCAAGCGGGAATGCCTTGGCCGAAGGGTGATCAGAGCCCTTCAGACAGAAGGCCGGATTATCCGGCGGTCCGACGCGCGAGGTGAACCAGACGCGGCCCTTCCCGTCGATCATCGGATTATGCATGTTGGCCTGGCTGTCCCAGACTTTCTCATCCCCCCAATAAGGCGAGGTGTTCGCCATATTGTCCCTGGTCGAGGGCGTATCCGCATCGCGCACCGGCATCTTGAATTCGCTGGCCCTGGCGGCGACAGGATCGAGCACTGGCACATAATCCGTGCTCTCTTCGGCCGAACCATAAATCGCGCCGTTGGCGTTCACTGAGGGATTGCGCTTGTCGGTGGCGATCTGGTCATGCAGATAGGTATAGGGGCGCGACCAGTCCCACCAACTGATGACCACATTCCGCTCGAGCCCCTGCGGCCGCTGGGGCTTGTCGAAGGGCAGTTCCCCCGCCGAGATGCGATCTGACCAGTCGCCAAAAT
>Ga0114974_10002024_pt1 | contig 15761 bp, 13 predicted proteins | sample S_130206_EF_Meta_FD_87318 | JGI IMG/M metagenome (GOLD analysis project Ga0114974, IMG submission 87318) | Freshwater microbial communities from Lake Simoncouche, Canada to study carbon cycling - S_130206_EF_MetaG | ecosystem: Environmental > Aquatic > Freshwater > Lake | place: Lake...
GATCGGCCATCACCGAGCTGCCAAACACGAGCACGGCCGAGAAAATCAGCAGAGCGCACAGGATGATCGTGGCTGCCCAGTAGCGTCCGCGATTCCAAGTCTTTTCCAACGACTTACCCATGCTCGCTCCCTAAAGTTATTTCTCTAATCCTACTGGGCGACTCAGCTTTGTTGGCTCACACTCGCGAGGAATTCTGGCCACAACACGAACGTGCGGTGTCACCTCGAATGGGAGGTGACACCGCACGTTCATCTGTTGCTCAGTGTGATTCGGGCCTAGTGCTGCATACCGCCCATATCAACCGCAAACTTCTTCGGAGTGCCACGGAAGCATCCGATCGAGTACGGGTACTCGTTATTGAGCACGTAGTGGTAGATCTTCTGCATCTTGCCATTGAACATAACTTCGCTAACCATGCCGTGGCACTCGTCGAGTTGAGCGTTCGTGACAAGTTTGCCCTGAGCATCGCGCGGACCGTAGATACCGAAGCCATCGCGGGCGTAGCCGACTAGCGGGGATGCCTGATCTGCCTTGCCCTGATCCATGCACTTCCACGAGTAACCGTGCACGTGATATTGCATTTGATAGGGATGACCAAAGCAGCGGTCAGTCGGCAATGCGGCATTAGGGTCATAGGCATTGCCTAGCGCATCCAAGGCCACCTCTGCGTGCCATGCAGCGCCAACAAGGGCAATGCCGATCGTTAGCTGATCAAAGCAACTTGGCTTTGCTGCGATCTTGGGGTTCTTGGGAACTGTGAGTTCCAGGTGGTAAGGCTTGATCGGAATCTCGGCTGCGTTGGCGTAACCATAGGCAGGCAGAGCGGCGTAATACTTGTATGAGGGGGAGTTCTTCGGAATGGCGAATGTGCCAACTTCGAAACTCGGAATGCCGTTGCCCTTGAGGTTACGGGTGGTGTTGGTTTCGGTGATCTTGAATTCACTCTTCATCTTCACCTTGCCCGGCACCGTATCGATCTTCGAGATCAGCACATTGTTGCCCTGCATCCACGGTGTTTTGGCTTGTGTCAACGTTCTGCCGACCTGCTGGCCAACATCGAGAAAGGAACCATCTGGCAGTTTCGTGCCATCTGGGAGAACCGTGCCATTCGGCGCTGGGGTCTTGACACAACTAAACATGGTGTTCTTCGCCGGCGCACTGATAGGTGTCCCTGCTGGTGCAGTTTTCAGGACGGTTGGGGCCCCATTGCCGTCCCAGCCTTGGGCGGCATTAGCCGAGGTGGCGCCAAGTCCAAGCGAGGCGACTAGGCCAGCGGCGATCGCCACGCTGCCGACACTGGCCGGCCACTTACCGAGGCGGCGACTGTGTGAGAGTTTCATGTTTACCTTTCGTAGATTTAGGCTCTCCAATAACGAACCAATAAGTAGAATAATAGAGACTTTACACCAATAATTTTCTTTATTCCTCTGGTTTCTTCATGAACATTTGGTGTCTGTCTCTATCTGCCGGCCATGTCAATTGACAACCAGCACGTATCATTGACTTAATAGAGGAATAATTCTATATTAATGTCAAAGTGCCGTTCAGAGCGTGCTTGGCACTTGAACCCTGTGCTCGTCGAGATTTTCTCGGTGGCGCGGTGAACTTCTTCGAAAGGTCTATTGCGATGCTGGTTGTGAAATCAATGAGTCTGAAGCGTGTGCTGTCGTTCATTTCAGTGCTGCTGATCGCGATCACGGGCACCGTCATGGGTGCTACGGCAGCGCATGCGGATCAGCCTGGCATCACGTGGACCGGCCAGACGAGTGCCTCGAGCAACAATTGGGATGGGGTGACCTACGGCAATGGGTTGTTCGTTGCCATCTCATTCACCGGTACGGGCAACAGGGTCATGACGTCTCCTGATGGCATCAACTGGACCACTCGCAAGAGTCCCTCGGACAACCTCTGGACTGCGGTGACGTACGGCAATGGACTCTTCGTCGCCGTTGCGATTACCGGACCTTCCGACCAGCGAGTGATGACCTCCCCTGACGGCATCAACTGGACCGGTCGCACCAGCCCAACAAACGCCTGGACGTCGGTGACGTATGGCGATGGACTCTTTGTTGCGGTCGCCGAATCCGGTGACAACAGAGTGATGACGTCTCCTGATGGCATCACCTGGACAACTCGCACCAGTGCCTACAACTACCTGTGGAATTGGGTGACGTATGCCAATGGCAAATTCGTTGCCGTCTCGTCCGGTCCGGGTTACGCCGAGGTCAGTCCTGCGGGAATCAAATTTATTGCCGCAACAGGCTTGGCTCCCGGTTTCGCGATGACATCTCTCGATGGGATCACGTGGACTCTTCAGTCCAGTGCTCCTAATGATGGCTGGCATACGGTGGTCTACGGCAACGGTTTATTCGTATCTGTGTCCTACACCGGCACGGGTAACGTGATGACGTCACCCGATGGCATCACCTGGACAATGCGACCTAGTGGTACGACCAATCTCTGGCATTCGGTTACGTATGGCGCCGGATTGTTCGTTGCCGTCGGCGAAGACGGTAAAAGCAAAGGGGTCATGACGTCACCTGACGGCATCACCTGGACAAGTCGTACTAGTGCGGCGGACTACTACGCCTGGCACACGGTGACGTATGGCTCCGGATTGTTCGTCGCCGTCTCATACTCCGGCCTAGCGTCGTCAGCGCCCGGTCAGGTGACCGCAGCGGCCGATGGCAGTGCTGTGGCCAACAGGGTGATGACCTCTGGCATTTTCAATAGAACAGCCGTTCTCAATGCCTCCGCTGTTCTCGATACTTCAGCACGGACAGCCATCCGTCAAAGCATCCCCGTCTCCAGCACGGGACTGTGCACGGGAATCGATGACGCCACATCCGCCTACGGATCCGGCATAACCGGTGGCTGGGTGCGCAGCTGGGAACCATGGGTCAACACCACTATCGGAGCGAATGGTCAACGCATTGGCGGATGGGCATGTACTCGCACGCTAGTCAATCAGGGCGGGCAATGGTGGGTGATCGCAGGCTAAACCTGCGCCTGCGTCACCATGCTTGAGATCTTGAAAAAACATCCCTGGGCAGTGGGAATCTGAAGAGAAAATGGAGTTAGACAAATGAAATTCAACAGTGCCACTTCAAAGATGTTTCAGAAGGCCCCGTACACAATAGGACTATCACTTCTGGCGACGATGGTTTTGGCAGCGTGTGGTGGTGGAGATAGCTCTTCATCTGCATCTCCCACATTAAATTTAAATGCTGCTCAAAAAACATACGTAACAGACGGTTTTTCACAAAGTGGCGAGATCAGTGGGTATTGCAAGGGTTCAAAAATACAAGAATTTTCGCCGACAGTTTCAGGTGAAAGTCTCGCTGGTCTTCCGGCATTGATCGCTAGCGAAACCGAGAAAGACACTCTCGTCAATCCGACTCCATTTTGTAATGCCTTCTACAACAGCAACGCCGGACAACCAGGCGGTATTGAAAAGATCTATTGGGATCCAGCCACAGTGGGACTTATGACCGACGGGAGCAATCCGCCAAACTACGTCTATTCCGATCTAGTGTCATTCCCCACCTCAGTGACCGTCGGCAGCAAAGGCACGGCTTCTACCTACATCAACTACTTTGGTGGTCCTAAGCCGGTCACCAAGGGCGCGTTGACATGGTCGATTGAGGCAGATACGCCCAATACTTTGACGTGGATCACTGTTGACACGGCAACACTTATCGCATCGAACGAGCTTGCGTACACGAGTACCACTAGGTACCGCCTCAATGCCGACAACACCGTCACGGCCTTGGATAAGGTCATTGAGGCCAAGGCCGCATTTACGCAGGGTGCAGGGGATCTCGTCATCAACGAGAAGTACTAGAAGCGGCGGCTGCTCTCTCTTCTTAGCGTCCAATCGGCGAGGAGGTCCTGCTGGACCTCCTCGCCGATTGACGTCTCGCAGGTCAAGGCTCCTTTACGTGAGTCCGCAATTCACGCGAGCAATGGGAATCCCCGATTGCAGCCACGAACGCTGCACACCGTGAAGGCGCGTTGACACTCTTGCCATGTCGCCCTAGAACAATGGTTCTTCTATTTGTTCACGGCCGAGTCGAGAACTGTCCAGCGCTTTTAGCGTCGCCCGATGCAGCTTTGCCGCCTTGAGTGATCATGAAGTCCTCAAGCCAGTCACAGCACTCTTGAATCGCCGTTCGGTTGCCTTTATCGTTTGCGCGTTCCATGAGTCCTTCGATTGTTTCAGGGGTATCTAGTCCCCAAATGAGGCGCGATGTTGTTATGGGTTTGTCTGCGTGCGGAAATTCCACACTTTCGATGGTGAATGAGCGCACCGGTAAATCACTAGGTCCGAGGTTATTTTTCGGAGTCGCGAAATATCGAATATTAGGATCATCAGCATCTCGCACAATGGTGGAAACACTGCGCGCTACGGCAACGAATCCAATAGACCCGATCACTGCGAGCAGCGGATCAGTTGCGCCGCTCTTGTTGTGGTGAATGATGCCGATAATTGCCATTCCGGTTTCATTAGCGAGAGCTACGAGTGGTTCTAATCCTTGTCGGACTTCCTGATCTTTGTGCGTATCGAGGTCTGATCCAATCCGAGACATAAGCGGATCTAGAACTAATAGTGCAGGGGTGAGTTCTCGCACTAGGTGCTTAAGCTCAGATATATCTGAGGGCAGAGAGATTGCTTGATGTTCCCCGATTGCATCAAGTACTGAATAAGTCCCAGACCAAAGTAAAAGCCCCGGAACTATTTCTGGGGCTTTTACTTTGGTCGTGCTGAGTAAAAATGACAGGCGATCGAACTACTTAGCTACGCGAGGGAAGTTGTAAAGCTTTCGCGCATTCCATTCAGTGATTTTCTGAGCCTCGTCGTCTGGAACGTCAAGCATCGTTGCCTCAAGCAGCTTACGAGTGTGTGGCCAGTTGCTGTCTGAGTGCGGGTAGTCGCTTTCAAACATGATGTTGTCTACCCCAATTAAATCGCGGTTACGAACACCGGCTTCATCAACGATGAAACAGCCATACACGTGGTCCTTAAATAGATCTGACGGACGAACCTCACGATTTACATCGTTGTACCAACGATGACGATCCCACACATAGTCAATGCGTTCAAGCATGTATGGCATCCAGCCGATTCCGCCTTCTGAAAGAGCCATCTTGACGCCAGGGAATTTGTGGAACACTGGCGACAGCAATAATTCAGCAAGCGCGCTGGCCGAGTTCAAACCGAACAGGGAAATTCCGACGGTAAAATTGCTCGTTCGGCCTTCATCAGAGACCAGCGGGAATCCCCCGCTGCCAAAGTGAAGTGAAAGTGGCAAATCTGCTTCCTGACATGCAGCAAGCATCGGATCCCAATGAGTTGTGTGCCATGAGGGAAGCCCTATGCGATCGGGCAGTTCAGGGAACGTAATACTCTTCGCGCCTTTTTCCGCAGTGCGTTTGATCTCAGCGACGGTCGCATCCATGTCCCAATACGGCACCATCATGAGTGGGATCTGGCGATCCGGATATGGCGCGCACCATTCGTCAAGAATGAAGTCGTTGTAGGCCTGGACAACGAGTCCAGCTAACGTCTTGTCTTTGGATTGAGATATTGCGCTACCGGCAAACCCTGCAAATGTTGGGAAGCACAACTGTGCGTGCACACCCTCTGCATCCATATCCTTGATTCGATCATCGATCTGGTAGCAGCCCAGCAACATGTCTGAATAACTGCGCGGTTCCTGCCCGAATTCTTTGTGGGGTTTTCCTGCGACCGCATTTGTCGCGAAGTTCGAAGCTTTCTCGCCTTCATAGATCCACCAGTCGGCGCCCTCAATGTTTTCAATGCGAGGGGCAACGTCGGCGTACTTAACGGGGAGACGATCAAGGAACACTCGTGGGTGTTCAACCACGTGATCATCGACTGAAACTATCTGGGTGTCTGTTGGCAACGCCATGGTGTTCCTCCTTAGCAAAGGCAATTAATGCTGCACTCCTCAAAACGCCTCAATGAGCATTCTTGGCCTGTTTAACGTGTTATGTAAAGGTCGTTAACCGATGGCCTCATTTTTACACCCATTGCACAAAAATGTTCAGGCTTTGAAATAAAGGTTTGATCCAGTTACGTTTTCTTGACTATTCTCAAAATTTCGTGACTGACTATGTCGATTAACACCTCGCGACTGTTTACCGGCTCTGGAACCTTCAACCCTGGATAAAGAATCAGCCAGCGTATGCACAAAATGATAAGCAACTTCAAATGTTCGACATCGTTTTCGATCGCTGATTCCCATCCAGCAGCAGCCCATTCGTCGATAGTCCTGCGTGCTGTCTGATCCAGACGTAGAACTGATGCGGCGGTATCTACGGCGGGAGACGGGAAGATTGAGCTGTTCAGCACTGTTCGGGGCCGTATCTGCTCCTCAAGATTGCTCAGCCAAGACGCAAGCGAGGAACGGTCACCCGGAATGGTTTGCCCGAGAAGCGCTGTCGAAATGTGCATCTTGTCCGTCAGCTCCTCCACGATCGCAATCGCAATCTCATTCTTGCCTTGAAAGTGGGAGTACAGCGTCGAACGTCCTACCAGCGCACGTACTGCAATATCGTCAATCGTGGTGACCTCATAGCCCTGATCGTCAAAGACCTCTTGAGCTGCTTGGATGATTCGATGCCGAGTGGTTTGTTTGTGGACCTCGCGGATAGACGCCTTTGGGGCGACCGAGGAGGGCACAAGTCGGGCACGCCCTAGGTCTGTGTTCAATGCAAGCGCTCCTCATACGTGTGCTTCAGTCAAAGAAGACCCAGCGTACGCCACAACTGGTCGCGCCCAGAACGCGTCAGGGGGCGGTGGCCATTAGCCACCGCCCCCCAACACACGCTCGACTAGCCAACCACCTGTCCTGTGGAGATATCAACGATCTTGCCGCACGTCGCAGCCTTGTCTGGCACTGGCTGACCACTGAGAACAGTGATGAACCAGGTGCACTTATTAGGCGTACCGTTTGGCAGCAGGCCTGGCCTAAAGGAGATCGGTCCGGGGAGCATTCCACCACCCTTGTAGTTGTCCACGTTGCGCAGCGCGCTGATGAATTTTTCACGGGTTGGGCACGGCCCAGCCAGCTTAAGCCCGGTGATCATGAGGTCGGCTGCTGTGAAAGCAACACCGGTGATCGAGCCGTATGGGTTTGCCCCGGCGGCCTTCATGCCGTTGGCGAACGTACGCACTGCCGGGTGCCCTGGCACACCGATAGGCACAGTCTGACTTTGTGCGTTTACACCTTCCAGCGCACCACCGGACTTGGCGATAACCGCGGGGTCAGCGATGCCAGCGCCGTTGATGCCTTTGAGGTTTACACCCTGCTGCCTCAGTGACTGAACAATTGACACCACACCATCGGTGTACATCGTGAGATACGCGCCATCTGCACCAGAGTTTTTGACTCGTAGGGCAGTCGAGGTCGCATCGTGAGTGCCCATCACCTCATCTAAAACAAGAAGCGAATTCTTGACGCCAGCAGCTCCGGCGGCTATGGCCTGAAGACGGGCCGAGTTAGCCGCGCTGGGGCTGTTATGGGAAATAATCGCGGCAGCAGTGACACCTAGTGACTTCAATTTTTCCATCGTGCCCGTAGACACATACTGCGTCGACGGAACACCCACTGCGGAGAAAGCGTTGCGGTCCGTGCCCATTGGCAGCGAGTTGAACCCCGTCACCGGTACGTTTGCTGCCTTGAAATATGGGTAGGCCGAATCTGTGGCCGATGTCATGATGATAGCGAAGACTTTGTCGCCCTCGACTGCCTTGGTGGCCATGGTGCTCTGAATCTGACCGTTTGCCTGGTCGTCATATACATTTACCATGAGCTTGCGGCCGTACACACCACCCTTGGCGTTCTCCTGTGCAAAACGCAGCACCACAGCCTTGTCAGAATCGATGAACGTAGGCGCTGCTGGCCCAAGCCTTGGCATAAAGTCACCGATAAGGATGCTGCTCGGAGTGATGCCGTTCTCAGCTGGGCACGAGGCCTTATTCACGACTGGTGCGGGGCTTGCCGCGAGAGCCGGGGTGGTGATTAGTCCTGCAACAACCGTCGCACCTATGGCACCCAACATCACACTTCGGGAGTTATAAGGCCTTTTCATTGTAGTTTCCTTCCTTGGTCTGCCCAGACTTGACTGGACTTCTATTCAGTATTTGGACGATAGTCTCAAATGAGGATGAAAGTCTGTTAATACATAAAGTCTTGATCTAACCAAGGTGAATTAGGCGGATTGCCCACAAGTTAGTCAAAGAAATGAGTCAAGAGTGGGGGCTTCGTAGTCCGGAACTCCGACTGCCCATGGAGGCGGAAGGCAAGACCCAACCAATAAGACCACACCAGCAAGACCCAACCAAGAGGTCAAATAGTTGCTTCCTGCGCCCATTGCCGCTCTACAAAAAGATCATTACAAGCCTCTGTAGTCTCACGCCAGTTGGCTGCTGTTGAAGTCCTCTCGACCTCTGGCAAACAGACCAGAGCCGAACTTACGACCTAGGTTTTAGTGTTCGACTGAAGTGAATTAGGTGCAAGTGAATTACTCACTTAGGGCTTGCCTAAATTGTATGCGTGCGCCATCAGTTTGCTCCTCGTCAAGTACGAGCAACGTGCCACTTGGGCTTTGGAATTCTTCAACGGTAAGCCCCTTGGAGACAAGGTGTTTCTGAGTTGCGCTGAGCGAATGAACGGGAAGCGTGATAGCAAAAATTGACTTGCCTCGCGCCTCAAGAGCCTGCTTCATGTCACTTTCTTGCATCGAATCATTTGGCGTCACGTACTCAACTATGTGGTCACCGAAATCGATCGCATATGAATTCGCTGCTGTACCTAGATGAGTTGGTGAAGGCTCTGTGCCTGTGAACTCGCTCATCCACACGATGGAACTTTCGGCATCTGGCACGACCAAGGTGACCGTCGGACCTGCTGATATCCCAACTGGATTACTGTTCGCCCCCTTCGTGGGATCCCAATCTGGCCCGCCACGCGGATCGTCTTTAAAGAATTGAGGTGTAATTTCTAGGCATAGACCTTCGCAATCTCGTGGGTGCAAGAAAACATAATTTCCTGGTGATTGATCTGTGATTCGGATGCCGCGTTCCTTAACAATCTCAATAGCAACATCCAGGTTGGGAACCGTCCACTCTAATGAATGCCAACGTTGACCAAAACGTTTCAAGGAACTACCAATCGCTTTATCCGGATCGGTTGGCGCAAATAATTCTAGGCAAACAGCACCCGCAAGGTATACCGCATTCGCTCCACCAAAATCTGGCTCAGTGAACTCCATGAATACCTCGGCATCAAATACGTCACGCCAGAAATCTAAAACGTGGTCATAGTCGTAAGCAAACTGATTCACGTGTCCGTGACGAATTACTTCCAATGAACGCACTTGGTTCCTTTCATAGAATCTTCATTACAAGGGTGTATCGATGCTGACATACAATTGGAACCCAAATATCGAAAGTTCAAACTGAAAACGGCTGCAAGCCTGACATGATCTGAGTAAATGAATCACGTGCCTAGGCGTTTTCCCCCTTCTTCGCGTATGGGGCCGGGGACACGCTCGTCGTTACTGCCCGACTCCTGCACACCACACTTGGTTTAGACGTGTGAAATTAGCACCGAAAGTTATCCCGTACCTGGAAAACTAGTAAAGAGCCATGTTCATGGTTCCGAGATATATCGCTTAACTGTGCAATTGGAACAATTTCACAATTTTTGACCATAGAACTTTCAATCCCGCTGGTGAGCAGATCTGATCGATTCATTTCGCACTATGAACTCAATATCGGTACGCAAACATTGCTTTGTTACAAACGACCTTTACGCAATTTGACCAAGAACGACTAGTCCAGGTAGTCGCGCAGGACCTGTGAGCGCGATGGATGGCGCAGCTTGGACATCGTCTTGCTTTCTATTTGACGAATGCGCTCACGAGTAACGCCGTAGACCTTGCCGATTTCATCGAGTGTCTTTGGCTGACCATCCGTGAGACCAAAGCGCATGCGAACCACGCCCGCTTCGCGATCCGACAAAGTGTCAAGAACTGACTCAAGCTGCTCTTGGAGAAGAGTGAATGACACGGCATCTGAGGGAACGATCGCTTCGGAGTCTTCGATGAGATCGCCGAACTCGCTGTCGCCTTCTTCGCCAAGTGGAGTGTGAAGTGAGATTGGCTCACGGCCATACTTCTGCACCTCAACAACTTTTTCGGGGGTCATGTCGAGTTCTTTAGCTAGCTCTTCAGGTGTTGGTTCACGACCAAGATCCTGCAGCATCTGGCGCTGCACGCGTGCCAGCTTGTTGATGACTTCAACCATATGAACAGGAATACGAATGGTGCGTGCCTGATCGGCCATTGCGCGAGTGATGGCCTGACGGATCCACCAGGTTGCGTACGTCGAGAACTTGTAGCCCTTGGTGTAGTCAAACTTCTCGACCGCACGAATCAAGCCGAGGTTGCCTTCTTGAATAAGGTCAAGAAAGAGCATGCCGCGACCGGTGTAACGCTTAGCCAAGGAAACAACGAGTCGAAGGTTGGCTTCAAGGAGATGGTTCTTTGCCCGGCGGCCATCTTCGGCAATCCACAGCAGGTCGCGCTCGAGTTTCTTGTCCATCTTCTTGGCTTCAGCCATGGTCTCTTCAGCAAAGAGGCCAGCTTCTATGCGTTTGGCTAGCTCGACTTCCATTTCTGCATTCAGCAAAGGAACCTTACCGATTTGCTTGAGGTAATCCGGAATCACGTCGGGCGTATTGCGCCGGGGCTTAACGCGCCGGGGCTTCTGCGACGGGGCTTGATTGCTCCGCGGCTTGACGCCGAGTGTTTCAGTCGATTAGTGAGATTGATGACTGAGGAAAGGCTAAAAGCCAATCAAACAAAAGTCCATGAGAATCCACATCTGACCGGCGTGTCGCAATAAGGGACTCAGAGTCCGGCACCCTTTGTGAACGGGCCTAGCCCAGAAATAACAAAAGCCCCGAAAGATATCGGGGCTTGGTGTTGGTTACTTCGACACCGCCACAGGTTAGGCGAAATTCGGGTAGGCCACAAGGGGCCATGAGGCGACCACTCAGTCCCCATACCCACTGACTTGTGGCACGTTTTTTGGCACGGGCTTACCCCGAAATGCAGTAAAGCCGAAAAACCCTCGGTATTAAAGGGGTTTCCGGCTTTACTTTCGTAGCGGGGAGACAAAACAAGGCTGAGATCTTTGGGTTGCGTGCACCGCAAGATGCCCTCACAAACGGCCACTTTTGCACCCCCTTCTGCACCCCCCGGGGAGTGCAAGCCTGCACCCCCGTCGCACACTTTCAACTCAGCCCTACGCCGGATTTTCGACCCATTCAAATTTGCGTCGCAGGCTGTGACCCCATGCGAAGTCTCTGGTTTCGCGCTGTGCGCGACCAAGAACGATGCTCGGCGCAATTCCGATTTCGCCAGCCAGTTCTTTCACTGCTGCGATATCACGTGTTCGAGGCAAGCGATGTTGATACTCACGTGGGATGAGCACGTCGGAGGCGTACATGTTGGCCTCATCTTCGGCGGTGCACTTCTCTCCGTTGAGGTAAAGCTCCTTGTCTCCGTGTAGAAGGACATGGCCGAGCTCGTGGAAGAGCGTGAACCAGAGTTGATCGTCGCTCTTCCAGAGCAATGAGAGTTGGATAACAGGGGTTCCATTGATCCAGCGAGTTGCACCGTGGATACCGAGACCCGGAACGGGCGCAATGAAGCACAGCACAACGCCGACATCTCGGAGTTTTGCTTTTGTTGCGTGAATCGCGGCCATCGGTTCACCGCTCGTCAGGTGACGCATTTCTGGTATCAGCAGCTCCAAGCCACCGCGATCGAACTCAGGGACGTCACGCAATCCATCGTGATGCCGTTCAGCTAGGGCTAACCACACCGCGAGTGCTGGGGCGTCTTTGCGGCCGACAGCGGACCGACGGTAAGCGACACTTCCTTGAGACCAAGTCGCCCAGAAGGCCTCAAAGTTTGCAACGCCGAGAATGCTAAGCAATTGGCGCACTGTCCCCGCGCGGTCACGCGCGGGGACAGTCACATTTCCGTATTTGCGCAAGTAGGTAAGTGGGAATTCGTTTGCCTGTTCGTATTGGTCTGCAAGATCGTCGTTGGCTGCTTCACGCGCGAGTTCGCTGCGGTAGCCGGACTCGTAGAGGTTCCAAAGACGAGCAGGAACACCGGTCACGCGCTCAAGAGCCAGAGCGAGCGGGTGAGACAGCGGGGCTTTGCCACTTAGAAGTTCGCTCACATGCTTAGGCGTCACACCGAGTCGTCGACCAAGTTCGGCTGCGTTGATGCCTTCGTCCTCCATCCACTCTGCGATGAAGTCACCGGTTGTGACGACGTAGTTAAGTGTCGTGGTCATGGTCTGCTCCTTTCATTTTCTTCAGACTGCATTAGTGGTAATCGATGATCTCGACGACGAGGACAGTCACCTCGTCGCCTTCATCGGGCTGAACGATCAGTCGCCAGTTCCCTGTCAGCCTCGCCGACCACTGGCCAACTCGGTCGGCCTTTAGCTCTTCCCATCTGCCTGACCCCTCAAGAAGATCACGCATCTCACCGACATATGTGAGTTCAGCAATCCGAAGTTTGAGCTTCTTCGCTACGTTTTTTCCCAGATCCTTCTGCATCCGACGTTCGTCAGTGCAGACCCGCTCGAGATCTCTCGTAGCGTAGCGCAACTCCATCCAAATATGTTACCTAAATCGTAACACTCTTGTAAAGAGTTGGGAAAATCGCTTTCGTCTAAGAATGGGCACACAATTGAAAACTTGAACCCTTGGATGGGATTTCGCTGACATTCATTGGCATCGTGGCGTTCCCCTGTGGCCTAGAGTCGAGTCGCCAGACGCGAGCCCCATTGTTCTTCCTGGAAGCCCACCTGAAGTCTCCAAAAGCAATACGATCACGGAAACTTCCGACCACATTCACGTACATCAGGTTCTAACGAATCGATTGAGAGTGCACATGACAAGCGAGAATGACCTACGCGATGCAGCGGAACTCCAATCGCGGCTTTGCACTGAAAATGGCACGCCAACATGGGCCGCGATTATTGATGCTCTGACGGAGCTGGACTTCAACTCAGGTAATAGCGCCGTTGAGTTACTCAAGGCTAATGAACAGGATCCGACGGGTTCTGCTTTGCACCTCAGATTGTTGGGTGCAGCGCAACGCGTAGCCATGCGACAACCGGGCTCTGATTTCGGGCGTTACCTCCCTTCACTAGGGGGTGTACTGGATCCTGCGGCGGCGGTCGAGGCATTCTTTCCGTTCGTAGAAACTAACCTCGATCTGATCCGGACCGAAATGCAAATTCCTGTTCAGACCAATGAGGTAGGACGTTCGGGCGTGCTTTCAGCAGGATTGCGCGCTCTGGCCGCTCAAACCAGTCTCCCGTTTTGCCTCTTAGAGGTTGGAGCTAGTGCTGGGCTCAACCTGTACCCCGATCGATATCGGGTTTCATCGGGCGCCTCGCAGTGGGGGCCCGAAGATTCACCAGTAGTCCTCGAAGGCATAGTTCAGTCCGGAAATCCCTACGGGCGCGACTTCGCCGTAATAGAGCGAGCTGGGTGTGACTTGATGCCAATAGACGCATCAACCGAAGAGGGGCAAGAGCGACTCAAGTCCTTCGTCTGGCCTGAGCAAACAGTGCGACTCCGCCGGCTCGAAGCTGCGCTGTCAATGATTGAGCCAGTGAGAATAGATGCATCTCCTGCAACTGCTTGGGTTCGATCAGAGTTGGCGAAACCTCGCCAAAATTCGGTGGCTGTCGTCATGCATTCGATTGTTATGCCTTACTTGTCTGTTTCTGAAAAAGCCGAGTTTGCTCAAGCCATTGGGGACGCGGGGCGTGGCGCCACTGAGGACACCCCTGTCGCATGGTTGCGAATGGAACCTTCGGAAGACTACGGAACTGTGACTTTGGAATTGGATGTCTGGCCTAACGGCCAACACACAGTGCTTGCGACGAGCACTCCACATGGGGCGAACATCAACTGGTTGCACGAGCAGTAGTGGAGGCCGCAAACATGAACGACGAACAGCAGCTGAACAGCGATGCATACGTGCTCCCCTATGAACGAGCTGACGGAACGTCTGTGACCAGAGGTGGTGAGCTGGCAGTCTCATTTGGCAAGAACGTCGAGGCTTACGACCAATATCGACCTAGGTACGCCCCTGAGGCAATCGATTTCATCACCTCCAGAGGGCATCGGCTCGTGTTGGATGTCGGCTGCGGTACCGGCATATTGGGTGCACAGTTACTTGCCCACGGTTGCACTCTGTTTGGTGTTGAACCGGACGAACGCATGGCTAGGGCAGCGATCTCCAAGGGCCTGGAGGTAGAGGTCGCCTCTTTCGAGGATTGGGAGCCCGCCGGAAGGAAGTTCGACGCCGTGGTGTCCGGACAGGCCTGGCACTGGATCGATCCCGTCCAGGGACAAATACGCTTAGCGGAGGTATTAAAACCGCATGGTGAAGTGTTCTTGCTGTGGAACATCGGTTCCATGAACTCGAGCGTGGCACAAGCCCTTGACGCTGTCTATCGCGACCACCAGCAAGAGCACCTCGATGCGTTCTCCGTCGTGTTAGGCCGAGGTGAGACCGCTCGTTTCGACGAATTCCAGGAACTGCTCCGAACTGATTCAGCATTTGGAAATATTTCGCGAGACACGTGGGTTTGGCATCGTGAATATTCGACCGATGAATGGCTTTCACACTTGGTAACACATCCACAACACGCAGCACTTGATGCGAGCGACCGTGAGCCGTTATTTGCAGATATGCGCAAAGCCCTTGAGTACAACCATGCAGGTAGGGTGAAAATGGAATACACCACTTTGGTTATCTCAGCCCGCGCTATTGCTTGAAAGTTCTTGGAAGCGGCGAAGGAAGTTCACAGATCCGACAACTTGTGGGTCACTATTTTCTTTGCCGGAAGGACCACCTCGCTTGAGTAACTCCAGCCCCAATTAATCAGCCTGGCTAGGCGTAAACGCGCGGTACCAAACAGGCGACACCGTTGAACTGCCGGGACCACCCATCGACAGTTAACACAACGACAGGAAGACGGAGATTACAGCAGACCTCGTGGTCGAGCTTAAAGCTGCATAGCAGCTCTGACCGAGCTGTTCAGGAAAAGCAAAACGGGCACATCGTTTCCGATATGCCCGTTTTGTCCAGTAGCGGGGACAGGATTTGAACCTGTGACCTCTGGGTTATGAGCCCAGCGAGCTACCGAGCTGCTCCACCCCGCGGTGACCGTTTTCGGCTTGTCCAACACTACGGCAAATCAGTCGCAGGCCCAAATCGCGAAAGGCCAGCGGGGCTATGCCGCACTGCCCGTCGCCTTGCCCGTCAATTTGGCTTCAGCAGCAGCCGCCCGCTTCAACGCTGCAGCCAGCTGCTTTTGAGCCTGGTCATAAGCAGTGAAGTCATTCGACTTCAGCGCTGTTAAACCATTCTCGTAAGCCCGTTGCGCATCGGAGATGGCCGCAGTGAGTTCACTTGCAGCACTGCCATCTGAGCTTGTGGTCGGCACTGGCTTTGGGGTACTCGTGCCCGGCTTCACAGCCCCACTACTTGGAATTGATTCCACACCGGCATCAGGGCTGAGCGAAAACACCTTGTTCAAAGCTGCAACAAGAGTGTCTTCGAGTGCAACGTTTTGGCCATAGCCAACAAGCACCTTTTGTAGGAGTGGGAAACCATCAGTGGA
>Ga0114974_10002025_pt1 | contig 15761 bp, 16 predicted proteins | sample S_130206_EF_Meta_FD_87318 | JGI IMG/M metagenome (GOLD analysis project Ga0114974, IMG submission 87318) | Freshwater microbial communities from Lake Simoncouche, Canada to study carbon cycling - S_130206_EF_MetaG | ecosystem: Environmental > Aquatic > Freshwater > Lake | place: Lake...
ATCCATGTGTCTTTGAGAGTCATAATCATCGGATTCTGGATTTTTCTCTCTCCATTCATTTATTTGTTTAAAGTTTTTTGCAGCAATGTATTTAATAGCTGTTTTCATTTTATTCTTTTCATCGCTGTCTTTTTCCCAAGAGTCTTTATCCTTAACATACAAAACCTCTCTTTTCAGGTCACTGCAGTGAATAGGCCTCTTGAAAACGTCTAGTTCTTTAAGCCCTCTAATAAAAAGTTTTGAAATTCCTTCGGAGTATCCTAGACGTCCAACCATATCCAAATCGGTTGTATTTAATTGAAGTTGATTGATAAAATCCATAATATTGAGGGCATCTTTGCACTGTTCATTCAAGAAGAATTGCAAATTAAAGTTATTGGTGTTATTTGTAGTATTGTTAGTAGTATTTCCAATCTTAGGGATAGTCTCTTGTAAAAGTTTTCGCATTTCTTGGTTCTCTAAGAGGATGGCTTGGTTTTGTTCAACGACTTTTATAAACATTTCTTTTAATGTTGGTTCATCGGGTGGAGGATTAATAGAAATAATTTCATTTTTGGTTTCTGGTTCTTTTTTATAATTACATTTTTTCTTGTGTCTCCATAATCCAGCTCTATCATTGTATTGTTTATCACATTTTTCACAAGAATGCTTTTGGCATATTTTTGGCTTAAAATCGTTGTCATTTGTTGTCAAAGCGTTGTATTTGTGTCGTTTGCTGTCATTGTGAGTATCAAAGCTACTTTTTTTAGATGTTCCATAGTCACAAAATTTGCAGTAAAATCTTGAGCAGATTTTTGCCTTAATATCGTTGTCATCCGTTGTCATATATTGACAACAGAAAAAATGCCTAAACCCTTTTCACCAAAAATACTAAAAAAATTATGCTAACACTTTTTGAATCAAAAAATTTGAATTTAGAGCATTCTGGTCTAAAATCAATTTTGGGAAAATTTGATTTCGGTAAAACCCCAGGGTTTTTGAAAAATGGACATTTTTTTTGTCCATTTTTGAATTTCTCGAACACTTTTGCCAAACAAGAAAATCCCAAAAATAGATATTATCTTCAAAGTAACTTAAAGAAACTATGGAATAAACAATATTTAAAGCTACTTAAAGAAACCTACCCGACAGTGACGTACGCGTTTTAAGTTAATAATATTATATATCATTAAAACAAGCAATTTAAATATAAAATATTAATTATATACAATGGAAAAGGTCTTATTTTTCCTTTTATTAATTATTCCTCAAAGTTTTCAATATATGGCCAAATTCTTTAATCATTGGCATTGTGTTGGAATTAGAGACAATGTAGATTTATCCAAACCCGTTAAATTTAATGTTGGAGAACTGCCATTAGTTATGTGGAAAAATAACAAAAATGAATTGATAACTTGTTTAAACATATGCAAACACATGGGATCAAAATTGGATAATGGCGTAATTACAAATGACGGTTGTTTAAAATGTAGGTACCATGGCTTAGAATTTAACAAGGAAGACAGGTTTGGTGAAACTATGGAACACGAGGGTAAAATCTTTTGGTCTTATAAGCCAGATGAGACAACGCCTCATAAAATACCGTTTTTTAATAATAAAGATTATGAAAAATCGTTTCTACAGATAGATATGGAAGCTTCATTGCCTGATAGTGCCTTTAATACCATGGATTTGAGACACCCAGAGTATGTTCACAAAGGTGGATTTGGTAGTTCTATTCCACCAACAAATATAAAGCAATATCAATTTAAGGACCGAATTGGTTTGTCATTTGACTATATATCAAATCCAATTATGAAATCATTTAACGAAAATACCAGAACAACTCACAACTTTCATATGTATGTTTATCCAACTTTTACATGGTCTCGCGTGTCATTCCGCGACAAACATTTAATAATTGCGGTAAATCTTCTTCCATTGGAAAATAAAAAAACACGATGGTATGTTACAATATGTCACAACTATTATAAAGCTCCGCTTCAAAAAAATATTATGAAAGGCTTGGCCACGTATATTTTAAGTCAGGATTACTTTCAAATGAAAAATCAGTATCCTGAGAATAAATTAAAGGCTGCTGTATTATTTAATCACATCTTCAAGGATGAAGATGTAATACTGTGGTTAAGGTCTGAGTTTAAAGATTATAAATTTCCCGACGTAAATGTTTGTCTTGATTTATTTACAGAATATAATGCAAACAAGACTAAGCCATAACTTCTGTAACATATTTTTCTAGTTCACCAATTTCTATTTCTGGAAGCTCCACATGGGATTCCCAGAAATACTTGCAAAAAGCCCAAGTAAATTCACAATCTGTTGGATACAGTTCGGCGTAATCATACTTCAACTTATTATACAACTTGTCTGGAAGGAAACTTAAACTTTGTCTAGGCAAAACATAACACAGCTGAACAAGTGGTGTGACAGCAACATGTGAGTTTGGCTCAATAAACGTTGTTTCAAAGTAAGGAATAAACCGGAGTAAATCCTTGAGCAATGGAGGATAATTATGTTTGTAACACCAACGCCAATCTGGACAGCCGCTTGTATAATACTTCATTGTCCATTCCAATCCTTGTAAATAGTTAACGCAAATTTCCTTGCATCTGTCGTCATCAATATCAATCTTGAACAAACACTTGTAATAACGGTACCTCCACCCGTCCTTAAACGGATTAATGTACTTTTCAAGCTCGCGTTCATATGTTGGAATGGCATCAAATTTGGCATACTTTTGCTCAGGTGTATCAGTTGGATAATTGTGACGCTCTCTCTTGTCGCGAAGCTTTACCTCGCTCTTAAAATATTCATCCTCCATTGCGGCTAGAAACTCAACAAACTTCCTCACATTCTTCCAGTAGATTGTCTTTCCATCAGTTAGATTTTCATTTGTTCCGCCGAGAGTTGCTTTGTATGCGTTGAGAAGCTTATCAACCCCTCCCGTGCGAATATTTACTGCCGGAAAATGTGGCATAAAGTCATTTCCCAGGAAGAAACACAAGAAGATATAATCATAAACGCGATTCTTCTGTTGCTCCGTTGTAAGCTCTTCATCATTGTTCATATTTAAAGTAATAATGTTTGCCAATTCAGGAATGTCCAAAAGATAGGTTTCGTTGGGCTCCAATGAACTGTCAATCGTCTTGATAAACTCTGGTGTTTCTCTGAACAAATAAATTTTCTCACTAATTGGCAAATGGTTTATGGACAACATAATAAGGTCAGCATCTAGACCATAAATTACAGTGCTTTTATCAGAGTGTTCCTCAATATTTGAGCGAATATAGTGAAATATCTTGTGCTCTCCTTCTCCGATTTCATCCGAGGTAGAAACAATAATTTTCTTAAGCCCATACCTGTTAGCATCTTTGAAATGCGACAAGATCCCCACACTAAGGTCTTGCATGAAAACGGTTCCCGGGGTAATTGCAGTTGTATTCCAAGGGTCAGAACCTGCTGCTTTCTTATAGATTGACTTTGATATCTCATTTTGATACCAAGACTTGTATCTGCGATTTCGCTGCTGTTCCAACTTTGCAACTGGTGCAACTCCATCAAATGCAACCATAAGGATATTATCCGGTGAAATAAGTGAAATGTACTCTTCAATCTTTTGAATAACCCTCTGAATAATTGTGCGAGTTGCCGTGTCAGTCAGTTCCTCAAAGTTAATGTTGCGAACTGCGTCATAGATGATAGAATTGCAATCCATATATAAGTTATTAATTGTCATCTGACCTTTCAAGAGTTTTTTAATAATTTCTGGATGGTTCTTAACAATGTATGAAAAGTAGCTTGGTATTCCCATTCTTGGTATAACTTGCTGATGTGCATTTAATATGTTTACAAATATTAATAATCAATTTTTTGAATTAAAGTTGGTAAATTCTAATATTCACATAAATAAGAGTATGGATAAAAAAGGACAACAAACATTAAAAAATTCACAGGATATATTTAATCTGGTTGAGAGAAAATTAACTTTTTTTCAAGATGTTATCCAAAAAACAATACTAAACTCTCAAAAAAATAAGATGTTTGATATTTTAGGAGTTAGTGACATGACAAATTGCATAAATACTCTTAACAGTATAAGTGAAAAAATGAGAGAATTAAATTATAGTATAGCAGGTTTGCCAACGGATACAATTGTAAATAAACTGCAGTTTTTAAATAATGAGTTGTCTGGATTATTAAAAATATATGGGACTGATTCTTTTGATGACTTGTTATCAATATGTTTTGGAAACAATAATTCTATAGTTATAAATGATAATGATTCAGTTAAGTATGAATTATTAAAGAAATATTTTCATCCAACTCAATACAAGGTGGTAACTTTAAAAAAAACAGATGGGGATAAAGTTAAAACTACGTTTGCGGAAGAATATGTTACAGATAAAATGTTAAATTTGGATTGCAGTGACATGGCAATGAATTCAAAGCAATTTCACTTGAAAGTTTATGGAATAAAAGTTTACGTGTATCATAGTGGGTTTAATAAGCACTTGCTTATATATGGCATTGTAGATGACATTGTGGTTGGGTATCTTAATAATAAATACATTAATAAAAAGATAGAACTAATAAATGCTGCAAAACCAAGTGACTCAGATTTTAAAAGTGAATGCTTTGATAGATATATATCATCACTAACATTAAAAGATTTTTTAATTAACGGTCCTCAAGAGATTATAAATAAATATGTTGGAAATGTAACTCAAAGCAAATTATTAAAACAAAAAAACCTTACACAGGTTGTTAAGGATTTTATATTAAATGATTTATACACAAAGAGAGGAGTTATTGTGCAGTTATTAATTACTTCAAATGAGTATGATAATAAATATCTAGCTTATTTGTTGTATGACTTATTATCAAATGATGCAAATGGAACTGTGGACACCGTTGAACAAACTATTTTATTTGATAGTTTTCCGTGGTCAATAAAACAATACTTCAGAGAAGCCATGAAGAAAACAATACAATATACGAATGATTTATCAAATTTTGATATTAATAAAATACCACTTGAACAACAGATATGTTTAATGAAAACAAACGATTCTGTAAAAGAGAAAGCCATGGTAAAGTTGAAAGAAGTAAAAGCAAAATCAGAGGATTCCGGCTCAAAGGCTAGGCAATATTTAGATGGTTTATTAAAAATACCATTCAACGTATATTCAAAGGAACCTATAATGTTTTTAATGGATGAAAATAGAAGATATATGTTAGAGATTTTACACGATGATAAAATTAAAAAATTATTGAATATCGGTCAAATAAAAGACAAATATACAAGTATTGAAATGTTGAGTCATATAAAAAGCATAAAGGACAAAACGGTTGAGACAAGCGGCCAAGATTTAATAAAATCAATAAAAAAAAAGTTTAATGATTATGACAAACCGACACTAATATCAAATATAAAAAAAATAAACGAATTAATTGAAGGTAAATCTCTCACAGTTCAAAAAATAAACACAGTTGGAGTTCTTAAAAAAGAAATGATATCTGGTGTATTAAATTTTATTAATTTTTGTAATGCATCACACAAAGACATATTACTAGAATTAAGTTCAAATGCAAAACAACTAACAGGGTCTTCTTTGCAAATTAAATCAATTGAGTCAAACTTTGGAAAGATAACGAATTATATGCAGAATGTTAAAAAGACATTGGATGAATCTGTTCATGGCCATGAAAAAGCAAAGAAACAAATAGAGAGAATAATTGGCCAATGGATAAATGGCGAACAAGATGGTTACTGTTTTGGGTTTGAAGGCCCTCCAGGTGTCGGTAAAACGTCAATGGCAAAGAAAGGTTTATCAAATTGTTTGATAGATGAAAATGGAAATAGTCGCCCGTTTGCAATGATACAGATGGGCGGTGATAGTAATGGAAGCTCATTGCATGGTCACAATTATACATATGTTGGTTCAACTTGGGGTGGAGTAGTTCAAATATTGATAGATAAGAAATGCATGAATCCAATTATTCTTATAGACGAGTTGGATAAAATATCAAAGACTGAGCACGGTAGAGAGATAGTTGGAATACTTACACACTTATTAGATCCGACACAAAATGATTGCTTTCAAGACAAGTATTTTTCTGGAATAGATTTGGATTTATCAAAAGCTCTATTTATTCTCTCTTATAATGATGTGGATTCAATTGATAAGATTTTATTAGACAGAATACATCGCGTTAAATTTTCAAGTCTCTCTTTGGAGGACAAGTTGGTCATCGCAAAGACTCATATGTTGCCAGAGGTTTATAAAAAAATGGGATTAGAAGAAATAATAGATATGAGCGATAATGTTCTAAAATTTATAATAGATGAATATACCTCTGAACCGGGTGTTAGAAAGTTTAAAGAGATATTGTTTGAGATAGTTGGAGAGATAAATTTGGATATTTTAAAGAATCAACAAAAAATGTTGTCTTATCCAATTAATATTACAATTGAAGATGTTAAAACTAAATATTTCAAAGACAAACAAGAAATTAAAATTACAAAAATACCAGAATCAAGCTCGGTTGGTATTATAAATGGTCTTTGGGCAAATGCGATGGGTCGTGGAGGTATCATACCAATTCAAGCGAGATACTATCCTTGTGACAAATTTTTAAATTTGAAACTTACTGGAATGCAAGGAGATGTTATGAAAGAGTCTATGAATGTAGCACTAACTCTGGCGTGGAACTTGACTTCATTTGAAAATAGAGAGAAAGTTCGTCAATTATATGAAGACAAAAAACACGGCATTCATATACATTGTCCTGAGGGAAGTGTTCCAAAAGATGGTCCTAGTGCTGGAACGGCAATTACAACTGTAATTTATAGTTTATTTAACAGTCAAAAGATAAAACATAATATTGCAATTACCGGAGAGATTTCTTTAGATGGTAGATGCACAGAAATTGGAGGTCTAGATCTTAAATTTTTAGGAGGAATAAAGGCAGGTGTTAAAGAATTTCTTTACCCAACAGAAAATGAAAAAGATTACAAAAGTTTTATGGAAAAGTACGAAAACAAAGATATTGTGAAAGACATTATATTCCATCCAGTGAGCAATATTAATGAAGTATTTGAATTAGTTTTTGAGAAGTAAATTAGAATGCAATAATAAAATATTATATAGTTTATTATTATATGAACGCCAATATTCCAAATACACCAAATTTATCAACTATGCAGACAGGAACTGGGTTTGACGCACCATTAGTTGTAACACAGCCTATGAATTTAATAGTGTTGTTAGTATTTTATTCTCCCATAATCGTTGCATTAGGAGTATTAAGCATGTCATTTATATTTCAAAATTTTAAAGGTTTTATTTATTTAGGGTTCCTCTTAGGCGTTTCCGTTTTGAGAGAATTTTTATTAATGATATTTGGAGCTAAAACTGAATTAAACACAAATAGAGTTTGCAACATGGCTCAATATAGCAAGTATGGAAATTCAGGTTTTAGTGTATTTATTCTCTCCTTTACTGTCTTGTATATTTGCTTACCAATGTTCTTGAATGGAGATGTGAATTACTGGATATTCGGAGGTCTATTGGCATATTTGCTTGTTGATATTGGAATGCGTTATGCCAAGGCGTGCATAACAACATATACTGATATTTTACTAAATGTTGCAACAGGTGCATTTTCTGGAGCTGCGATTCCAGCCATGTTATACATTGGCGGGTCATCAAAGTATTTATTCTTCAATGAAATTTCAAGCAACAAGGAAATATGCTCTATGCCAAAGAAACAGCAATTCAAGTGCTCGATATACAAGAACGGAGAGCTAATTGCCGCAAATTAAGCAACCTTAACTGTATCAGTAACTTCAACAGTATCAATAGTAACGGGTTCTTCAACGGGTTGTTGAATTGTTGGACGAGGTAAAAAGAACCTAATGTTAGTTAAAAACCATTTTCTGAAATCACCCAATACAAGCTTTCTTTGAAAAGTGTCGGCTAAAAGTTTCATATTACCTTTTGTTTGAAATGCTCCAACAAATCCATTATATGCGATAATAGGCCCAATTCCACCATATTTTTCTGTTAATTTTGCATTGTCAAAAGGAGGTTTTTGTTTTCTTCTATTTACAATGTTATGAAAAATACACATTATATTTCTAAAGTCGTTCTTATTTTTAACTCCCGCAGGATTAACCTTAGAGAGAAAAGTAGTCGCATGTTCAGAACATTCTGGGCATGGTAAAATACGGCAAATTCTTCTAATAAATCCAAACAATATTGGAAAAATTGAATGAAACTGTTCCTCATTTATTTTTTCTGCGAGCACATGAAAAAAAGTCCAAATAGGAGGCCCCCATCTATTCGGTGACATTAATATAAGAATAAAAGATAATAAATATAAAGACTTACTTCATTAATAATTAGGAATAATGCCAAAATATGTCATTGAAGGGGACATAAGTTTTTATGATGAATTATATAAATCTTTGGACGATCCCGAAACTCAAGAGGAAACTGTTGAATTGTGCTTAATTACAAATGCTCCTCTAAAGGAAAACTTTGTGACATTGGGGTGCAATCATAAATTTAATTATGACGCAATATACAATGATATTTATTGTCATAAGAAGAAATACAACTCCATGGAAAGATGTTCTTTAAAACACAAAGAAATTCGTTGTCCTTATTGTAGAACCATTCACAATGAATTGTTACCTTATGTTGAGGGTTATCAAAAGGTTCACGGTGTAAATCACTACGATGAAACACAAGAGTTATCAAACTATAATATTTATACATCGGAGTTTAAACATGGTGTTTGTTCTTATGTACCGACATCGTTGAACCCGACTAATAACATTATTGTTCCTCCAGTAAAATGCACCAGTTGTTATGTAAAAATGTTTCAAATAGATAATAAAACTTATTGTGGTGTTCATTATAGGACGCGGACGAGAGAAATATATACAGCTAATAAGATTAAAGAAAAAATGGAGAAAAAGAATGCTCTAATGTTGGAGAAGCAAAAGATAAAGGACGAAAAGACCAAAGCAAAAATAGAAGAAAAAATGAAGAAGCAGGCAGAAAAGCTGAAGCAAAAGGCAGAAAAAATGAATACAAAGGTAAATAATATTAAAAACGAGAATGTTATTATATCTTCTTCACAACACCAAGATGCAGAAATAGATGAAACAAAGTGTGTTCAAATTCTTAAATCGGGACCGAATAAGGGAAAACAATGTGGCTGCAAGATAGTAAGCAATAGTTTGTGTGGAAGACACAATAAAACAATGGAGGTTCAAGATCAAACTTAATATTCAATCCAGAATAAAATATTAGTTATCAAAGAATATAAAATTAATTGTGTATTAATTTTATATGGAGACAAAGGAGGAGCTTGTCACAAATATTAAAGAATGGATAAAGATTGATACAGAAATAGCTCAATTGCAGAATGAAATAAAGGCTAGAAAGAATAAAAAGAAGCAATTATCTGAATCCTTGATGGAGGTAATGAAAAAGAATGAGATAGATTGTTTTGATATTAACGGCGGTAGTTTGGTTTATAAAAAGAATACAATTAAAAAGCCAATAAATGCAAAAACTTTGATTTCAACATTAAAAAGTTATTTTGAAACTACTCCTGCAAAAGCCGAGGAGTTAACAAAGTTTATTTTAGACAATAGGGAGGAACAAGTTAAGGAGACGATTAAAAGAAAGGTAGATAAATAGTTTAAGCTGCGACTCTTAAGTTGTGTCTAGTTGGGTTTTTGTTAGGTTTCTTTGTGGGTTTTTTAGTAGGTTTCTTTTCGGGTTTCTTAGCAGGTTTCTTTTCAGGTTTCTTAGCAGGTTTTTTAACGGGTTTCTTAACCGAAACGGGGTTTTTCTTTGGAAGAGGAGCGGGTGAAATCTTTTTCTTTGGAAAAGGGGCTGAAATTTTCTTTTGAACTGGAGCAGGTTTTCTAGGCTTAGGAACAGATTTTGGTTTAGGATCAGGTTTCAAGGCTTTCTTAAGTATTCCCTTTGCAACATCCTTAATAAACTTTTGAGCCTCTTTGGGAATCTTAATTCCGGTGTTGGACTTAGGTTGAACAATTGCTTTACTGGGTTTGGGTTCAGAATAATCGTCTGTTTTTTCCGGTTCATGGTCCTCGGCAGGTTCAGAAGAGTCGGTACCATAACTTTCTGTGGAACTGGAATCACCCGCGTTGTCATAATCAGTTGCACTGGAATCTGCACTGTTATCATAATCGCCAGATGAACTATAATCAGTTGAAGAATCCCCAGCATAATCACCTGAACTACCAAAATCGTCTCCACCATATTGCGTTAAAACCATTTCACCAGTAGTTTTATAAGTTAAACCACTCATAACAAAAAAGAAAAAAATGGCAAATGAACTATATAATTTCATTTTATATATATTGATACTAAAAATATATTTAAAATGAAATTGACAAGTATAATAAAATGAATATAGAAGATAATGATGAAGATGAAATCTCTATAAGTGACGAATATGCATCTGTAAGAGATGATTTAGAACAATATTTTCAGATGAATTCTGAAGAGCTTGACGCTGGTACTTTAAGAGAGCCTGTGGACTTTATTTATCCTGGGTTAAATTTATTAAAGATGGATAATATTGAAGAGAGTTTAAGTTGTTATGAAACAGCGAATGTAAATTTGTGCACATATCAAGTAAATACATCTGGAGATAAACCATTTCTGCAGTTTGTTTTGCGAAAATACGATAAGAGCCATGAATCAAGGTCGGACTTGATTGCATTTCCAAGTTTTAAATGTAGGAGAGAAGATCATGTAGAGGATACATGTGAATTAATAGAAAACGTTATTTGTATTACATATCGCATAGAAATAGATTCTTATGAATATAAAGGATTTATAAACGATGGTAGTGAATTTTATGTGTTTTATGAATTAAAAAATAACTCAATTAACATACATGATTTGTATAGAGCTAATGATTTATGGTTGGTTTTAGTTGATGAAATTTTAAATAAAAATTCGGTTTGTAATTTTCCAATAGATGTAAAGGTTTCGCGATTTTTTTCTAATAATATAGATTTTGCTTACTTAAAGGATACAAATGATAATTATTATGAAACACCAACAGTAGGTTATATTGGAAGTATAAGCAAAAAATTAAATTTTATATCTTGTTTCGGAGTTTCAAAGACGGATGAAGAATATGCGAAAGAGTCTTATTATTATTTTACAGATTATATAAACGCAATGAAGATGGGTGGATGGAATGAAGATAAAATGACAAGAGGAGGTTTGGTTAGATTTGCAATGTTTTTAGGTTATACAACGGTTGTCATTAATAATGAAGATGTAGATGGAAAAAATTGTGACAGTATTTATATTGGTAATAGTCCAAAGTCTCCTGTATGGGGTCTGAAAGAATACGGACAACAATTGCCTTTAACTTGTCATTATATAGACAAGTCAACATTAGGTGAAGAATGGATAATTAATGAAATGTATTATATTATTTAAGTTATTTTTTTGATGTGCGAAATTGTGTAAGCAATTATTTCTTACATAATTATATATGTCATTTGGAAAGACAATAACAATAATAGGGTTTTCATTGTTGTTTTTATACATATTAATGCAAATACTTAATTTTTATGGTATAGGCCAGGATTCTTATGGAATATACTTGGGGTTTTTCTTATTTATGTTATTATCAATGGCAATACTACCAAATCAAGATATAACATTAAAATATTCAGGTGATTAATGCATTAAACTTCAGAAACAATGTGTTCGCCTGATTTAAGATCATCAATAATTTTTGTTAGAATTGACAAGTCTATTTTATCTCTCAAGTTGTCAATTATTTCCGAATCCATAGGTTCGCGGTTGTTTAAATTATAGAATGTTTTTTTGAATTCTTTTATTAAGTTAATGTTCATTTTATTAATAAGTCTTTGGCGTTTTTCTTTAGCATTTTTGTTTCTAATAGTTTCAATTTCAGATTTCTCTCTATTTTCAGCATTAAACCATGGGTTGCGATAGTTATCGGTTGATACGAGAACATCACAAATTTCGGGTTTAACAATTCTGTCAAAGGCGTCGCTGTGTTTGAAGGATGTTTTAAATACCTGAACAATTTTTTCAGGGATATTTGGACTAGTTTCCATAAGTCGGTCAAATTCTTCCTTGGACATTTTTAACATTTGTCCGGGTTGTATTCTCTCTGATGGATGTTTTGCAAGTTCAATCTTAACATTTCTATAGAACTTGTCCCATGCGATACTACTAACACGATGAGATTCGTTAAGCTGCGTAATCTTCAAGAATTGTTGTATAGTGGATATAATTCCACCTAAGATATTAAATCCTCCTACAACCATAGCAAAGTAGTTTTGATATTCAATGGGAACTCGGGTTTGAGCAAAGTTGGCAGTTCCTGTAAGAGTGGAAATAACAATAACTGGTATGGTGTACCATGCATTTAAACTGGAGTACAAACCATTAGATTTTGAATGAAGCCATCGGTAACACATAGCTTTATCCGCCCATTCAATAAGAATTTGTTCATGTTCGGTGGTCCATTCAACATCATTTTTATTTATTGTAGTAAGGATATCCACTTCATCTAAAAGGGGTTCTTCTATAGAGTCCATATAAAATATGTATAAAATAATTTTATAATAAAATTATATGGATAAGCGAATAAACGATTTGAAAATAGATTTTACAAAGGTTGTTGATTTAAAGAATGAGAATATAAAAATGTTTGACACATTAGATATAAAAATAAAGAACTTAAAGAGCATTTACTCGGAATTTATAAAAAATAATAAAGAACATTTGTTTATCTTTGGATTAGATTCTTTTCATTTTCAAGGAAAGTTAATAGACATAGAATACGATGACATGAAACGATTGTATTATGCAATAACAAATCGTATTTATTGTGAATACTTTAAATTATATAAGATAGTTGTTGATTATATAATAGAAACTGTGTATGATGATAAGAAGATGTTAGATTTAGTAAAAGTGAACAACAATTATCCTGTTTATAAAGATTTAGAACCATTTAAACATTATGATTTTGAAATAATACAAAGTGTTCATGAGACTATAATAGGTTTGTTGCTATCAATACACAATTATTTGTTGCACAAAGAGCATGATTTAAAGTTGCACCAAGAAAAGAATGCAACAGGGTTGAACATAGACAACTTTATTCAGACATTCAACTTTAATAATTTAGTCTTAAAGGAGAAATTGACATTATTTATTGCATATATAGAGTTTTTTCATAAATTGCATACAAAGTATTTTAAAAGATTTACAACAAAGATGCAGTTATTTATAAGTCAAATAAATCACGATATTAAATTTGAAGATTCTGTTGAATTAAATAAAACAAAGAGAAAATCCATGATGGACACTTTTGCGAATGATAATCTTGATAAAAGTATATTAAATGATTTACAGAAAAGTATTGTTGAGGAAAACGGATCGTCTAAACCATCAACCCCATTATCAACGCATTTATTAACGCCATTTCAACCGATTGAGACCCAGACTTTACCTCCAGAATCATCCATTGAGGTTCCAACATTAAAAGGGGTGTTTTTGCAAATAGATGATTCTATTTCAAGTGAAATGAATGAAAAATCAATAGAAGAAAAGCATGAATTGGATGAAGTGTCATTATTAACTACAGAAAGTGAAATAAAACAAGACGATGCTCCAACATTTTCAAAAGTAGAAGCTCCAAAGCCAAAACGTAAATATAAACCTAGAAAAAAGAAAGATGACCCGAGTGTTTGATTTCTTTAAGTTGTTTTACAAATATAATAAAAAATTGAACTAAAGTTAATCTAATAAATATATTTAACAACACCCAGGATGGAGCGCAGGATTAATAAGCGGTTTGATGGTTATATTACTTCTTTCAAGGATGGAATCCGAGACAAGGCAACTGAGCTTGGAGTTGAACATGAACAAATGAATAATTTGTTGCAGTTTATTTATGATTATGAGCGATTTGCACTTACAAAGGATGATTTTATGAAGCGAAAACGTGTTAAGAATGTTGTTCCATATTGCGACCGATGCACTGCAAAAAGGGCTAGTGGAGAACAATGTACTCGCAGAAAGAAGGAGGGAGATGAGTATTGCGGAACTCATATGAAAGGAACGCCCCATGGAGTTGTTGATGTACAAGAGGAAAACAAGCAAACAACTCAGAAGATTGAAGTTTGGGCACAAGATATTCAAGGTATTGTTTATTATATTGACAAAAACATGAACGTTTATCAAGCTGAGGATATTGTAAGCAATAAGACAAACCCAAAAATTATTGCAAAGTATGTGAAGAATGGGGACAATTATTCAATTCCTGAATTTGGAATTTAAAATAAACTAGTAATGAAAATAAAAATATAAATAGATTTTTTATATTTTTATTAATGGAAGTTCAACCCGAACCTGAAACAGTTGAAAACTCAACCGGAATAGAAGGAATTGATGAAGTAAGTAAAAAGATTTTGGTTGCTGCCGGAATTATCTTTAATACTAATGAATATCCAGATGAAATACTTATTCTTCGCGATTCTCTCTTGAGTAATAAAATATACAAGTCAATTGAAACAGATATTGTTGAATTGAGAAAGACTTTGAGCTCCTCTTCATTGACAAGTTTGCAAAAAGGTGCAGATAAAACTCAAAAATGGCCTTTACTTAATTTGGTAAGACAAATATTAAATGTTTACGGTTATAAAATGGTTCCAATTAGAAAAAGTGATGGATATACTCCAGATGGAATTAAAAAATTTAAAAGATATTTTCAAGTAATCAAAAAAAAATGATGAAGCCAAAGACTTTTACACCTTTTCTCATTTGAAACGCTCAATTATTATATTGTTAATAAATATAAATATAATTATAATTATTAACAATGAAAGCACCATACATTCCAACTGAGTTATTAGATATAATTTTACAATTTGATGGAAGAATGAAATACAGAAATGGAAATTTTATAAATATAATACATAAAAACGACGAAAGATATAATATTATTATACCAATTATAAGTAAAAAAATGGAAATAATGGAAAAAATAGAATTATGCGATTCGGGATTTTATTTTCAGTTTCGTTTCAATACGTATAAATGTATAGGTTTAGCGTTTGATTATAATTTTTCTGATAAAGAAAAATTTGAAGTATGTTATTCTGATTGGAGAAATCATAGTATCATACAAATTAGAACATATTTGTAAAACGGGCGTTTTAAATGAGAAAAGGTGTAAAAACAGTTCTAACAATCTAAATAATGGACAACGATATTGAGAGAAACTCACCTACATTTACACCTTTAAAAAGCATTTTAATAAAACCAGATGAAGAAAAAAATATTCGCATAAAAGATAGAGTTGTTAGATTTTCTATATTATTCATTTTCTGTATATTTATGTTTCCATTGATATTTTGCGACTATTATTTTGCAATAAATAACGAGGAATGTTTAAAACAAAGATTGCCAATTAGTTTGACAATGTATGATTACCTTATAGTAAATGCAGTTTTATCATCTTTCATTCTAACTATTCTTGGATTTGTATTGCTTTTTGGTTTTAAATTTGATAAGGATTCGCCGACAATTTTACTAAGTGTTTTTGGTGTAATGGCAAACGCATTTGTAGTTTCATGGTTGATTACTGGTGGAATTATGTATTGGGGAGAAATGGACAGAACTCTTTGTTCTTCACAAGTAAATAAT
>Ga0114974_10002026_pt1 | contig 15755 bp, 10 predicted proteins | sample S_130206_EF_Meta_FD_87318 | JGI IMG/M metagenome (GOLD analysis project Ga0114974, IMG submission 87318) | Freshwater microbial communities from Lake Simoncouche, Canada to study carbon cycling - S_130206_EF_MetaG | ecosystem: Environmental > Aquatic > Freshwater > Lake | place: Lake...
CAGACGGCAAAATTTATTTCTGGGACGAGCCTTCTTTGTGCTGGGCAATTAGTGAGTAATCATGGACGCTCTGCCGCCTTCACCTCCAACGGCACAAGCTCCTGCGCCCGTATTTGAGTGCGTGAGGTGGAGTTGGTCGTCTGACAGATTGTTGGTGTGGTGTTTGCAGTGGCGGGAGAAGAACAAGCCTGAGCCAAAAAAAGTAGCGGAGGCCGAAAGTGATTGACCCCCTAACAGCCCTAGCAGGCATACAGGCAGCGGTTGCGCTCATCAAGAAGGTCAGCAAGACTGTTGACGATGTGTCCTCGCTCGGCCCCGTTTTGGGCAAGTACTTTGATGCGAAGTCCACGGCTACCAAGGCTGTCGTTCAGGCCAAGAAGTCCAAGTCCTCGATGGGGACTGCCATCCAAATTGAAATGGCGCTAGATCAAGCCAAGCGCTTTGAGGACGAGTTGCAACTGCTGTTTATGCAGTCCGGCAAGATAGATGTCTGGAACAAAATCAAGTCCAGAGCAGCAGCGTTGGATGTGGAGTCTGCCCACGATGCTCGCAGAGAAAAAGAAGCTGCGGCCAATCGCAAGAAAGAGATGGATGAGGTCATTGAGCTTGTGCTGATGGCGAGTGTCTTTTTTATTTTGGTCGGCGCTATTATTTATTTCACCTTGGGCATCCTTGGGCAGCAAAGATGAGCGACGAACGCCTTAACATCATCGACAAAGTGCTGGCGTATGTCAGTAGTCCGTTCCGTTTGTTTGCGATGGTGCTGATGGCTGTCCTGACCTTTGCTGGCTACTTTGTATATACAAACCAAGAGTTGTTGATAGGGGCATACAAGGAGTCCAAGAAGATTCCGTCCATTGCTGAAGACCGCGTAGAGGACGCTGCCGCCCATCTGTTTAAACAGTCTGGCGCACAGATCGTAGCGGTGTTCAAGGTGAACTCGATGTTTGGCACACGCATCCTGCACCGGGCCTACGCCAAAGACGGCAGGGACAAAACAAACGACGGGTTGGACGTGGGGCTGTTTACACAGAACGCAGGCAACAATTCTGATGTCGTCAAGCTCATGGCAAACGAGATTCCATGCAGCGAATACAAGTCAGCACAGTCGGAAATGGGTTTGTGGTACATCGCCAAGGGCGTTACCTATACGTGCCGTATCAGTGTTCCGCCGGAGCCGGGCAGGTTTGTTGGGCAGATCACGGTTGGCTGGGCATCAGAACCCGAAGACCTTGAGAAGACCCGCGCTATGCTTCAAATCGCAGCAACTATGCTTTCAAGGAGTAAACAGTAATGGATTGGTTAAAACAAATTGCGCCCACAATTGCCACGGCAATGGGCGGTCCACTGGCGGGGATGGCTGTCTCGGCTATCTCAAAGGCAATTGGCGTTGACCCTGACAAGGTTGGCGACTTGATCTCCAACAACAAGCTGTCAGCAGAGCAGATTGCTCAAGTCAAGATAGCCGAGATTGAGCTACAGAAACAAGCGCAGGAGCTTGGCCTTAACTTTGAAAAGCTGGAGGTCGAAGACCGCAAGTCAGCACGGGAAATGCAAGCCACCACCCGCTCAATCGTGCCACCCGCACTTGCCGCAATCATTACCATTGGTTTTTTTAGCATTCTAATTATGATGATGATTGGGAAAGTGGATGGAAATAACCCAACAATCCTGATGATGCTGGGCAGTCTGTCTACCGCATGGACTGGGATTGTTGCTTATTATTTTGGCAGCAGCGCTGGCTCTCAAGCCAAGACCGATTTACTTTCTAAAGCAGGGCCAGTGAAATGACAGAAGACCAACTTGAGCAAATGCACATTGATCCGTCATGGCTCGAGCCGCTGACAGCGGCGTTTAACCGCTTTGAGATCAACACGCCAGAGCGCCAAGCTGCGTTTATCGGGCAATGCGCCCATGAGTCTGCCAATTTCAAGACGCTGCAAGAGAACCTGAACTACAGTGCGAAGGGTTTAAACGCCACATGGCCCAGCCGATTCCCGTCAGAGGACGCGGCTCAGCCCTTCCATCGCCAGCCCGAGAAGATCGCCAACAAGGTCTACTCTGGCCGGATGGGCAACACCGATGAGGGTGATGGCTGGAAGTACCGTGGTCGCGGCCTCATTCAATTGACCGGCAAAGACAACTACCGATTGGCCTCAGACGCCTTGGGCGTGGACTTTATCGCCGATCCAGACCTTGTGTTGACCAAAGAATACGCCGCCCTGACCGCAGCTTGGTTCTGGAACAAGCGCAGTTTAAACAAAGAAGCTGACGCCAAGGACTTCACGGGGATGACAAAAAAGATAAACGGTGGGATAATTGGTCTCGCCGACAGGGTTGCGCACATCAACTCCGCCCTTAACGTACTAACTGCGTGAGGTAAGCGTGACGCTACAGAAACTCCAGCTAAGACCGGGAATCAACAAAGAGTCCACAACTCTGGCCAACGAGGGTACTTGGTTCGAGATGGACAAGGTGCGCTTTCGTTCAGGCTATCCTGAGAAAATTGGCGGCTGGACCCTTGACACCGGCACAGCTAATGCTACGCTGGCACCCCCTGCGGGATCGTTCTGGGGGACCTGTCGTTCTCTGTTTAACTGGATCACGCTGTCTAGCTACAACCTGCTGGGGGTTGGAACAAACCTCAAATTCTACATTCAGAACAGCACTGGTGGCACCTTCTACGACGTTACGCCGCTCCGCGTTACAACCGCTGCTGGTGATGTAACTTTTGCCGCTACCAATGGCTCAACCACCTTAACGGTTACCGATGCCGCACACGGAGCGCAAGCTGGAGACTTTGTTACGTACAGTGGCGCTCTTGCACTAAGTACACAGACGTACACAGCAGATGCCGCTACAGATAAAATTACTTTTACAACGGCGCTTGCAAACGGAACAACCCTTCAATTATTTACAACAGGCACAGCCCCCGCAGGGCTGGCAATTGCCACCACCTACTTTGTTGTAAATAGTGACACACCAACAGCTTCGTGCAAGCTCTCTTTGACTTCAGGCGGCGTAGCAATTGACATAACGGGCGTTGGCACGGGAACTCAAACCTTTGCTTTAACCACAGGAATTACCGCCACCGTGCTCAATAAAGAGTACCAAGTGGTGGCTGTTACCAGCAACAACGTTTACACAATCACTTCTACCGTTGCGGCAACCGCGCTGGACACCGGCAATGGCGGCAGCGCTACCGTTGGTGCATACCAAATTACAACCGGCTCCGCCACTTCTACAACCAGTGTAGGTTGGGGCGCTGGCGGCTGGGGTGGTATTACCACTGGATACACAAGCACGGGTTGGGGTTCACCCGCTCCCGCTGGTGTTGGCTTTGGCGCTCAGCTTCGCTTGTGGAGTCAGGCCAACTATGGGCAGGATTTGATCTTCAACCCACGCGGTGGTGGGTTGTATCTCTGGGCTGTAAACGCCAATCCAAACATTTTTGATCGCGGCACCTTACTTACTACCGGGGATACACCCGACTTTTGCAACTTTGTTATGGTGTCGGACAATTCACGATTTGTCCTTGGCTTCGGTGTAAACGACTATGGTTCTGGCACTCAAAACCCATTGCTGGTGCGCTGGTCAGACCAAGAAGATTACACGCAGTGGACACCGGCCATTACTAATCAAGCGGGCAGCTTTACGCTTAGCGAAGGCTCTCAGATTATTACCGCTATGCAGACGCGGCAGGAAATTCTGGTTTGGACGGACTCTGCGCTGTATTCGATGCAATACCTTGGCCCACCGTACGTATGGGGCTTCCAAATTCTTGCCAGTAACCTGTCTATTGTTGGCCCTAACGCAACATCCACAGCCAACAACATTAGCTACTGGATGGGCGTTGATAAGTTCTATATGTATTCTGGACGAGTAGAAACTCTATATTGTCCTTTGCGCCAGTACATTTATGGCGACATTAATCTATCTCAGGCATTCCAGTTTTTCTCAGGCACCAACGAGGGATACAACGAGGTTTGGTGGTTCTATTGCTCTTCCGGTTCTACCGACATTGACCGATACGTGATTTACAACCATTTGGAAAAAATCTGGTCTTACGGCACCCTTGAAAGAACTGCGTGGCTTGACTCGCCGCTGCGAGCTTCTCCAATGGCCACGGGATATAACGGGCAGCTTATATATCACGAAAGCGGTGTAGACGACGGCACGACCAACCCGCCAATAGCAATTGAATCTTACTGCCAATCTGCCGACATCAATATCGGGGACGGGCACAACTACGGCTTTGGTTACCGGATGATCCCGGACGTTACGTTTAACGGTTCCACAGTGAATAACCCGGCGGTCACGTTGACCCTGCGGCCTCGCCAAAACCCCGGTTCAAACTACAGTACATCGGCAACCCCTACGGTCACCAGTACGCAAAACTACCAGTCCACCCGCAACTACGAGGTGCAGCAGTTCACTCAGATCGTATATGTACGTGTTCGTGGGCGTCAAATGGCGTTCAGAATTAGCTCAAGCGGCCTTGGGGTGCAGTGGCAGTTGGGCGTGCCTTCCATCGATATACGTGCGGATGGACGGAGATAAACATGAGCCAGAAGAACGTCCGCGCCCCATTTTTACCCGTTGCGCCCACAGAGTACGATGCTCGGTACATCGACCAGCTTCTAAACATCTTGCGGTTGTATTTCAACCAACTGGACAACGCAGGCCCAATGACGGCCTCCACAGAAAGAACTGGCGGGGATATTGTTTCGGGTTTGAGTTTTTCCCAGCCCAGTCCAACAGTCCCCAACACATTTACCGTTAGCTTGCCAACTCAGGCAGACTTGGGTAACCTTCGGGTGGGGGACATCTACTACGATACCACCGCCAGTAACGTGCTGAAAGTAAAAGTATGAACTATCCAATGCAAGCTTACGGTCTGGGCGGTTTAAACACCGTGCAGAATATGTCGGATCGAAACATGGCTGAAACTCTGATGGCAAATGGCGGTCAACGTTTTGCCAAAGGCGGCATTTCTAATATTCCTAGAATGGCCGATGGCGGCATTCCAAAATACACATATGACCCGATCACGGACAAATACACTCAGGTCAGCGATGCTGTATCGTCGGTTTTAGATGTGCCGAAATACACATACGACCCTATAACCCAGCGTTATACGCTGGACACAAGCACAGAAAAGAAAAAGCAAGAAGGTGGTGACGCCTCGAGTGAAGGGGGTGGCGGCTCTGGCGGCACTCCTTCGGGGGGCAGAGATGTATCTGGGGCAGAAAAAGCTGCGTTTTACAGTGCAAACCCCAACATGGGGGCGGCAGCAAGAGGGTTGCAATCGGTGTTTGGGCTTACATCGGCTGGTAGGGCGCAAGCCGCTTTTGATCCTGATCTGGGGATGCGGGAAAACTACGCGACTTTTGGGTTTAACCCAGACCTTGCCTCCTACGGCGGCGCTTCTTTTGCGGAGCAAAACGCATTGCAAGCTGCTTTGAGTAGTCCGAATACAGGAGTGGGCAACCCCGGGGAGCAGGGCGGTGGCAACCAGTCTGGTAACTCGGAAACTGGGGGCCAAGGTACGGGCGATGGCGGCGCGGGTAGTGGCGGTGGGCGAAGCGCAGGTGATGCTCGTGGCGGGTTCTACAACAACGGCAAGTTTGACCAGCGTCCAGCAAACGTGGCCCAAGGTGGAATTGCCAATCTCGGCGACTACTCCGATGGTGGCAGGCTTCTGCGCGGCCCCGGCGATGGCGTCTCGGATAGCATCCCCGCAACGATTGCCAACAAGCGCCCAGCGCGGCTTGCAGATGGCGAGTTTGTCGTTCCGGCGAGGATTGTTTCGGAGTTGGGCAACGGATCAACCGAAGCAGGCGCTCGCAAGCTCTACCAAATGCTGGCTCGGGTGCAGAATGCCCGTAAGAAGTCTATCGGGCAAGGCCGTGTGGCGGTCAATAGCCGCGCAGATAAAATGCTGCCTGCATGAACGTCCAGCATGTCCCAAACGAATGGGTCAACCAGACATGGCCGCATGTTGCGCCTTATGTTGAGTCTGCGCTGTCTTATTCGAAGGGCGAGTACTCAGCCGAACAGGCCAAGGTCATGGTTACCACGGGCCAGTGGCACCTGCTTGTTGCGACAGATGACGATGGAATCCACGGTATGGCCATCGTGCAGTTTTTTAATCGGCCCAATGACAGGGTCTGTTTTATTGTGGCAATAGGCGGTAAACTGATCAGTAGCGATGAAATGTTTAAACAGCTAAAATCATACGCAGCCTCGATGGGTGCAACCTGCATCGAAGGCGCAGCGAGAGATTCAGTGGCCCGCCTTTGGACCCGATACGGCTTTGAAGAGAAATACAGAATTGTAGGAGTCAAATTATGAACCTCTCACGCAGACAACTTGAAGCATTTGGCGAGCCTCTGGGCGACAGCGTAACGCGCAAAGAGGCTGGGCGCATCATCTATGGCGGCGGTGGCTCCACATCCACGACAACCAATTCAATTGCTCCGTATATGGAGGAGGCTGCAAAGGAAGGCCTTGGCAAAGCCAGAGCGCTTACAGACACTACAGCAAACCCATACACAACCTATACCGGCGAGCGTATTTCCGAATTTGATCCGCTACAAAACAAGTTTTTCTCTGGCGTTGAAAGTCTAAGGCCGTCTGAAAATCTTGGAGCGGCCTCAGATATTGCCGGAGAGGCCTCAAAAAGAGCGCTCGGCATAAATTACGACCCATATAAATCAAGTTATCAGCCGGGTGGGTTTGGCGCCAAAGCCAATGAGTACATGGACCCGTACATGCAGAACGTTGTTGAGATCCAGCAGCGTGAAGCTCAGAGGGCGGCAGACATTCAGGGCACTCAACGAGGTTCGGATGCTGTTAAAGCAGGTGCTTTTGGTGGTAGCCGACAGGCCATCATGGATGCCGAAGCGGCTCGCAACCTATCAACGCAAAAGGGCGACATTCAAACCCGTGGGTTGCAAGAAGCCTACGCAAAAGGACTTGAACAATTTAACAAAGAGCAGGCTCTAGCTGAAAGCACAAAACAGTTTGGTGAGAGTTCGCGTCAGTTTGGAGAGGGCTTGGGTTTAAAGGGGCTTGAATCTGCCTTAACCGCTTCAGGCAGACTGGGCGAGCTTGGCACTGCTGGGTTTGGTCAAGAAATAGATGTATTGGGCGCTCAACAAAAAGCGGGTGCCCAGCGTCAAGCGCAAGAGCAATCAAAGCTACAAACTGACTACGAAGAGTTCCTCAAGCAGAAGAAGTACCCGTATGAGCAGCTTGAATTCATGTCGAACATCATGCGTGGTACGCCGTATGGCACAACGTCCAGCACATACACACCCGGCCCCTCCGCTGGTCAACAGATGTTGGGTCTGGGCACATCTTTAGCCGGTGCTTACTTGATGGGTCCAGCAGGTGGCGCGGCAGCATCAAAAGCGTTTGGATTTAAAAAAGGCGGCAAAGCGTCCGCCAAAAAAATGAAGTCTGGTGGCCTGTCTGAGTTGGCCATCTCAATGTTGTAAGGTAGGTCATGAGAATACAAGACTTTTCCAACACTGCCGAGTTCTTGGCAACAATGAACAGAGAGCAGCTAAAAGAATACGCACAGAACAACGCAGGGAACCCCTACCTCGTCTCTCTAGCTCTGTTTGTTTCTGATCAGCAAAAAGCAATGGACAGGTCTAAGCAGGCCAAGGCTCAGCCGCAAGGTTCCGTTGTTGACGCCGCAATTAACAACATAGCCCCGATGGCTAGGGCCACCGTTCCTGCGGAGGAGGTCGAGTTCGACATGCCGGAAGACTCTGGCATCGGCCAGATCCCCGTTGACGAAACCTATTTTGGCGCCAATGGGGGCATCATTGCATTCGCAGAAGGCGGAGACGCAGAACTTGAAATGCAGAATGACCGGGAAGGATTCCGTGCTGCGGAGCAAGGGCGTGTAAACCAATTCTCGCCAATTTCAGCTCCTGTTGCCACCCCTGCCCCAGCTCCTCGCATTCCAGCTCCAACAAGAACAGCCGCGCTGCCAAGCTCCAAACCTCTTGGCATACAGGGTATGTTTGATGAAATGAAGGGCCAGCTTGCTGTAACAGACAGTCCCTTAAAGCCTCAGCTTGAAGCTCTCGCTCGTGAGAGACAAGAAGCCGCCAAAGCAGATACCGCTGGCTTAGAAAAGATACAAGAGAAGTATGCTGACGTCACCAAGGGCCAAAGGGAGCGTCAGGATGCCAAAGAAAAAGCAATTGAAGCCATGGACAACCAAAGCATTGGAATTGGTTTGCTGCTGTATGGTGCTGAGTTGATGTCAAAGCGCAATCCCGATGCTGGGGTCGGAGTCAAGGGCTACTTAGCTAACCGCGATAGAGTTGCAATGGCAAGAGACAAGCTTTCAGAATCCCGAGACCGCCTTGAGGCGGCAGAGGCCCAGCGTGGCGAGTTGAACGCCACCCAGCTTCACAAGCTGCGCATGAATGAGCGCAAGGTTGGCATTGAAGCTACAGAAGACATGGTCAAAGATATTAAAGATCGTTACAACGTTGACAGGGACATGGCCCTTAAAATCCTTGATCTTCAGATTAAGGATGCTATCGACCTCCGTGGTCAGGAACGACAAGACCGCAGAACGCAGATGCAGATTAGCGCGAAAGAAGATGACCCCAAGCAACAAGTTTTTAAAGCACTTGTAGCCAAACACAACGGCGACGTACTTAAAGCAAACGCTGAATTACAAACAATGGGCGAAGGAACAATCCAAGGTTTGTACAAAAAAGAAATGGTCAAGCAGTTGGCAGCGCTTGAAGCCTCGCCGTCCGCCTCGATGCTTCCTGCGCAGCAAGAAAACATCGCTAGATTGAAGAAGGAATTGTTTGGCCCAGCCGCTTCTGTTGCAGCCCCTTCAGCGGCTGCTGTTGCCGCGTTGAAGGCAAACCCAAAACTAGCGGCTGAGTTTGATAAGAAATTTAACGGCACATCTGCTCAATACCTACGATAGGTTGTCATGGCCAATTTTTTTGATCAGTTTGATGAGCAGCCAAAAGAAACCAACTTCTTCGATCAATTTGATGAGAAGCCTGTTGCGCCGCCCGTTAAACAGGCTGGCTTTTCTCTTGGAGACATAGCCAAGTCGTTTGGTATTGGTGCCGCCGGAAGCACCAAGGCGCTGACTGACGTTGCTGGCGCTGAAAACTTCTTGTCGTCCAAGCTTAGCAAGGGTGTTGAGGGTCTTCAGCAGAGTCTGACCCCTGAGCGTCAAGCTGAAATGGAGCGCCAAGCGGCTCGTATGAAGGCTGCTGAAGAGTCCGGCAGCTTGCTGCAAGAGATCAAGGCCGGTGCTTTAAACGTTGCAGAGGCTCCCCTCCAGTCTGCCGCGCAGGCCATTGGCTCGTTCGTTCCTTACCTGCCAGCATTGTTCGCAGCCCCGGTGGCGGCAGCTATGCGTTTATCTGTTGGCTCACAAGCGGCCATCCGCGCCGTTGCCCAACAGGCACCCAAGGTTATCGGTACAGCCCAAGGCGCTGGCGCGATCAAAGGCTCCATCTACGATGGTGTGCTCCAAGCCGAGATGGAGGCTGGCGTAGACCCTGAGATTGCCAAGCAAAAGGCTGACACAGCGCAGTCCTACTTTGGCGGCAACTTTGACCAGATCGCACTCGGCGCTGGCCTCGGTTTGGCCGCTGGTAGTACCGGTGTGGAGAAGTTCTTTACCCCCGCTGGCAGGGCTGGCGTTGCCCCCGGCATCGCTCGGAGGGTCGCTGGCGCAACGCTTGCAGAATCCCTTCCAGAAGCAGCCCAAGGCGGTCAGGAGCGTCTAGCCCAGAACATCGCCTTGCAGCGAGCGGGCTACGACGTTGACACGTTTAAAGGAGTGGCTGGCGCAGCAACACAGGAGGGCCTTACCGGCGCTCTGGGTGCAGCCCCTATCGCTGCGTTGGTCAAGCCTGAAGTCAAGCCCTCAGATGCTCTTAAACAGGTGCAAGATGAGCGTGATCAATTTGCCAAAGAGTTTGGCGAAGGCACACCTGTAGATGTCCCCGCCCCCGTTGCTGCGGTAGAGCTACCCGGCGGCTTCACGGTTACTCAAAGAGAACTTAGCCGTGAGGATGTGCCGGAGTCCTTTGGCATCTTTGCGGAAGGCTCGGACAAGCCCCTCACAACAGTTGCAACGCAGGCTGATATAGACGCCAAGATCACCTCTCTCGCCGAGATCCGCGCAGAGGAGCAGGCTCGCCTGCTGAAAGAGTCAGACGCAATCACCAAGAACATTCTGGCTGAGCAGCGCAAGATTGATGTCATGGAGGCCACAGGCCAAACCGACACTGATGAGTACGTCCAAGCCAAGGCTTTGCTCGCCCAGAAAGAACTAACGGCTGCGGAGCAGATCCAAGATCTGAACGACAAGATTGCCAGTTACTCTGCACCCCTGAGCTTTGCCCCGATTGGTCTGAAGACCAACATCCAGAGTGACTTTGTTGCAACCCGTGGCGACGAGATTATCGGAACCTACCCGACCCTCGAAGAGGCCGAGGCAACACTGCGGGCGGCAGAGCCAGAGGTGTTTAAACAGGCGGATTTAGAGGCTCAAACTCTCCAAGCGCAGGCAGAATCCCAGAAGCTTGACGAACTGCTCCGGCCCTTGATCGCCAAGTTCAACTTGGGAGATGTAGGTTTAAACATCGTTGACAGGATCGCCAACAACGCAGGTGGCTCATATACGGGTGTTGATAAGCTGATTGAGATCTCTATGGCTGGCAAGGAGCCGCTCCAGACGATGCGTCATGAGTCCATGCATGCACTGAGGGATCTAGAGTTCTTCACCCCGCAGCAATGGAACGCCCTCACAGAGCGAGCCAACAAGCAGTGGATCAAAGAGTACCTTGAGGACCAGACCTCTGAGGTTGAGGTTGATGGCAAGGTGCAGACCATGAGTCGCCTTGACGCCTATAAGAAGCTCGGGTACTCGCAGGAGGCGATTATTGAGGAGGCTGTGGCCGATGCCTTCGGCGCCTATGAACGTGGCGCTAAACCGCCACCCGGGTTGATTGCTGCCCTGTTTAAGAAGCTCAAGGACTTCTTCAAGAACTTTGGCCAAGCCCTGCGCGGTGCTGGCTTTGAATCGTCAGAGGACATCTTTGAGCGCGTTGAGCGTGGCGAGTTGAAGTCGCGCAAGCCAAAAAAACCCGCCGAAGCGGAAGAAAAGCCAGAGCAAACCATGGGCGAACGCTTGAGTTTGTTGCGCAAAGCCAACCCAGATGAGATCGACATCTCGACTCAGAATCCTCAAGGCGTTAACCGCATCTACGACCCCATCACAGAAATGCTGTCAATTGACGCAGAGGCTGTTGGCGAGGCAATGAAAGCCAATCCAAAGATTGGTAAGAAGATCATTCAGGCCATCAAGTCTTACGGTTTTATTCCAGACAACACACCAGACAACAAGGTGCTTGAGGTGTTTAAGGAAAATATCGTAAACAATTTGCTCTTCTTGTACAACAAGGTGCCTGAAAGCACCCGCAAGCGAAGCAAACTTTGGTACGTTGGAGCCAATAAGATTGCCATTGAGATGGGCAAAAATTACGATATGTCGTTGCGGCAGATCGCTGCAATCATGGCGGCAATGTCTCCACAAAAGGATTGGTTTCAAAACGTGTCAATGGCTGAACGGGCCATCGATGTCTTGGAGAAACAAGGCAATCAAGCGTGGACGCCCGATATGCTGCGCTACGCCGAAAGCTACGTCAAAGAAACAAAAGACCGGAAAGAGCGCGAAAAACGTGGCGATGCTTTTGAAAAGATCAAAAAGGTTGCCAGCGCAGGGACTGTTCTAAATGATATGGATGAGAAGTCTGCGGCGGCGTTCATTCGCGCTTATGACGAGGCATTCCATTCGCGTAATTACCGCATCGTCACACCAGAGGGTGGCTTTGGTGATTTGGTAAGAAATCTTGACGGCAAGCCATCCACAATGATGTGGTCAACTTACGGCCCAATTGAGAAGGCTGTCAGCATCTATCGTGATGGTAGCCGTGAAAACGTCAGCCAACAACTTGGGTTCGAGCACAAGATCCGCTCGTTTTACAACAACATTGCAAACCCAGACAGTGAGATTAGTCACGTTACCATCGATACACACGCTGTAGCTGCTGCGCTGTTTGAGGCTTTGGCAGGCACCGACACCGAAGTTAAGCAAAACTTTGGAGCAACAGGCTCCTCTGATGTGCTTGGCGTTGGCGGTACATATGGTTTGATTGCAGATGCTTACCGTGAAGCTGCAAAACGGGCCGGTGTTCGTGCTCGAGAGATGCAGTCAATTACGTGGGAAGCCGTCCGGGCCTTGTTCTCGGAAGAGGTGAAGTCAACCATCAAGCCCAAGATCCGCGCCGAGTGGGCCAAGTACAAAAAAGGCAAGCAATCGTTTGACGAAACAAGACAAAATGTTTTAGAGATTGCCGGTCAGCCTGACAAGCTCGATGAACCTGATTGGATTGACTCTGGCGTTGGACAGTTTGTGTCTGACGGCGGAACAAGCTACGACAAGACGTTTACACCAGTAGATGGTGTACGCCTGCGCGAAGAGCGCGAGATCCGCGAAAAGGTCACGTTTAACTTGTCGGCGGTAACCAACAGCATCCCCGGTCTGCGCGAGCTTTACAGCAGCGCTATGAAGGGTGACGACAAAGCCTACGAGTTGTTGCAGAAGGTTGCCGAAAGCTCCTTGCAGTACTTGCTTAAAGGCACTGGTGCAAAGATTAAAGTTGAGTACTCCAAGGGTGTGTATCAGGCGGACCGAGAGCCATCCATTTCTGTAAGCGCAACATTTGAAGAGCGCGATCAGAAGGCCGTGATGAACGTTCTTGCCGCCTTTGCAGAAAATTACAATCAACAACAAATTCATGTCCGCGCACCAACCATCCGCAAGCTTGGATATGAGTTTGGAGATGGTTCTTACGCAACGCCTGTGTACGAAATTCCGTTGCCGGAAAAGTTGAACAACGCACAGATTTCGGACATAATCAATCAGACGGGCCTGCAAGGTTTTTCTGTTTCCGAAAGACAAGTTGCCACCAAAGACGGCAAGGTTACGGAAAACTTTTTAACAGCATACTGGGTAGCACCAAATGAATTCGACCAAGAACTTGAAAGTTTCGACCAATTCGAACAAGCCGTCCGGGCAGCGCAGGCCATGGCTGGAGTCGAGGGTTCAAAACCTAGACGCACTGTTGAACGCCTCTACGTCTACGGGAGTGGGCCGGGAGCAAAAATCGGATATGAAGACATACAAGGCGACCTTCTTCCCAGAGAAGGAACGGATACAGTCACCCCAAGACTGATTGCCGAATACCTGCTGGGCGAACCCGTAAAGGTGTTCAAACAGAAAGACCTGACAAACAAACAGGTCGAAGGCCAGAAGCTGCTGGCAAAAGTTTTTGACGAGTTGCCCACCAAAGATCTAAAAAATCCTTTGGTTCGCCAAGCTTACAACGCTCTAAACAAAGAGCTTGTAAAGCAATACAACGCCATGCCAATCAAGGTTCAGCTTGTCAAGGGCCAGCGGGACGAGGATGGCAACTTCATTGACATCTACAGAAACAGCGCAGCAATGCGCAAAGACGTCAGCAACAAAAACAGGTTCAAAGTCTATAAGACGGAACCCGGAACCTTTGGCCCCATAGGCTTTAATTTCAAAGACCATCCGCTTTTAAAAGACTCTGGGCTTAAAGACGCGGACGGCAAAGACATGCTTTTCAACGATGTGTTGAGGGCTGTCCACGACTACTACGCTCACAACCTTGCTGATAACGAGTTTGGTCCTAAAGGCGAGTCTGCTGCTTGGCGCAATCACATGTCAGTGACTACTAACCCATTGGCACGTTGGGCGCTTACCGCAGAGACAAGAGCACAAAATGCGTGGCAAAACTTTAGAGAGGGGGCAGAAGACATCCCTCTTAAGGATCGTCCATACGCAGATCAGAAAGCCATGCTCCCTCCAATTGGTTTCACCTTTACTGGGGAAGCCAACGTTGATCAGGTCATGGCCGACTATGTTGCCACCCTGACCCCAGAGCAACAGCTTGGAAGCTTGCCGTCTACCAGCCAGTATGCCGATGATGTTGCAAAGCAGATACCAAAGCTCGACACCTCGAAGAAGTACAGCCTAAAGAATGTTTCCTTCCCGTCCGTCAAGGCGGTAAAGGAGGCCGTATCCGGGACTGAAGTCCCCAAAACTGATGCGTTTAAACGCTTCATTGCCGGGAATCAGTGGAGCGACAAAGACGGCAATCCAAAGGTCTTCTACCACGCCACCGCACGGGAGTTCTTTGAGTTCACCCCCGCAGGTCAGTCTCGGGCCATCTTTCTTGCCGAGACCCCAGAGGAAGCGGAAACATTCGGCAGCATTGCCGAAGACCGTCTGCGCCGTGAAATCTACAGGGCACTCACCAAGGATGAGAAGCTGGGCCTCTTCCAGCGCGTCATTGATGCTCAAGAGAAGGGCGGCTATATTACCGAAAAGGATGGCGCGGATTTCATGCGTCAGGCCAAGCGCAAGGTTCCCGAGTACGGCAACTTTGGCTACGTTGGCGACATCGAGGCGGAAACCTATAATGCCCTGCTTGACCTGTCCCCCACCCGCATGTCAATCATGCCCCTGTACGCACGGGCGGAGACCCCGTTTGACTTTGAGAACAGGGACCATGTTGAGCAGGTAATGCAGTGGGTTGCCAATAACACAGAGTACCCGCAAGACTTTCCGGACAAGTGGCTGGCAGGCTTGCGGGGACGAATCTCTCAGGGTCTGTGGCAAGCAATCGAAGATAAGCGTGTACAGCAAGCTTTACGTGCTTTAGCCTTTGATGGGTTCACCGTGCGTGAGAATCGCAACTCTCCCAAGAACTATGCCGTTTACACGCCCGAACAGGTTAAATCCGTTACCGGGAACATTGGTGAGTATGGTCGTGAAACCAAAGACATGCGTTTCAGCCTGAAGACGGCGAGGGTCTCAGAGGCAAGGTTTGATTCTTTGCTTAACCAATCTGATTACACGCAAGACGGCGACGAGAAAAAAGCCAAAATGTATCTTGGCTTCGTAAATCCAATTAATTTTGTCTACGCCAACGCCAGTTTTCCCACACTCAAACGTCTGAGATCAGAGCAAGAGCCTCTTGATATTGAAAAGATGAGAACTCTTGGTCCAATTTCATTGACCATGTCTAAGGATAAAGAGAACAACTGGACGATCACTGGGCATGAAGGCCGACACAGAATGTTGGCGCTGGCTGATGAGGGCTTTAAAGAAGTCCCCGTTGTCATTGATTTTCGCTCTGGCATTGACAACACAGAATCAATCCCCGCCAAGGCGGTTAACTCCCCAAAGGAAGATGCGCTTGGTCTAATCATTAGTTCAGACTTGTTAATCACTGGGCTGGAGCCGTTGAGCTATGCCAATAGGGACAATGCACGCAGCAAATTTACAAACTTTAAGCCTGTTAAGTTTAGCCTGCCTACCTTCTCAACAGCCCTCAATGACCGGGTTAACGAAACCACGTTTACACGCGAGAGAAAGAACTTTGCTCAGCGCATGATTGAGGCGATTACCCCACAGAGTGCTGCGTCTTTCCGGGCTAGGTTCCTGAACCGCTACAACCAGTTGTCGGTCTATGACAAGAAGCTGGCAGAGCAGATGGGTGGGGCTGTGCTGCTGGCAGATCAAAGCGCAGAGTCAGCCGCGCTGTTCTCTGATGTGGGTGCTGGTATCGCAGCGTCAGCCATGGGCATGGGGG
>Ga0114974_10002027_pt1 | contig 15750 bp, 14 predicted proteins | sample S_130206_EF_Meta_FD_87318 | JGI IMG/M metagenome (GOLD analysis project Ga0114974, IMG submission 87318) | Freshwater microbial communities from Lake Simoncouche, Canada to study carbon cycling - S_130206_EF_MetaG | ecosystem: Environmental > Aquatic > Freshwater > Lake | place: Lake...
ATCCATAGGGCTTTTCAACGGTTTTCACGACCCGCTCGCGGTTGTGCGGCGTCAGCCCCAGTTGGTTCAGCGGAATGGGTTCGCCTGCGGCCAGAATCCGCATCACCACGTCCTCGACACCACCGGCCGAAGGAATGGTGGCGACCCGCAATTCGATGTCGAGCGGCCCGTACTTCTTGAACTTTATCTTGCCGTCTTGTGGGCGCCGGCGTTCTGAAATGTCAAGATCGCACATGATCTTGAGGCGAGTCACCATGGCCTGCCGGAAGTGCGCAGGCACCTCGATATAGGGCATCAGCGTGCCATCGATGCGAAAGCGAATACCGGTCTTGAGTTTGCCCGGCATAGGTTCAATATGAATGTCCGAGGCTTTTTGGTGGTGAGCATCAACGATGACCTTGTTCACAAACTTGACCAGCTCATTGTCCGCGGCCGCCGACTCCAGAGAGTCGTCGCTGCTGCCGTCATCGATAGACGCACCGTCCATGTCGGCCAGCATTTCATCGATGGACACGCCGCCCGCCGCGCCAAAGATCTGCGCCAGCGTCTCCTGAAATTCAGCCTGTGTCGTCACCCGATAGGAAAAGCGACTGACCCGGGGAAACACCTGCGGCACGATGCGCGAACTGCGCACCATCTCCGGGTCAGTACACATCACCATCAGCCCGTCAGCAGACTCCTCCAGCGGTATCCAGCCTTGTTTATCGACAAAGTCACGTTTGAGCATGCCATGTAGCGACTCCACCCGCAAACGGTTGGCCTGAAAGGGTTCGTAGGAGACGTCAAAGTAGCGGGCAAGCGATTGGCCGATCTGAGCCGCTGCCACCTGGAATTGGGTGATCATCACCTGCTCGACCGACTGCCCCCCGGTGCGGGCCATCTGCCAGATTTGCTCTAGCGCCTCAGCCGCCAAAGCGCCACTTAAGACCATGCCGTCGTACTTGGTGGCCCGTCGTCGCAGACCGAGCGAGGCCTTTTCGACCCGCTGGCGGATCGCGATTGCGAGTGTCCGGCACAACTGCAGGGCCCCATCCACCTCAAGCGCTGAGAAAGTCTGGTTGTTACGGTTATTGATGATCTGCAGCACGCCATAAAGCGTGCTGCCCTCGGCGATTGGTACTACCAGCATCTCGCGCGTGCGGTAACCGGAGCGCTGATCGACAGCCTTCAGGAATTTCAGGTCAGGATGAATGCGCCGCAAGGCTGGCTCGTCATAGGCGTCCGCCAAATTCAGCAACTGCCGGCTGGATGCGACATAGCCCGCAATACTTTGTGAGGAGATCGGCAGCTTGAGGTCGGTACTGTTGCTCAGGCCCGTCTTGACTTTGGACACAATCGCCGTCTGATCCGCGCTAACGGCGTACATGGTCAGACGCTCGGCGTTGAACAGAACGCAGATATCGGCGCTGGCGTCCAGCATCATCTGGTCCACGTTGTCTGTATCGTGAATACGTGCCGAGACCTGCTTCAACCGCTTGTCGAACATGAGCTCAAAGGGCAAGCCGCGCTGGTCCGCCGGCAATTTCTGGAGCGCTTCAAAGGACGGATCAGGCAAGCCTGGCTGGAGCGCGGCGCTCACAGTTCGAACTCCTGGCCGGCCAGCAGCCAGCGTATATCGTGGGCTTTGCCCGACGCCGAGGCACTTGAACGCTCAAAATCCAGGATTTCCGCCATGATCAGCTCAGCTTCCGCCGGCTTGGTGTGCGTGATGTAGATCGGGTAGTCGCGCTCCTTGGCGATACAGCCAAGCTCCTCAGCCAAGGCGATGGGCGAGAGGTGTAGGCTACGCTGGGCCAACCCCTGCTCACGGTTGCTGAAGGCGGTTTCAATCACCAGCATGGCCACCTCGAGCTGGTTGACTCGCTGCCAAAACGCCGGGTTGCGCTCCGTGTCGCCTGTAAACACCCACGCCGGCTGCCCCTCGGTCGACACGGCGAAGCCCACCGCCGGCACGATATGGACTGCAGGCAAAACCTCCACGCGTTTTTGGCCGAATTGCAGGATCTGCCCGACTTCAATGGCATGAAAGCTGACAAATGGCTGTTGCGGTGTCGGGATGCGGCTGAAGTCAGGCCAGATCACCCCATTGAAGATATGCACACGAAGGGCGTCAAGGGTGGCGGGCAAAGCGTGAATTTGCAAGGGTTGGGTAATCGATCCGGCGATGGCGTCAACCATCAACGGCAAAGCCGCCACATGGTCCAGGTGCGAATGGGTCAGCAACACATGCTTGATGCCGCGCATGTCATCCAGAGTCAAATCACCAACGCCCGTTCCGGCGTCAAGCAACAAATCATGGTCGATCAGAAAGGACGTGGTCCTGCAATCTCTGGCGATGGCGCCAGAGCAACCGAGTACACGAACCTTCATCAACTTTCCTTCCTCGTTAGATCTCGACAATGGCCGGCTAAATCACACACCAAATCAACCGGAATGTCGGTCGGCAGCAGGTCCTTGAAAGGCCAAAGCATACACTGCGGCCGATCAACCGCGTCAGAGCCAACTCATTTGCGCACAGTTTCGCCGCTCACATAGGTACCATGGGTGCTCGCGGGGTCTTAGACCGTGACCTGCGCAGCGTTACCAGTGCTGAGACACTAAGGTCTACCCAAAAGCCTGGCGAGAAAATGGCGTTGACGGTTCGCCTCGTTGGCCCGCACCAACACCACCGCGATATTGTCGCGCCCGCCGTTCTGGTTAGCCATCTGCACCAGGTCCTGCGCCGTCTGATCGAGGGTGGTTCGCTGCCGCAACGTGGCCGCGATGCCTGTATCCTGAACCATATCGGTCAAACCGTCTGAACACAGCAAGTACAGGTCGTCGTCCTGCACAGGAAAATCATTGATCTCAAGTTTCGCAGCGCCTTCCACGCCCAAAGCCCGTGTGACCAGGTTGCGATCTGACGACAGCGCTGCCTGCGCCGGCGTCAGCAATCCGGCATCAATCTGTTCCTGCAGCACCGAGTGGTCACGCGTCAGCTGCTGAAGAGCACCGCCGCGCAAGCGGTAACAACGTGAGTCACCGACATAGCCCAAAATCAGCTTGGACCCGCGAAAAATAGCCATCACCAGCGTCGTGCCCATGCCGGCATGCTCAGGGTTGGCCTGCGCCGACGCCAGAATCAGGGCATTGGCATCAGCGACGCAACTCTGCGCCGCTTGACGGATGTGCTGCACGTTGCAAGGCTCGCCGCAGGCCAGCAGCCAGCGTGACAACTCGGTCTTGATGTGGCCAATCGCCAAGGCACTGGCCACTTCGCCCGCTTTGTAACCGCCCATGCCATCCGCCAGCACGGCCAGGCCACTGGCCGGGTCGAAGTCCACAGCATCCTCGTTGTTGGTACGAACTCGTCCGGGGTCGGTATGGGCACTAAATTGGTAGTTCACACGCCCGCTTCAAGCGAAAATCAGGCTCCAGCCGCGTCACGTCGGCTCTGGCGCAGTTGCAAAGCGCGCCCCAGTGCCAAGACCAAAGTTGCGCCGGCCGCGGCGGCACCATAGTGCAACCAAGGCTGGGCAACCAACACATCGTGGAGGGCAACGTCGCTGGCGATGGTTTCCCCACCAACCCAACCAATCAGGCCCGCGCCAAACATGACAATGACCGGGAACCGCGCCATCAGCCGGATCATCAGGGTGCTGCCAAAAATGACCAGCGGAATACTGATCGCCAAACCGAGCACCAGGAGGGTGGTGCTGCCCTTGGCCGCTGCAGCCACAGCAATCACGTTGTCCAGGCTCATCACCAGGTCTGCAATCAAGATGGTGCGCACGGCCATCATGAGGCTGCCGTGCTCTTTGGCGTGGCCCTCGTCTTCATCGTTTTCGCTGAGCAACTGAACGCCGATCCAGAGCAGCAGCGCGCCGCCAATGATCTGCAGGAACGAAAGCGCCAGCAATTGGGCCGCAACCACGGTGAGCGCAATCCGCAACACCACCGCAGCACCGGAACCCCAGAAAATCGCCTTTTTTTGCTGCTCTGGCGGCAGTGACCGCGCAGCCAGGGCAATCACCACCGCGTTATCGCCCGACAAGATGATGTTGATCCAGACGATCTTGAGCAGACCAACCCAAAACTCGATGCTTTGAAGCAATTCCATGTCATTTCTCCGAGAGTGCACATGCAAAAGGCGCACCAGACACTCGCCTGGGTGCGCCTTTTGTCCGTTGAGTGCAGAGTGTAGCGGCCTGCCAGCACCCCCCAAGGGTAGTTCTACTTAGAGCATGGCCTTGAGCAACTTGGCCATCTCGGACGGGTTACGGGTGATCTTGAACCCGCACTCTTCCATCACGGCCAGTTTGGCATCAGCCGTATCGGCGCCACCTGAGATCAGCGCGCCGGCATGGCCCATGCGTTTGCCGGCTGGTGCCGTGACGCCAGCGATGAAACCCACAATCGGTTTCTTCATGTTGGCCTTGCACCAACGCGCGGCCTCAGCCTCGTCAGGCCCGCCGATTTCACCAATCATGATCACAGCGTCGGTTTCAGGATCGTCATTGAACATGCGCATGATGTCGATGTGCTTGAGGCCGTTGATCGGGTCGCCGCCAATGCCAACCGCACTGGACTGGCCCAGACCAATTTCAGTGAGTTGCGCCACCGCCTCGTAGGTCAGTGTGCCCGAACGGCTGACCACCCCGACGCGGCCCCTGCGGTGAATGTGGCCGGGCATGATGCCGATCTTGATCTCGTCAGGCGTGATCAACCCCGGGCAATTCGGACCCAACAGCAAAGTCTCCTTACCGCCGGACGCGACCTTGGCCTTCATGCGGTTACGCACTTCCAGCATGTCACGCACCGGAATGCCCTCGGTGATGCAGATCGCCAAATCCAGATCGGCCTCGACAGCCTCCCAGATTGCGGCCGCTGCACCGGCTGGCGGCACGTAAATCACTGACACACTGGCACCGGTGTCAGCTGCTGCTTGTTTGACCGAGGCGTAAATGGGGATGCCAAAAATCTTTTCGCCAGCTTTTTTCGGGTTAACGCCTGCGACAAAACAGGCTTTTCCGTTGGCGTATTCCTGGCATTTTTCGGTATGAAACTGGCCGGTCTTGCCAGTAATGCCCTGGGTAATGACGCGGGTGTCTTTATTGATGAGGATGGACATGGTGTTTTCCTAGTCGGCAGGGCTTCAGGATTTCAGGGCAGCGACCACTTTTTGGGCCGCGTCGGCCATGGTGTCGGCGCTGATGATGGGCAGACCGCTTTCGGCCAGCATCTTTTTGCCGAGCTCCTCATTTGTGCCCTTCATACGCACCACCAGTGGCACGTTGAGGTTGGTCGCCTTGCAGGCGGTGATGACGCCGGTGGCAATGGTGTCGCATTTCATGATGCCACCAAAGATATTCACCAAAATCGCCTTGACCTTGTCATTGCGCAGCATGATCTTGAAGGCCTCGGTCACCTTCTCTGGGGTGGCACCGCCACCGACATCGAGAAAGTTGGCCGGCTCGGCGCCAAACAGCTTGATCGTGTCCATGGTCGACATCGCCAAACCGGCGCCATTGACCAGGCAGCCAATATTACCGTCCAGGCTGATGTAAGCCAGGTCAAATTTGCTGGCTTCCACCTCGGCCGGGTCTTCTTCATCGAGGTCGCGGTAAGCCACGATCTCAGGATGGCGGAACAGGGCATTGGCGTCAAAGTTGAACTTGGCGTCCAGTGCCTTGATGTTGCCATTGCCTTCCAAGATCAGCGGGTTGATCTCGACCAGGGAGGCGTCGGTCTCCATGTAGACCTTGTACAGCTTTTGCAGCACATCCACCGCCTGTGCGGTCGAGGCGGCTGGCACACCCATGCCGTCGGCCAGGGTCTTGGCCTGTGCGTCGGTCAGGCCGGCGGCGGGGTCCACGATGGCCTTGATGATTTTTTCTGGCGTGGCGTGGGCCACTTCTTCAATGTCCATGCCGCCCTCAGACGACGCCATGAAGGCCACGCGCTGGGTGGCGCGGTCGGTCACGGCAGACACGTAATACTCTTTTTTGATGTCGGCGCCGTCTTCAATCAGCAAGCGCCGCACTTTTTGGCCGTCCGGCCCGGTCTGGTGCGTGACCAGTTGCATGCCCAGGATCTCGCTGGCGAGTTGCTTGACCTCGTCGATCGAACGGGCCAGCTTCACACCGCCGCCTTTGCCACGGCCACCGGCGTGGATCTGCGCCTTGACCACCCACACGGGGCCCCCCAGTTTTTGAGCGGCTTCGACCGCCTCTTGAACGGTAAAGGCAGGAATGCCCCTGGGCACCGGTACGCCAAATTGGCGCAAGATGTCCTTGCCTTGGTACTCGTGAATCTTCATGAGGTCTCTCGCAGGAATAGATGGTTTTCTTCCCCGCCGCCAAACTGCTGGTAACTGCGGCAGGCACTTCTCAACACAGCCTTGGAATGTATCATGCTGCAATGCACCAAACTTTAGCCAGTCTTACAGGGCCCTCACCGGCTCACTGAACGGGAGCTCAGCATGCACAAAATCTTCATTGACGGCGAAGCCGGCACCACCGGCCTGCAAATTCGGGAACGGCTCCAAGGCATGGCCGGCATTGAGCTGGTGAGCATTGCCCCAGAGTTGCGCAAGGACGCTGCCGCCAAGCGCGCGCTGATGGCCGAGGTGGACCTGGTAGTGCTCTGCCTGCATGACCAGGCCGCTATTGAATCAGTAGCAATGATTGACGATGCAGCAAGGTCCAGTGGCCAATTGGGGCCCAAGATCATCGACGCCTCCACGGCGTACCGAACTACGCCGGACTGGGTCTATGGCTTTCCTGAGCTGCATCGCGACCAAAGCGCTCGGGTGGCGCAGGCGCGGCGGGTGAGCAACCCGGGCTGCTATCCCACTGGCGCCATTGCATTGATACGGCCATTGGTAGACGCCGGCCTGCTGCCTGTCGACTACCCGATCAGCCTACCTGCCGTCACTGGCTACTCGGGCGGTGGGCGAGCCATGATCGAAGCCCACGAATCAGGGGTGGCGCCGCCGTTTGAGCTGTATGGCCTGGGCCTGAAACACAAGCATCTGCCGGAGATCATGCGGTACACCGGTCTTACCCGCCGCCCTATTTTCATGCCTGCAGTGGGCAGTTTCAGGCAGGGCATGCTGGTCCAGTTGCCGCTGCACCTGGATTTGTTACCCGGCCAACCCAGCGCCAAAGACTTGCACGACGCCCTGACCCGCCATTACGCCGGCAGCGAGTGGGTCAGCGTGGAAGCCACCAACCCCGACCAGAAACTGGACCCTCTGGCACTAGCGGACACCAACCGCATGGAATTGCGGGTGTTTGCCAACACCGGACCGGATGATGAATTCAGGCACGCCGTGCTGGTGGCCCGGCTCGACAACCTGGGCAAAGGCGCCAGCGGCGCTGCGGTGCAAAACATGCGCCTGATGTTGGGCTTGTAAGGCTGTGCACAGGAGGCCGCGCTGGCGGCGCGTCGGCTCAGTCGTCCCGCTCTGCGTCTATGTCCATGTCTTGGGCCAAGCGGCCTGAGACCACGCGCCGAATCGTCTCAGTGGCAAAACCCCGCGTGGCCAAAAAACGCATTTGACGCGCAGCGGCCCGCGTGTCAGCCGGCGGCGCACCGAACTTCTTGCGCCACACCGCCAAGGCCCGCTCCGCCTCGCTACCCTGCATTTGGGCCAGCGCTGCGCTAACCAAGTCTGGGTCAAGACCCTTGCCCTGCAACTCCAGGCGCAACCGGGCGCCGCCCAATTTACCGGCGCGTCGGTGCAGCACCGACTCGATCACACGCTGCTCGCTGATGAAGCCTTTGGCCTGCAGTGCATCCAGCGCCTGGGCCAGGCTGCCGGGCACTTCCTCAAAACTGGCCAACTTGCGCTCCAGCTCAGCACGTGAATACTCACGGCCACTGAGCAAGCGCAGCGCCCGGCCTTTGAGCGAAGGCTGGCTGGCAGCCATCAGTCTTGGGCCACCGCGGCACCCATGATGCACATGCTATAAATTAAAGAGCAATAAAAGCCCGACTGGTATGGGCTAAGTGGCTTTTTTGCTTGAAGTCTTGGCCTTGGCTTCGGGTTCAGCGGCGCCTGGCAGCAGGGGAATGCCCAGTGAGGCACGCACCTTGTTTTCGATCTCATAGGACAAGGCCGGGTTTTCGCGAAGGAACTCACGGGCGTTGTCGCGACCCTGGCCGATTTTTTCGCCGTTGTAGGCGTACCAAGCGCCCGACTTGTCCAGGATGTTCGCATTCACACCCATGTCGATGATCTCGCCGTGCCGGCTGATGCCTTCGCCGAACAAAATATCGAACTCGGCCGTCTTGAACGGCGGGGCCACTTTATTTTTCACCACCTTGACCTTGGTCTCGTTGCCAATGGCGTCGTCGCCCTTTTTGATGGTGCCGGTGCGCCGGATGTCGAGCCGGACCGAGGCGTAGAACTTGAGCGCATTACCACCGGTGGTGGTTTCGGGCGAGCCAAACATGACGCCGATCTTCATGCGGATCTGGTTGATGAAGATCACCATGCAGTTGGTCTTCTTGATGTGGGCCGTGAGCTTGCGCAGCGCCTGGCTCATCAACCGCGCCTGCAAACCGGGCAGGCTGTCGCCCATTTCACCTTCGAGCTCAGCTTTCGGCGTCAGTGCCGCCACGGAGTCGACGACGATCAAGTCGACCGCCCCCGAGCGCACCAGACTATCCACGATTTCCAGCGCCTGCTCGCCGGTGTCGGGCTGGCTGATCAGCAGGTCTTGCAAGTTGACGCCGAGTTTTTGCGCGTACTGTATGTCAAGGGCGTGCTCGGCATCGACAAAGGCGCATTGCCCGCCCTGCTTCTGCATCTCGGCAATGACCTGCAGCGTCAGCGTGGTTTTGCCAGACGATTCCGGGCCATAGATCTCGACCACACGGCCGCGTGGCAAACCGCCAACGCCCAGCGCAATGTCGAGCCCGAGCGAGCCGGTGGAGACCACCTGAATGTCTTCAATCACCTCGCCCTCACCCAGGCGCATGATGGTGCCTTTGCCAAACTGTTTCTCGATCTGCGCGAGTGCGACTTGCAGCGCTTTGGCTTTTTCGCTGTTGGCGGGGCTGGGGGTTCTGACCGGTGCGTCCATGAAAATTTCTCCTTGAATATCAATCTGTTAGGGGGGCATCGCACTCTGGTGTTAACAACAGGCTGGATGCTTGAACAGTAGTTTAAGCCCTTCGGTTTAAATCTGTAAACAGTTTTTTTAGTCAATTTGGTTTACCATTTGACATGGATGAAACACCCCCGCAGACCAGCTGGCGCCAAGCCCACCTCGGCCACTGGATGAACCTGGCGCTGCGGCGCTTCGACACCCGGGTGCTGCAGCTGATGGCGAGCAATGTGCATATGCCGCTGGCGCTGGCCAACCTGGCGGCGCGCGGCCGTTTGAGCGCTTCGCACATCCATGTCACCCGGCATCTGGCCTTGGAGGGCTCGCGCCTGACCGTGCTGGCCCAGCGCGCCGGCATGAGCAAGCAAGCCATGGGCAAGCTGGTCGACCAATGCCTGGCCTGGGGCCTCGTGCTTAGGGAGCCTGACCCCGGAGATGCCCGCGCACGACGAATCCGGTTCACCCCCACCGGACTGGCTTGGCTGCTGGCCATGCAGCAATCGGTGGCGCAGGCCGAGGCGGAGTTACGCCAAGCGATTGGCCCGGAGGTAGCAACCGTGATCGCCATCGGGCTGGAAGCCTACGCCGCCTGAGCATCGCGTGCCCGAGAATCTGTCATCGCTGACGGCGCGCCGGCCTAGAATGACCCTGCATCACGATGCCCGGGCAAGGCCGCGCAACAACCAGGAGACAGACATGCGAATTCTGATTGCGGAAGATGACCAGGTGTTGGCGGATGGCCTGCTGCGCAGTCTGCGCAGCTCGGGCGCTGCGGTCGACCACGTGGCCAGTGGCAGCGAGGCTGATGCCGCCCTGATGACGAACACCGAATTTGACCTGCTGATCCTGGACCTGGGCCTGCCGAAGATGCACGGCCTGGAGGTGCTGAAAAAATTGCGCGCTCGTGGCTCCTCGCTGCCCGTGCTGATTCTGACGGCTACCGACAGCGTGGAGGAACGAGTACGGGGACTCGATTACGGTGCTGACGATTACATGGCCAAGCCGTTTAGCCTGCAAGAGCTCGAAGCCCGGGTCCGGGCCCTGAGCCGGCGCGGCATGGGCACCGCCAGCAGCACCATCAAACATGGCCCCCTGATTTACGACCAGTCCGGCCGGGTAGCCACCATCGACGGCGTCATGGTCGAACTCTCCGCACGGGAGCTGGGCTTGCTCGAAGTCTTGCTTCAGCGCGCGGGACGCCTGGTGAGCAAGGATCAACTGGTGGAGCGCCTGTGTGAATGGGGCGAAGAGGTCAGCAACAACGCCATCGAAGTCTACATCCACCGGCTGCGCAAGAAAATCGAAAAAGGCCCGATCCGTATCGCCACAGTGCGCGGGCTGGGTTACTGCCTGGAGAAGATTCCTGGCTAAGCACGCCGCGGGTCGCGCGTGAGCCTCTTTAGGCGCGAACAACGCTCCTTGTTCGGGGAAATCCTGGACTGGATGCTCACGCCCCTGTTACTGCTGTGGCCGATCAGTCTGGTCTTGACATGGTTGGTCGCCCAGGGCATCGCCGGCAAACCCTTTGACAGAGCGCTGGAATACAACGCGGGCGCACTGGCGCAACTGGTGAGCGTCAATAACAACAAGGTGCAATTCAGCCTGCCGCTGCCGGCGCGCGAGCTGCTGCGGGCCGACGACTCGGACACCGTGTATTACCAGGTGCTGGGTACTAACGGTGAATACCTGAGCGGCGAGCGGACCTTGCCGCTGCCCCCAGATGATGAAAAAACGGTGCCCGGCGAGGTTCGCATCCGCGACGACGAGATCCGCGGAGTGGCGATCAAGGTCGCCTACACCTGGGTCAAGGTGGCGCTGCCGGGCGCACGCCCGGCGCTGGTCCAGGTGGCCGAGACGCTGGAGAAGCGCTCAGTGCTGGCCACAGAGATCGTCAAAGGGGTGATGCTCCCGCAGTTTGTGATTTTGCCCATCGCGGTGCTGCTGGTCTGGCTGGCGCTGGTGCAGGCGATCAAGCCCCTGAACATGCTGGAGGAACGCATCCGGGCCCGCAAACCCGACGACCTCAGCCCGATCGATGCGCAGGCCGCACCCCTGGAGGTGGCACCGCTGGTGGACTCGGTGAACGACCTGCTGCTGCGCCTGAAGGACTCGATTGCCACACAGAAGCGTTTTCTGGCCGATGCGGCGCACCAGCTTAAAACCCCGTTGGCAGGCTTGCGCATGCAAGCCGATCTGGCGCAGCGCGAAGGTGCCGATGCCGACGAACTCAAACAATCGCTGCGCCAGATTGGCCGCTCCAGCGTTCGCGCCACCCATACCGTGAACCAGTTGCTGGCGCTGGCGCGGGCCGAGAACAGTGGATCGGCGATGCCACGCCAGAGCTGTGATCTGGCCGAACTGACCATGTCGGTGGTGCGGGATTGCGTGCCCCGCGCCATCGAAAAACAGATTGACCTCGGCTACGAGGGCACTGAACCGGGAGCACCCGGCGGCCAGATGGAGGGCAACCCCACCCTGCTGAAGGAATTGGTGCGCAATCTGCTTGACAACGCCATCAACTACACCCCCTCCAGCGCCCAGCAACCGGCGGTGATCACGGCCCGGGTGCTGAGCGACCCAACCCAAGGCAGGCTGGTGCTGCAGGTGGAGGATTCTGGCCCCGGCGTGCCCCTGGCCGAGCGCGAGCTGGTGTTTCAGCCGTTCTACCGGGCCTTGGGCACCGAGGCGGACGGATCGGGTCTGGGCCTGCCCATCGTGCTGGAAATCGCCCAGCAGCACAACGCCACTGTCGACCTGGATGAGACCCGGCCCGGCCACGCCGCCCCGGGGGCCCGGTTCACGGTGCGTTTTTTGTCCGGCACGCGAGTCTGAACCTCAGCGGCAGGGCAACCAGTCTTTGCCAGCCAACGCCGACGCGAGCCCACTGAGCCGGGCCCGATCAAGGTCGTTTCTTAAGCGCACGCGCAGCACCGCGCCTGACAACTCGGGCTGCTCCTGCACCACCAGTGCTTTGCGCAAGCCCCGTTTTTTCAATGCCTCCAGCGCCGCCGCTGCGGCCGCCCGCGTTTCAAAGTGGCCCAGCGACATGCCCAACTCCAGCTCCGGGTTGATCAGTGGCTCGACGCTGATCTTCAAGGCCGCCAACTCGGCCCGCTTACTTTCAATCGTGGCCGGGCTGCTGTACTGTCCGACATAGACAATCCAACGCGCCGGTGTCAGCGTGGGCACAAGCGTCCAGGCTGACGCGGGCAAAGCGGCGCTGGCAGCGCGCCATATGGCCACACCCTGCGGCTCGTCGAAGGGGCCTGCTTCCAGGCAATCCCCTGGCTGCGGCGCATTCAACGTTGACGGTGCTGACTTGGCAGAATCAGGCATGCCCGCATCGGGTTTGCGCAGCTGCACGGCATCAGGCTTGATTTGCCGGGCCAGCCGCTGCGGCTCGGCCTGCACTGTTGGCCCTAAACCGGCGCCACGCAAATAGTCTTCTGACCAAAGGTAATACGACAAGTTGAACAGCAGCAGCAGCAACACCGCCAAGCGCAGGCGCCGGGTCAGGCGGCTCATCACGTCGTATTCCCGGACTGTGGTGCCAGCACTGCGCGCAGGCTGACCTCTGAGCTGGTAATGGCCTGCAATCCATCTGGCGTACGCAGCAGCAGGGCCCCGTCAGCATTGACGCCATGGGCGATGCCGCAGGCGCCGTCACTCAGGGTCAGCGGTTCACCCATCAGTGCATCGCATCGGGAAAAACCGGCCTGAAACGGCGCAAAACCCCACAGCTCAAAGTCGCGGATCGCCTGCAACAAGGGGGCCGCAATCCGCAACAGCGCCTCTGGCCCATCAATGCCGGGCAAAAGCTCCTCCAGCCAAGCTGGCGCCCGGGCCAGACCGTTGTCGCCACGCGCACCAAGGTTGATACCCACGCCGACAATCGCATGCCGCCTCCCATCCAATGCGGTGGTCTCGATCAGAATGCCGCCGAGCTTGCGCTGATGCAGCCAGAGGTCATTGGGCCATTTCAGTCGCAACTCTGCGTGCAGGCTTGCGGCTATGCTGACGCCCACTGCCAGCGACAGGCCAGACCAGCTGGCCGGCGCCAAAGGCAGGCCCAGCGAAAAAGTCAGAGACGCGCCTTCGCCATAGACATCGGAATCAGTGTGGCCCGTGCCGCTGAGCCACTGCCGACCCAAACGGCCACGCCCGGCGGTCTGATGTCTGGCGACCAGCAGGGTTGGCTGCACCTGCCCGGCCCGGGCCCGGCGCATCAGCTCGGAGTTGGTGGAGTCAAGGCTGTCGCAGACCTCCAGGCTAACGCCCGGCCAGTGCTTCGCCAGGGCCTGGGCGACCGACTGGTAGTCTGCCGACATACGCCGGTCCGTCAGCGCCGTCGCCGCTTGGGCGCCAGCATGGTGCCGCGACATTCGTCGGCGCCGCACCAGCAGGCGTACTCAGCCTTCAGCTTGGCCGTGTAACGCTCATCGATGATCAGCCCGTAATCAAAACTCAGCTCTTCGCCGGCGGCAATAGCGCGAAGGGCACGGATGAAGACACGGTTGCCCTGCTGATCGGCTTCGCAGTTGGGCGCGCAGGAGTGGTTGATCCAGCGCGAGGCGTTGCCGCCATGCAGTCCATCAATCACATGGTCTTCGTCGATGTGAAAATAAAACGTGTGGTTGGGGTTCTGCGGGTCATGCGGATGACGCCTCTCGGCCTCGGCCCAACTGATGACTTCGCCAATGTACTCAACCAGCTGCTCACCTTCAGCAAGATCCTGAAGCGCGAATACGCCCTTGCCATGCACGCCGGAGCGGCGGATTTGAATTCGACGTGGGTCGACAGGGGGGACTGACTTGGACACTGTGGAAAATTTTGGTATGGTGGACCCGGATGGGCGCGTGGGTGCGCGCTCACATGTGCATGTGCGGGCGCCTGCGCGCACGCGAGAGACTGGATTGTAGTCAGATGAAAACCTTAGTCATTGCCGAAAAACCCTCTGTGGCCCAAGACATCGTGCGGGCACTCACGCCCCTGGCCGGCAAGTTCGAAAAGCACGACGAGTACTTCGAGAACGAACGCTACGTGGTCTCCAGCGCGGTCGGCCACCTGGTCGAGATCCAGGCGCCTGAGGCATTCGATGTCAAGCGCGGCAAATGGAGCTTTGCCCACCTGCCGGTGATTCCGCCGCACTTTGACCTCAAGCCAGTGGACAAGACCAAGACACGCCTGAACGCCGTGGTGCGACTGGCCAAACGCAAGGATGTGGACCAGATCATCAACGCCTGCGACGCGGGGCGCGAGGGCGAACTGATTTTTCGGCTGATCGAACAGTACGCCGGCGGCACCAAACCATTGGGCAAGCCGGTCAGCCGGCTGTGGCTGCAGAGCATGACGCCGCAGGCCATCCGAGATGGTTTTGGCGCCCTGCGCACCAACGCGCAAATGCAGCCGCTGGCCGATGCCGCGCGCTGCCGCAGCGAGGCCGACTGGCTGGTCGGCATTAACGGCACGCGTGCCATGACCGCCTTCAACTCGCGCGACGGCGGGTTTTTCCTGACCACGGTCGGGCGGGTGCAGACGCCCACGCTGTCGGTGGTGGTCGAGCGGGAAGAGCAAATCCGCAAGTTCATCAGCCGCGACTACTGGGAAATCCACGCCAGCTTTGCGGCCCAGGCCGGCGAGTACGCCGCCAAGTGGTTTGACCCCAAACACAAAAAAGATGCTGAGGACGCCGAGAAGAAAGCCGACCGGGTCTGGAGCCAGCGCGAGGCGCAGGCGATTGCCGATGCGGTGCGCGGCCAGAGCGCCAGCGTCACTGAAGAAAGCAAGCCCACCACCCAGGCCGCACCGCCGCTGTTTGACTTGACCAGCCTTCAGCGCGAGGCCAATGGCAAGTTCGGTTACTCAGCCAAAACCACGCTGTCCATTGCGCAAAGCCTGTATGAGCGCCACAAGGCGCTGACCTACCCTCGTACCGACTCGCGGGCGCTGCCCGAGGACTACGTGCCAGTGGTCAAGCAAACCTTTGAGATGCTGGCTGACTCCGGCATGCGGCACTTGGCGCCCCATGCGCTGACTGCGCTGAACGGCAATTACGTCAAACCGACCAAGCGGGTGTTTGACAACGCCAAGGTGAGCGACCACTTTGCGATCATCCCAACGCTACAGGCGCCAAGCGGGTTGAGCGAAGCCGAGCAAAAAATCTATGACCTGGTGGTGCGCCGCTTCATGGCGGTGTTTTTCCCGAGCGCCGAGTACCAGGTGACCACCCGCATCAGCACCGCCGCCGGGCACAGCTTCAAGACAGAGGGCAAGGTGCTGGTCAAACCCGGCTGGCTGGCGATTTACGGTAAGGAAGCAGCGCTGGAGGTGGCTGACGCCAAGGACGGCGACAAGGGCCAGAACCTGGTGCCGGTGCAGCCCGGGGAAAAGGTCCGCACCGCTGCCATCGATCCCAAGGGCCTGAAAACCCGGCCACCTGCACGCTACTCTGAGGCCACCCTGCTCGGCGCCATGGAAGGTGCCGGCAAAACCGTCGAAGACGACGAACTGCGCGAGGCCATGCAAGAGAAAGGCCTGGGCACGCCCGCCACCCGATCTTCCATCATCGAGGGCCTGATTGCCGAAAAATACATGCTTCGTGAAGGCCGTGAGCTGATACCAACGGCCAAGGCCTTCCAGCTGATGACGCTGTTGC
>Ga0114974_10002028_pt1 | contig 15744 bp, 11 predicted proteins | sample S_130206_EF_Meta_FD_87318 | JGI IMG/M metagenome (GOLD analysis project Ga0114974, IMG submission 87318) | Freshwater microbial communities from Lake Simoncouche, Canada to study carbon cycling - S_130206_EF_MetaG | ecosystem: Environmental > Aquatic > Freshwater > Lake | place: Lake...
TATTTTTTTAATATTATAGTTTGTTTATTGAAAAAATAGCAAATAAAATTACAAGAACTAAAGTTAAACACGCCTATTAAGTAATATTAGGTAAATAAACATCAATATCAGTACGATTAAAAATATCATCCATTAAAGAATTTGATTCTAGTTCAATATATTTATTATATTTATTATTTTCTTTAATATCACTAAATTCAGTATTATCTAACAAGTTATCATCTAATACAATTTCACATAAACCAGTTCCACCTCTAAATGCTCTACCAACCATAATTTGAGACGATACACTATTCATTTTATCAATTTCATTAAACAATGCTGCTTTCAAAAATTGTTCTATAGGTACTTCTAAAGAAGCTCTAGATAATGGATCTGTATCTAATTTATTAATACCATGTCTATTGATAGATGTGATACCACCTGTTGCAGTCATAAGATCTGCTAATAAAGATAAATGATGATAACTAACAGGAGAGGAAGAAAAAATATTATTCATTTCTCTAACTAATAACATTCTAACAGCTTCAATACCAAAATGTTTATATACTGTATATAAATCATTAACAAAAGTACGATTCATGTCAATAGCATGAATATTTTTAACCATTCCCAAGTCAATACCATTACAATATATAACATATTCTTTTTGTATTTCATATTTACCGGTTTCTTTATCAAAATTTACCATATTATCATGATTAATATCACTATTACGTGTAATATTTTCTGAACCTTTAAGATTAAATTTATTAAGTATAATTTCATAATAATCTAATAACGTTTTATTGTTAACATTATTAAAATCAAATCTGATATGAATAATTGGTTCATTTGAGTTACTATTATTTGATAATATACATACATAATTTACTTTTGTAATTAAATCTTTAATATTTTTCTTTAATCCATTAATTTCACCATAATTTTCTTCCCAAAAATTAATAAAGCTTGTTTTAATATCTAACATATCAATATCATTTTCTAACATAGCTTCTTTTAATAATGTTATACGAAACAACCAAGGCAATTGTCCAATATTTTTATTAATTTGTTTAACAAAAAATGCACTTTTTTCATCTACATCGTCTAATACTGTATAACTATCATTAGATGTTACATTAGGATCATATATGATATCAATTTTTTTAATTAAGTCTTTAATAATAGTATATTTTAAATGTGATACAATTTTTTGAGCAATTAATTTATCCTGATTAAATTCTGGTTTAAGATAAATATACATATATGGCATTTGCATATTTTTACTATATGATATTAATTCAATCATACGTGGAACTCCTTGTAATCCTGCTGATCCTCCGCCTGTTTTATGGAATGCACTAAGTGTCATTTGTGTTAAAGGTTCTCCCATACTTTGTGCTGTAATAATACCAACCATTTCTCCAGGATGAACAATTGCATTTTTAAATGTTCTAATAATTTCGCTAATAATTGTATCAAATTGTTCTTTATTGAATTTATATTCTACAATACATCTTTTAGGAGTAAAATATTCATATAATGCTAATTTAAATAATATTTTTGCTGATTTTTCATCATTTAATTTATTAGGATATTTAGATTTTTCACCAATACATACTAATGGTGTATTATCATGGTCTAATAAAAAATTTATTTTTTCAATAATATAATCAAATGTTATTTTCTCATCTTTCTTACTAATATAATTTTTTGCATCTTGTATAATCCTATCATAATTTACAGGTTGAAAGTACATTTCTCTTAATGTAATATAATCATTCATAACTTTCATTTGAGCAATTCTGATAAAATCTCTTAATTTAATTAATAATTTATATATTTTATTATTTTCTTCTGTACTAATTTTATATTTTTTAAGTTCATCGTTATTAAAACAGAATTTTTCAAATATACTATTGTTATCCATTGCTAAAATATTAAATTTAACCATTTTTTGCATTGATTGATTGATTTGACTACCACCATATAATGTTTGGATCATTATATTATTACTAGTTCTTACTGTATTATCATAACAAACAATTAAATCTTCCATACCTTTAATTAATTTTCTTGCAATATAACCTGTTTCTCCTGTTTTAATTGCTGTACTAATTAAACCTTCTCTACCAGTCATACTATGAAACCAAAATTCAGTAGGCGTAAAACCACTATAGAATGAATTAGTAATAAATCCCCTTGCATCAGCCCTATCATCATTTTGAAAAAAATGTGGTAATGTTCTACCTTTAACATGTTTAGGGAGACGTTGTAATTTTAATAAATCTTGAGTATTACCACATAATATTTGACCTAAATTATCTTTACTACCTTTTGCTTCTGAAATAATAATTGTATAAAAATTATTTGTACTATCACATGATTCTGATGCTTGAACTCCAATATCACTACGTTTACTTAATTTATTAGTAATCATAGTTTCAAAAATATCAGGTTCTAACATATCAGGATTATTTTCTATCTTAGTAATTTCATATTCTGTATTAAGTTTTATTTTTTCCATAAATGTTAAACTTTTTTCTAATAATTCTTTTGATGGTATAGCATCTTTTAATCCAACAGTAAAACCAAACATCATTAACCAACAAGTAACTAATCTTTGTGAATTATCAATAAAATCTTTTGTAATTTTATCACCATATTTATCCCAAGTAAATGTTATAATTTTTTTATTGATAATTGTACCATCTACAATACCTCTCTTTATCTTACCATTTACTATTTCTATTTTTTTATCTTTATAATTAATTGCTTTAGGAATAATTAATGAATATAATTCATGACTATCAATATCTATTTTTGTAACATTATAAACATCTGTATTATATGTATACATTATTATATTCATTGCATCCCTCCAATTAATATTTCTTTTTATTTCTGTCATTTTATAACTTCCAATAACTGTATCCTGTTTTAATTTAATAATAGGATCTGCATATCTTGGAGAAATAATTTGTTTTTTAACATCTGCTATCTCTGCTAATTCAACTTGTGTTTGAATACATTGAGGAACAAACATATTCATTTCATCACCATCAAAATCTGCATTATATGGTGTTGTACAAGTAACATTAATTCTAAATGTTGATAATTTATCATTATTAATAATTTTTACTTTATGACACATCATAGACATTTTATGTAATGTTGGTTGACGATTAAAAAGTACATAATCACCATCTAATATATGTCTTTCAACTATATCACCAATATGTAATTTAAATGGATCTTTTCTATACCTTAAATCAATACTAAATTGCTTATTACTATCTCTCCTCTTATAAAAAATATAATTTGCACCAGGATAAATACTACTTCCATTTTTAACTAATTTAGATAAAAATTCAATATTATTAGTTGTTACATTTTCAGGAAAAGTTACATTCATAGCTATTTTAATAGGAACGCCTAATTCATCAATATTTAAATTTGGATCTGATGTAATAACAGAACGAGCACAAAAATCAACACGTTTTCCCATTAAATTAAGTCTAATTCTTCCTGTTTTACTTTTTATTCTTTCCGATATTGATTTAATACTACGACCACATGATTTAACTTCTGTTTTTGGTAAATTATTATCATTATCAAAATAAGCTGCAATATTATATTGCAAAACATTTGCAAAATCACGTTTAAATTTTAATTCTTCATTTGTCATATTATTAATATCTTTATATCTCATCAATGCATTATTTGCTTTTATAATATCAGCAATTTTATTATTTAATGTATCTTCTGCAAAACCATTTACTAACATATCCATTTTAACAGAAGGTCTAATATGAACAGGTGGAATAGGAAATTTATCAATTATCATATCTTCTGGACGTGATCTTTTAGGATTTAAACCTAAAATTATACAATCTTCATCACTAATATTTCTAAATATTGCATAAATTCTTCCTGCAGAAATATTATCTTTTACTTTTTTTGATATAATTTGTGTATTTTCATCATTTTCATTATTATTATTATATTCTGCTAATATTTTAATTTCACCATTTTTAATTTCCATTTTAATTTTTGGCACTGGTGAATTACAATTTGGACAAATATTTACATTTGATGTAATATGTTTAATTTCTTCATAACAAGCTTTACCATGTTTATTATATAATAATTTTTTCATTTCTGCATTAGATTTATTAATTAATAATTTAGAACAACAAGTACATATACAACCTAAAATTGTTTTAATATTATCTTTCCAACCATAATGTAAAACAGGTTCAACTAAATCAACTAATCCAAAATGTCCAGGACATCTTGTTGAATTTAGACCACATGTTGCACATTCTTTATTATTATTTGTCGTACCTAATCTTAAATCAATAATACCATTTTTTTTAGGTTCATTATTACTTTCATATGTCTCCCAATAAATAATTGTATTTGAATCATCTTTTTTTCCAACTACTGAATACTTTTTAACTTCTTGATTACCGAATATTGAAAATTCTATCGCTTTAATAGTTTTTATATCCTCATTATATTTATATTCTTCAAGAGACATTATAATATAATAAACGGTTTATTTTTAAATTAATTTAATTTTAAATATCTTTATATGTGTATTATTATTCATTTCTTTAATTCTTAATAATTAAATTTTCAATATTTTTATTATAAAAAAAATATATTATTAATATTACTAAAATATATTATTAATAATATATTTTAAAAGTTTGTATTAATGTTATTACAATCTTTTATTCCTATCATTGAACATTTCTTAAATCCTGATCGGTCACCAAAAATTGAAGTAACTAATATTAATTGCGTACCACATTTTGATTTTATTATTATTTCTTCAACAGGACAAGGCATTTTAATATTAATTGTATAAATTAATTTAATAATTCAATTTATCAATTTTTTTATTGAATTAATTTAAACAATATTTTTTTTACTATATATATATTAAATATATATATATGGATATAAAATTAAAAGATTCTTGGAATCTATGGTATCATCATATTTTAAATGACTGGACATTAACAGGTTATAAAAAAATTTATACTATTAATACTATTAAAGATTTTTGGGATATTTATAATAATATAAATTTAATTGAAGAATTAAATAATTTACATTTATATTTTATGCGTGATAATGTTACACCTATATGGGAAGATAATAATAATAAAAATGGCGGCGTATGGTCTATTTTAGTTAATTCGGATCATGCTTTTGAACTTTGGGAAAAATTATCTGTTGATTTAGTTAGTCAAACTATTTTTGATAATAATATTAATGGTATCAGTATTAATCAAAAAAATAATATATTTATTATTAAAATATGGAATAATAATAAAAATTTAAAAAATAATACAACTCTACCTAGTTATTTAAATGATTATGGTAATATTATTTATAAACCACATAAATGCACTTATTAATTTTATAAATTATTATCATCAGTATTATTATCAGTAGTTTTAGTTTTAGTTTTACCTGTTTTAGTAGTACCAAGATGATCTGTATAACATTTGTTTGTATTTTTTTCATCATTAAATAAATGTTCTTTAAACCAATTAGTATATTCCAATAAGAACTGAACAAGTAAAATTCCTGGAAGAGTCATTTTTGCTGATTTTTCCCAAAAATGTTTATCTAAAAGTATCTTATCAATTGGATGTCCTTTTCTTAAAGATTCGATACCAGCTTCAGCAAAAGCAAATATTAAAAATATTATTATAGATTCAATTAATGTTAATATGAATCTCATAAATGTAGATTTCCAATAACAATCATTATATAATTTTGATTTGTCAGTATTAAAAGTAACTTTAGTTTTCTTTTCTATATCTGTAAATTCTTTATTAAAAGCCCAACCAATTAAATGCCATAATAAAATTGGTATAAATATTAATGTAATTAAAGTCAAGAAAAAAATACTAACTACAGCACAACCATCTTTTATTCTTGTAAAAATATCATCTTCTGTTGTACATTTTTTATCTCTTAAAGCACATTTTTCTTTTATTTTATCATAAATACTCTTTTCTTCTGGACATGATTTATCTTCGTCTATGTTACCATTTATAATAAAAAAACCAATAAAAAATGCTGCTAAAATAATTGTTATAAATATTAAACAGAATAACCAATTAAATTTATAGTTAAAAAACTTTTCTGTTGATTTAGGCTTAACTAAAGATATACCAAAAAATAGTATTAAAATTATAGTTATTACCATTCCTTGAAATCCTAAACCATTCCAAAATAGTCCTGAAAACATACCATTATCACAATCACAATTTGTTGAAATATCTATTGAATTTGTTGAAATATCTATTGAATTTGTTGAAATATCTATTGAATTTGTTGAAATATCACTTGAATATGTAGAAAAATCACTTGTATCAAAATGTTCTTTATTACATTCTTTGCTACCAAAATTAAATCTATATAGACCAGATAATTCAAATGCTAAATGTTTAAATAAACAAAAAATGAATATAACAAATGAACTTTTAATAATAGTCCATATACTAATCTTACCTATTCTAATAATATACATAAATATAGTTGATAATAAAAAGGCTCCAAATAAATAAAAAAATTCTATTATAAAATTATCTCTGTTTTTTTCCATATATTCCCAAGATTTCTCTTTTTTTGATATTAAATTAGCAATTCCAATTCCTAATAAGAAAAAAAATATTAAATAAATTTTCCAAAAAGCAAAAGTTTTTGTAAAAGTATTTGTATTATAATTTTCAATATTTTTTGGAGGTGCTATAGTACATTTACCTGTTTCATCTAATTTTTTAATACAATCACCGTGATAAATTCGCATAGATCTTATTATTGAAGTCCATGTACTTTCTTCACAACAAGCAGATTTATGTTTATTACTATCTTTTCCATTCATAATATATAATATATTATATATTATATATTATTATATATTTAAATGATATAAGGAATAAAATATAAAATTATATATGTTTAAATATATAATATATAATGGAAGATGAAAATAACCAGTATTGTACAAGTTTTGATAATATAAATTTAAAAGAATATACTCTTAGAGGTATTTATGCATATGGATGGGAGAAACCATCAGATATTCAAAAACAATCATTAATAAAACTATTAAGTGGTAAAGATATTATTTTACAAGCTTCAGCAGGTGCAGGAAAAACAGGAGTTTTTGCAATAGGAGCATTAGAAAAAGTTGATTTAAATTTAAAAGATTTACAAGTATTAATTATTTCTCCAACAAGAGAGTTATCAATTCAAACATATAATATTATATGTAAATTAGCATGTTTTTCGCAGATTTCAGTTGCTTTACATAGAGGATGTGGTAATAAATTTCGTGTTGAAGAAAAGATAACAGGTGTTGAAAAAGCAAGTGGTTATATTAGTTATGGTGCAGCAGAAAAATATAAAGAACAAATTGCAATTGCTACACCAGGAAGGCTATTAGATTTATTACATAGAAAATTTCTTAATTTATCTCAATCAAAATTAATTATTTTAGATGAAGCTGATGAACTATTATCAGCTTCTAACGAATTTATAGTAACAATAAAAGAAATTTTTAATTTTTTAAATTTTCCTAATACTTTTCAAACTATTGTAGTTTCTGCCACATTACCTCCAGATGTATTAGAATTAATAAATAAAATTACAATTGATCCTATAAAGATTTTAGTAAAAAATGAAGACCTTGCGCTAGAAGGAATAAAACAATATTATGTTGTTTTAGATAATGAAGAAGATAAATTATTATGTTTAATAGATATATATAGTACATTGTCAATTCAACAATCAATTATATTTGTTAATAGAAAAGATAAGATTGATTATATAAATAAAAAAATGTTAGAAAATGGTTTTACTGTTTCATGTATTTACGGTACAATGAGTCAATTAGAAAGAGATACAATAATGGAATCATTTCGAAAAGGTAATACTCGAGTTTTAATATCAACTGATTTGATAGCCAGAGGTATTGATGTTCATAGTGTTTCGACAATATTTAATTATGATTTACCATATAATAAATATAATTATATTCATCGAATTGGTCGGTCAGGTCGATATGGGCGTAAGGGTATTGCTATTAATTTTGTCTTAGAACCATCAGGTAATAAACCTAAAAGTATAATTGAATTAGAAAATTTTTATAATTGTATTATTGATCCTTTACCAAATTGTGATTCAATAATTGGATATTAAAAAAAATTTATTAAATTGTCTCATTTTTTGATTAATTGACACAATTTATAAGCCAATAAAGTATTTAAAATCGATTGAGATTCAGACTATTATTACAGCAGTAAATAAGAGCTAATTTTTTTACAGATTTAAATATATATATATATATATATATATTTAGTGATTAATATATACAACTTGTCAATTCATATTAATTTTTTTCTATATTTAATTAATAATGATTGAAATATATAATTTATATAATGATAAAAATATAGATGCAATTAATAATGAACTTGATAATATTATTGAAAAAGTAAATGTAATTAAAGCAAATAATTATGAACCAACCACTAAAGAATGTTTAGAAATTAACAAACATATTACTAATTATATTAAATCAAATAAAAGAATAATTTATGGTGGTACTGCATGGAATGAATTAATAAAAAATAAAGATCCAGATGATAAAATATATAATGATAATGAATGTAATGATATAGATTTTTATTCACCTAAACCAATAGATGATATTGTAAAATTATGTAAAATATTAAATAATAAAAAATATAAATATGTAAGAGCATCAGAAGCTCTTCATCCTGAAACATACACTATATTTGTAAATTTTAAAGCAATGTGTGATATAACTTATATGCCATCTCCTATATTTTATAATATTAAAAAACAAACAATTAAAGGTATTGAATATATTCATCCTTCAGTTATATTAATAGATATTTTAAGACAGTATAATGATCCAATAAATAGTTATTGGAGATTAAAAGATAAAAAAGTATTTTTTCGTGCTAATAAAATTTTAAAACATTATCCATTACAACTTGAAAATGGAAAAATAAAAAATAATAAAAATATTAATAAAGAAATAATTGAATATGTATTTTTAAATATAAAAAATATTAATTCACTTATTTTTTTAATATCAAGTTTTTATTTAAATCCTGATAGTGATAAAATACAATTTAATGATCATTTTATTGTTTTTAGTAATAATTTTATTAATGATACTAAATTAATATATTCAATTATTTTAAAATATTTTTCAGAAAAAAATATTTTAGACCAAGTGGATAGTTTATTAAAAATAGATCAATATGTACCATTTTACCAATATTGGGATCAGCGAATTATTTTTAAATATAATGATGTTCCTTTTTTAATTGTTCATGGTAATAATCAAATATGTATTCCTTATCATGAAGTTTATGTAAATAAAAATAAAATTGAAAAAATAATTTTTGGAAATTTAAAAAATAGTAAAGAAGAATTCAATTTAATAAAATTAGGTACTTTTATTATGTTATTAAATTATTATATTATTAATTATCATTATAATTATATTTATAATAAAGATAATTGTAAGAATATTGAAATATTTATTTATAATTTATTAGAAACTAGAAATAAATATCTAGAAAATAATAAATTAACAGTAATTGATAAATCACCATTTCAAGAATTTATTATAGAATGTTATGGTAATACTGTTGATATGCATAGACAAAAACATATACGTATGAGTAAAAGAAGAGAAAAAGGTATAAGAGTCCAGTTTTCTTATGATCCAAATAATGATAATGATAATGTTAAAGATATTAATTACCAAAATACTTCAGGATATCTTAATAATAAATCAATAAAATGGTTAACAGAATAATAATTGGTATTTTAAATGAGAAAAGGTGTTATATCTTTAATATTTTTTATATCTTTAATATCAGTATTAATATCTTTAATATCAGTATTAATATCTTTAATATATGTATTAATATCATTAATATCAGTATTAATATCTTTAATATCAGTATTAATATCTTTAATTTTAGTATCAGTATCTGAATCTATATCAGAATATGAATCAATATCAGTATTAGAATTTGAATTTGAATCTATATCAGTATTAGAATTAGAATCTATATTAGTATTAGTATTTAATTTATAATAAATATCTATTTTATTTTTTATTTTTAATAGCTGATTATAATATATTAAATCATTATTTTCAATTTCATATATTAAATCTGTTAAATTTTCAAAATTACAATAATTTAGTAAAGAGTTTCTACAATTTATAATGTTTGATAACAATATAACTTTATGATTACTATCATTAATTTTTTTATAAAAACTTATATTGTCATTTTTTTTATAAAAAATTACAAATATTGCAATAATACATAATATAAAAGATTGAATAAACATTTTTTATAATAATAAAAGATTTATATCTTAATCTTTTAAATTATTTTATTAAATATTATATATATGTCTAATATTGAATTATTACCTTCGCAAAATAATATTTGTGGAATTGAACGTAAAGACAATAAAATATATAAATATAGATGTCCTTCAAATAAATTTTGTAATTATGGTAATGAAAATTTTGGTATTTGTGAGAATACAGGTTGTTTTCCTTATCATAATATTAAAGATATTAATATAGATATTAAACAATATGATGGTAATCAAGTATCAAGAAATAGAATGACAAATATATGTGATCGTAAAATATCAACAGATGGTAAATGCGGTCTTAATAATAATAGTACAAAATGTCCTAATGGACAATGTTGTTCAATTAAAGGTATATGTGGTTATGATAAAGAAAGTTGTATATATATTTCTCCTTATTATTCTAATAATATAATAGAAGATGTAAATAGAAATTATTTTAGTAATTATATTGATGTTAAGAATTATCAGTATGATTTTATTAAACAAATTACTAATAAATATATAGGTAATAATAATTTTGAGATATCATCTGATAATAAGTGTGGTTTAGATTTAGAAAAAGAAAAAATATTTAAATGTACTGATGAAAAATATTGTGATAAAAATAATAATTGTTCAATAGATTATAATAATTATTATAATAATCATTTAAATTTAAATTCAAATTTAAATTTACAAGATTTAGATTTAGATTTATTAAATGGAGAAAAATTTAACAAAGAATTTACTAAATGGGAAAATAATAAAGAAAAATCACAATATGTTTATAATAAATATGTTAATAATAATTTAGAAATTTCAACTAATGGAAGTTGTGGTATTGATTTAGAAAATGAAAAAATATTTAAATGTTCTGATAAACAATTTTGTGATAATAATAGTAAGTGTTCATTAGATTATTATAAATATAATGATAATCAAATTTATGATTTAAATAAAAGTGTTTTAAAAGATTATATTAATGAAAAAGATTTAAAAGATTTAAATCCAAATTTTTTACATGGTAATAATTTTAATAATGAATATAATAACTGGATTAATACTAAAAAAGAAAAATTACAATCTATTTATAATAAATATGTTAAAAATAATAATTTTGAAGTTTCGACTAATGGAAATTGTGGTATTGATTTAGATAATGAAAAAATATTTAAATGTTCAAATAAACAATATTGTGACCAATATTATAAATGTTCTTTAAATTATGATATTAATTCTTATAATAATAGATTTAATTTTAATAATAGTAATTTAAAAGATATAAATTCAAATAAATTATATTATAATGATGAAAGAAAATTAAAAGATTTAAATTCGAATTTAATGCATGGAAATAATTTTTTTGAAGAATATAATAAATTTAGAAATCCATTAGATCAAACTAATAAATTAGATTGTAACAATATTAAAACATTAGATAGTTTTAAAACATTTTATAATAATAAAACTAATAATAATTTAAAAATACTTAATATTGTTAAAACAAATAAAATTAATGATAACACATGTGATATAAAATATAATTTTGAAGGTAATATTGTTGGACAAAATAGTAGAAGAATAACATTTAAATATATTCCAGATATTGGATATGTATGTACAAATATAGATAAAGAAATGAGTGGTTTAACTACATTAGATTTAAATGCGAATTATAGAGATGAATTATATATACAAAATATAACAAAAACAAATATTATTATTATTATTATATATATAATAATTTTTATTAGTTTGATATCTTTAGTTAAACTAAATAGATATATAATATAAATATTAAAAAAATTGAATATAAAATATATAAATAATATAAAAAGTAAAAAATAAATATAATAAAATGTCATTTAAAAATATATCTGATAATGAACAAGTAATATTACCATATAATACTTATAATATTTTACTTAAACCTGAAGATGTAACATTAATGTTTAAAAAATTTAAAATTAATATTGTACCGATAGATATAAATATATATCAAGAAGCATTGGTACATATATCATATATAAAAAATGAATATATTAATATAGATCCTTCTATATTAATAAATACTGTTCCAAATTCATTAAATTTATTTGAAATATCAAATGAAAGATTAGAATTTTTAGGCGATACTGTTATAAAATGTATAATTTCAGGATATATATTTCAACGATTTCCGAATGAAGATGAAGGTTTTTTAACAAAATTAAAACAAAAGATAGAAGATAAAGATTCATTAGCAAGATATGCAAAAAGATTAGGTATTGAGCAATATTTAATAATATCAAAACATATTGAAGAAAATAATGGTCGAAATTCAAATAAATTATTAGAAGATGGTTTTGAAGCATTTTTAGGTGCGATGTATTTAGATTTAGGTTTTGAAACATGTAAACAATTTTTAACAATTATCTTAGAAACAGAAATTGATTATGCAGGTATATTATATCAGGATACAAATTATAAAAATCAATTGTTAATATTTTATCATAAAAATAAATGGTCAAATCCTATTTATGTTGAAATAAAATCTGAAGGATATATGAATAAAAAAACATTTACTATGGGAGTAAAAAATTTTAATAATGAAATAATAGCGGAAGCAACAGATATTTCTAAAAAAAAAGCAGAACAGAAAAGTGCTTTATTAGCATTACTAAAATATAATAAAATTAATTTAGATCAAATCCCAGAAAATATTGAAATTTAATTTATATTAATATAATATAGTATAATATGTCTAATGAAAATAATTATATAGATTTAAAAACAAATGGACGATTATTTCCTGTTTGGGTATTGCATAATTTTAAAAAATATAAATTAGAACCTATTATATATAAATCTAACGAAGACCCTTGTATAGAAATAAATAAAAATAATAGTACAAAAGAAAATTTACAACAATTAAGATTACATCAAAAATTTTTAAGTTCATTTTTTGATTATAGAAGTCCATATAAAGATGTTTTAATATACCATGATGTAGGTTCAGGTAAAACAGCATCCGCAATTAATATTTATAACATACTTTATAATTATACACCTCAAATAAATGTTTTTATATTAATAAAAGCTGCTTTACATGATGAACCTTGGTTAGCAGAATTAAAAAAATGGATATTATCATCTGATAAAGAAGATCGAATGAAAAATATAAAATTTATTCATTATGATGCACCTAATGCAGATAAAACATTTTTAAATGCTATTAAAGAAGTTGATGTTTTAAAAAAAAATTTATATATAATTGATGAATCGCATTATTTTATAAATAATGTATATAATAATATTGTTTCAGGATATGGAAAACGTGCACATATTATTTATGAACATATAATATCTGAAAAAAAAGAAAATAGACAAACGAGAGTAATATTATTAAGTGGTACTCCTACAGTAAATAATCCATATGAAATAGCATTAACTTTTAATTTATTAAGACCAGATACTTTTCCAAAAACAGAAACAAAATTTAATGAAATTTATATATCTCAAAATATACTTAATCCAGAAAATAAAAATATGTTTCAACGTAGAATTATGGGTTTAGTTTCATATTATGTAGGTTCTGATCCAAGATTATATGCAAAAAAATATGAAAAAAATAAATTACTTGAAATGGATCCTTATCAAGAAAAAATTTATAATTATTTTGAAGGAATTGAAAAAACTTTTAATAAAAAAAGATTTAGTAGTAAAAGTTCTAAAAGTGTATATAGTGTATATACAAGACAATCTAGTAATTTTGTTTTTCCATTTATGGGAGATAAATTTGATGGCGAAGGAAGACCAAGACCAAATAAATTTAGATTATCAGAACAAGATATTAAAGAAAAAGAAAAAGAACAAGATATTGATCTTAATAAAGAGAAAAAAAAAAGTATTAAGGCTTATAACTTTGCAATTAATGAATATGCTAGAAAATTTGATGAATATTTAAGTAAATTATATAATAAAGAAGAATTAGATAATGATATTGAAATATTTAAAACACAATATTCGATGAAGTTTATTGATTTTTGGAAAAATCATAAAACTAAATGTAAATTATTAAAAGCAATGTATAGTTGTTCTTGTAAAATGACAGCTATATTATTTTATATGATGCGTTCCAAAGGACCTGTTCTTATATATTCTGGTTTTGTTCTTATGGAAGGTTTGCAAATATTTAAAATTTATTTAAAATATTTTGGTTTTACTGAATTTAATAATAAAAATAAAGATAAAAGTATTAATCATTTTAGATATGTTGAATTTAATGGTATGATTGAAAAAGAACAAAGAAAAAAAAATTTAATGGAATTTAACAATAAAGAAAATAAAGATGGTTCTAAAATTAAAATAATTTTAATTTCCCCTGCAGGAACAGAAGGTATTAATTTAATGAATGTTAAACAAGTACATATAATGGAACCATACTGGAATGAAGTACGTATTATTCAATTAATTGGTCGTGCAGTTCGTATGTGCTCTCATCAAAATTTTACAATTGAAGAAAGATTTGTTGATATATATCGTTATCATGCAATAAAAACTAATAAAGATGAAACTACAGATGAAAGAATATATAAATTAGCTCAATATAAACATAATTTAATAGATTCATTTTTACAAACTATTAGAGAAGTCGCAATTGATTGTGAATTATTTAAAAATGAAAATATGATTGAAAAAAAATATGAATGTTTTAAATTTAATGAATCATCATTATTTAATAAATTTATTGCTCCAGCTTATAAAGATAATTTTTTACAAGATAAAAAATTAGATAATGGGATTAATAGTAAAAAAAGTGAAAAGAAAAAAATAAAGGTTTTTAAAATCAAAGCAATTATAAAAGATAATCCTAATGATGTTAAAGAATATTGGTATAATCCAGATACAGGAGTTGTTTATGAATTACAATTAAATTATCCAATTGGTAAAATTTATTTTGAAAATGGTATTCCGGAGAAACACGACAAAGATATTTATATTATTAATGAATTAATTCCTATACCAACATTATTAAGAACTTAATTTTTAAAAAAAAATATATATTATAATATATATATATAAATTATGGAAATACATTTAATATCTTATTATATTGGTATTTTTATAATATTTGGTTGCAATGCATATATTATCTTTAAAAGTAAAGATAAAGATATGATTAATTATTCATGGTTAAATATTTTAGGAGCATTTTTAATTGCATATTATTTTATGGATAAAGAAAATATGTGGGATTATTTTAAAGAAAAAGAAAAAGTACTTAAAGCAATTAAAGAAGATGAAGAAGATTATAATTGTTAAATCTATTAATAA
>Ga0114974_10002030_pt1 | contig 15739 bp, 10 predicted proteins | sample S_130206_EF_Meta_FD_87318 | JGI IMG/M metagenome (GOLD analysis project Ga0114974, IMG submission 87318) | Freshwater microbial communities from Lake Simoncouche, Canada to study carbon cycling - S_130206_EF_MetaG | ecosystem: Environmental > Aquatic > Freshwater > Lake | place: Lake...
ATCGAGGCGGTAGCCGTCGACCATATCGGTGCGCACTCGACCACCGACTCCGTCGGAAGCCTCGAGTACACGGACGCTCAGACCAGCAGAGGACAGGGTGCGTGCGCATGCCAATCCTGCCAGCCCGGCTCCGATTATGACGACATCCTCACTCACCAACAGCAGGATAGTGACAGTGGGAATGAATCTCCTATGTGGGCTGACTCACAGTAGAGATGTTGCCCTCGTAGCATTGGCAGATGAGCATCGGCGTGCATTGCGGTCTCGATGTCTGATCGCGATCTTTCTGGTCGTCGGATTATTGGCCGATCCTCTAGCGAGGACCCGCAGGTCAGCACACCGCGTGCACACATTCCTGATCGTCCAATCATCGGGCGCAGTTCGAGACCGTTGAACGAGTCAGGCAAATCAGAAATTCCTTTAGGGCTGAATGGTCCTCTTGGCTCAACACAATCTGCTCCGGTGTCGGTGCGCAGATTCCGTCCTGGTTTGCGGACAGTGATTGTTGTTTGCTTGACACTTGCGCTCTTACTTCCGGTCAGTGCCTTCCTGTTCGGATGGTGGCAGTTCTCGCGTTTGCCTACTGTGAATGTTGCATCAGTTTTGAGCCCACGTGGTGCGCGACAGGGCACGAACTACCTGATCGTAGGAATTGATTCGCGAGCGGGAATCTCGGCGAACGATCCTAACGCTGGAGCGTTTCTTTCCGGCGAGGTTTCGGGTGCACGCACCGACACCATCATGGTTCTCCACGTTGATGGTGAAGCAACCGAAATTGCTTCGATACCTCGTGATCTTTGGGTAACTGATCCGGCGACTGGACAGAAGGGGCGCATCAACGCAACGTTTGCGAACGGACCTTCGAATCTGATCAAAGCCGTTGAGGGGATTGGGATTCCGGTCGATCACTATCTTGAGATCAATTTCGTGAGTTTTGGAAACCTGGTGGACTCGGTCGATGGCATCACGATCGATATTCCCTTTCCGGCCAAAGACGATCACTCAGGGTTATCAATTCCGAAAGCCGGCCCGACTCACCTCAACGGAACACAAGCGCTTGCTTACGTTCGCAGCCGCTATTACGAGGAATTTGTCGACGGGAAGTGGCAGGTCGATGGAACCGCTGACATTGGACGCACTGAACGGCAACGGATGTTTCTCTCGGCTTTGATGCACAAGATTGCCGGCGAACGAAATCCATATCGCCTTTTACAGCTTCCTAGATCTTTGGGATCCGGACTGAAACGAGATACGACATTCGGATACCTCGACGCTATGGACTTCGCGTGGACGATGAAAGACGCTTCTCTGGATCCTGTCGCCATCCCCGTGACACCACGGCGAACTTCCGGAGGTGCAGACGTGCTTGAGTTACAGCCTTCATCAGCAGCGGTGATTAGTGCGCTGGGTTCTTAGAACAAATCGCTCGGCCAGGCGCGACCCTCCGAGTGAACGATGAACGTTCAATCAGAAACTGTGAGAAGCACATGATCGGGCTTCGTGGCAGCCGACTCGAAGACCTCAAAGGCGTTCTCTACGATGCCTACGAGCTCGGGGTGCCGACGAAATTGTCGAGGATCGAGGCGCCTCATCCTCGTAAGGGCCGCGGTGACATCGTCACAATCAAGCCATCCCTTATGCCCCCAACCGAAGCGGCTCAGGAGTTGATCAAAAGTTTCGTCGCCGAGGTGTCGTTCGGCGAGAGTCAGCAACTCTCGTCCGCGGGCGAGACGTCGGGCCTCGGTGGCATGCCACCCGAGATGGGGTAGTCCACGTCTCAGCGCGTCAGGAAACTGAATCGATCGTGTCGGAGTGAGCCATGGCGCCATAAGCACTCGGTACCAGTCGACGAGATACGTGTCCTCGCAGGCCCGATACCAATCCTCTGGTGACGAAACAACAAGCGATGCTAGGTATGCGTGAACGACCGGGTCGACGCCGTCCCAAAGTTGCACCGCACGATCTCGCACGGCAACGAGACCCTCGGGGCTCCGGAGACGATCCTCGAAATCGTGGTGGAAGGCGATCGCGTCGAGCATCCATGACTGGCTAGTGACTGCCACGAAATCGACTCCATCCCAATTGACCGGTAGTCATTTTCGCTGTGCTGGATGGTTATTGCGCGGATGGTTGTGGAGAGGTGTTCAGGAGCGTTACGAGTTCATCGAGGACTGGGGCGAGTGGGGGAGTTGGGAGGGCTTCAATTGATTCGAGTTCGCAGAAGACATCGGTTCCGTAGGCTCGTCCTTGCAGTGTCATGAGTAATGAGCATGAAGGACCGCCCTCGAATCGAACGATGACTTCGAGGAGTTCGTTGGAGCGATCGACATGACCGATTCCTCCAAGGCAAGCGGCGGCATCAAGGAGGCGCTGGTAGGCCTCGTCGGCCGGAGCTTCAATAAAGATCGTGTCACCACCGCGACTTGCCGCCACTGGTGGAAATGGTTGGTGGCTCTGTGGGCCTGAATCCTGGCGAAGATCACCACGAGAAGAAGGCTCGGAAGTGGCAACACTGAATTGAGCGACAACGACTGCATACGCTTCAGTGAGGATCGCGGGATCAAGAGTGGAACCGTTTGATCCGAGATCGAGATTGGCAACATCCGGGTGATGCCGGCGCATTAGCTCGTGGTAATTGGCCCGCACGAGTTTCGGCGAGGATTCCGGAGTTGCTCCTAAGAGCTTCAGAGCCTCGTGAACGTTCAATGCTCTGCGAGAGTTTTCGAACTGTTCAGGAACGCAGTGAGCAGAGTTGCAAAACGAGCTGGATCAACCGTGCCTGTGAGTTCACGAGCAGAGTGCATCGAAAGTTGGGCAACCCCTATATCGATCGTGGCGATTCCCAATTGTGCTGAAGTTATGGGACCGATGGTCGATCCACATGGCTGATCATTGCGGGAGACGAAAGTTTGCAGAGGCATCTGCAGCTGTTTCGCCAGTGCAAGGATGTGGCCTGCTCCGGGTGCATCGGTTCCGTAACGAGCATTGGCGTTCCACTTGATGACCGGGCCACCATCAAGATGCACCTGGTGGTCCGGTTCGTGGCGCTCCGGCCAGTTCGGATGTGTTGCGTGTGCTCCATCGGCAGACACACAGAGCGACGCCGCGAGAGACGCGAACCAATCCTCTCGGGTCAGACCAGCCGCAATGGAGATTCTCTCGAGAGTGGCGGGAAGTAGCTGACCGGCTGCACCGCTCGCCGTTTGACTACCAACCTCTTCATGATCGAAGAGGCACAGGACCGGTACGGATGCGAAGCCATCGGCGCAACTGTTCTCGAGGGCAACGAGGCCGGCGTGGCAAGAGAGCAAGTTGTCGATTCGCCCGGCGGCAAACATCGAACCATCAACCCCGAGACGGGTGGGTGGGGTGAGGTCGTGCGTCATGAGGTCCCATGCGCCGATCGCCGAGGAGGGGACCTCGAGTTGCTGGGCCAGCCACTCCCGAAAGGCGGGAATCTGATCGGGGGCGGAACTCCAGATCGGTTGGAGGTGACGCTGCGGATCAAGTCGCAGACCGTCGGTCGTGACCGATCGATCAAGGTGGATGGCTAATTGGGGCACCCGCAGGAGCGGTTCATTGATGTGGAGGAGCCGAGTCTCAGTTGCGCCGCTGTCGCCGACGATCGTTACGCGCCCTGAGATGCCCAAGTCACGGTCGAGCCAAGAGTTGAGAAGAACACCGCCGTAGATTTCAACACCAAGTTGAGCCATCCCCGCTGAACGGTGATCGGGGCGAGGTCGTAGCCGGAGATTTGGTGAGTCGGTGTGGGCGCCGATGATTCGGAATCCCGAGTTGGGGTGGGCCCCGTCGGCAGTTGACCACGCCACGAGGGCTCCGCCTCGACGGAGAAAGTATCTGCCGGGCTGCGACGGCCAGGCTGAGGATTCCTCAATACCGATGAAGCCGAGATGTTCAAGGCGCTCTGAGGCCATTTCTGCAGCGTGATAGGGAGACGGCGACGCCTCGATGAACGCCGATAGGTCGGCGATGTGGCGTTCGGGATCCTGATCAGGCCTTTGCACGCGCAAGACCCTACCGGGGCGGATCTGGGGGTGTCCTGCGTTGAGGGGCCAATTCGGTTCTGGCTGGGAGGAGCGAGGCGTTCTCCGTGTACAATTTCGTCTCGGCTCAGGGGCCAGCGTCGTCCCCATCGTGAGCGTTTCAACACCACAGGGCTCAACCCAAAAGGTTGACTCTGCCGTTCCACGCATCGCAGGAAGACGTATGTCAACACTTCGCCCTTCTGGGCTCCCCAGCGCTCAGGGTCTCTACGACCCCCGGTTCGAACATGACGCCTGTGGCGTCAATTTTGTCGTGCATATGAAAGGTGAGCGCAGTCATCAGATTGTGCGTCACGGTCTAGGTGCACTTTGCAATATGGATCATCGTGGTGCGGCCGGTTCAGAGGTCAACACTGGCGATGGCGCCGGCATCCTCCTGCAGATCCCCGACAAGTTCTTCCGTTCCGTTGTGCCCTTCGATCTTCCGCCTGAAGGTGACTACGCCACAGGGCTCGTATTTTTGCCGGCAGACTCCGAAGCCGCGTCCTCGGTTCGAACCTCGATCGAATCCCTATTTCTAGAAGAAGGATTGACGATCCTCGGTTGGCGAGAGGTCCCAGTCGACGATTCGATGATTGGGTCACAAGCAAAGGGAGTTGAACCGTCGTTCTTTCAGCCGTTCATCGTTGGTGAAGGGCTTCATGGACTGACTCTTGATCGCCGTGTGTATCTCGCTCGTAAACGTTCGGAGATCGAACTCGGTCCCCTCAGCGGCGGCGGCGTCTACTTCCCGTCGCTCTCAAGTCGCACGTTTATCTACAAGGGCATGCTGACGACGACGCAGCTCGGAGCGTTCTTCACGGACCTCAATGACCCCCGTGTCGAATCAGCTTTGGCCCTCGTTCATTCGCGTTTCTCAACGAACACCTTTCCTTCGTGGCCGCTGGCTCATCCATTTCGATTCATCGCACACAACGGCGAAATCAATACGGTCCAGGGCAACCGCAACTGGATGCGTGCTCGCGAAGCACTGCTGCATTCAGATCTATTGCCCGGCGATCTCGACCGCATCTTCCCGATCTGTTCGCCAGAGGCTTCGGATTCGGCGACATTCGACGAAGTGCTCGAACTTCTACACATGGGTGGCTACGACCTCCCTCATGCGGTGCTCATGATGGTTCCTGAAGCTTGGGAACATCAGCCGTCGATGCCCCGCGCAAAGCGTGACTTTTATCGTTATCACGCGTCGCTCATGGAGCCATGGGACGGACCTGCTTCGATCGCGTTTACCGACGGAACTGTGATCGGTGCAGTTCTCGACCGCAATGGACTTCGACCCTCTCGTTACTGGGTAACAACCGATGATCTGGTGATCATGGCCTCTGAGGTTGGTGTTATCGATATCGACCCGGCTCGAGTTGTTCAAAAGGGTCGCTTGCGACCTGGTCGCATGTTTCTTGTCGATACTGAGCAGGGTCGAATTATCGATGATGAAGAGATAAAGACCCACCTTGCCGAACGCCATCCCTATGGCGATTGGCTTTCAGCGAATCAGATCGAACTTCACTCCCTCGCCTCGCAAGCGCACACATTGATGCCGCACGACTCTGTAGTGAAGCGTCAACAACTCTTTGGTTACACCTCCGAAGAGATGAAGCTCATCTTGGAGCCCATGTCCAAGAACGGTCTTGAGCCGATTGGGTCGATGGGAACTGATACGCCTATTGCTGTTCTTTCATCGCGCTCGCGTCTCTTGTTCGATTATTTCGGTCAGCTCTTTGCGCAGGTGACCAATCCGCCCCTTGACGCAATACGCGAAGAACTCGTGACCGCCATCAGCGGCACACTGGGGCCCGAGGGAAATCTTCTCAATCCTCAGCCTTCCTCGTGTCGACAAATCGTCATCGACCGTCCGATTCTCGACAACAACGAACTTCGTACGCTTGTGCACATCGCCGATCACGAAGGTGCGTCTGACTTCCGAAGCGTCGTAATCCCTTGCCTGTATCCCGTTGCCGCTGGGGGAGAGGGTCTCGGGAAGGCGATTGCGAATGTCCGTCGCCTTGCGACCGACGCCATCGAAGCAGGAGCGACAATGCTCGTGCTGTCCGATCGCGGATCGGACGCTGAGATGGCACCGATTCCGTCACTCCTGTTCACGAGTGCCGTTCATCACCATCTGATTCGGGAGAAGACACGGACCCGCGTAGGACTCATCGTCGAGGCCGGCGATGCTCGCGAGGTACACCACATGTGCCTCTTGATCGGATATGGCGCCGCAGCGATCAATCCATATCTCGCTTTCGAGACGATCGAAGATCTCATTGCTGAGGGTCGAAGCGAGATGAACGATCCAATCAAGGCAATTGCCAACTACATCAAATCTTCAAGTAAGGGCGTCTTGAAGGTCATGTCGAAGATGGGCATCTCGACTGTCGCTTCCTACACCGGGGCCCAGATCTTCGAGGCCATTGGTCTGGCTCGTGATCTTGTCGACGAGTATTTCAGTGGAACCGTGAGTCGACTCGGTGGCATCGGTCTCGATGAAATTGCGCAAGAGGTTGCTACTCGCCACAGACTGGCCCATCCCGTGAACCCGACAGAACGGGCACACAGGTCTCTTGAGGCCGGCGGGGAATACCAATGGCGCCGCGAAGGTGAGTACCACCTGTTCAATCCCGAAACCGTTTACAAACTTCAGCATTCGACGCGTTCTGGTCGTTACGACGTCTTTAAGGAATACACAGCGCGGGTCAACGACCAGTCAAAGAACCTTGCAACTCTCCGCGGGCTTTTTGAGCTCAACGTAAACGCTCGGCCATCGGTTCCCATCGAAGAGGTTGAGCCAGTTTCGGAAATCGTGAAGCGTTTCTCAACAGGCGCTATGTCTTACGGTTCGATCTCCGCCGAGGCCCACGAAAACTTGGCGATCGCTATGAATCGGATCGGCGGCAAATCAAACACTGGAGAAGGCGGGGAAGACGCTGAGCGTTTCATCCCGTTAGCGAATGGCGACTCAAAGCGGTCCGCCATCAAGCAGGTTGCATCGGGACGATTCGGTGTGACCAGCGAGTATCTCGTGAACGCCGATGATCTTCAGATCAAGATGGCACAGGGCGCAAAGCCAGGTGAAGGCGGGCAGCTTCCCGGTCACAAGGTGTATCCGTGGGTTGCGAAAACTCGTCATTCGACTCCTGGAGTGGGGCTTATCTCGCCTCCACCACACCACGACATCTATTCAATTGAAGATTTGGCCCAACTCATCCACGACCTCAAGAACGCCAATAACGAAGCACGGGTTCACGTGAAGTTGGTGTCAGAGGTTGGTGTTGGAACGGTGGCTGCTGGTGTTTCGAAGGCACATGCTGATGTAGTGCTTATTTCTGGCCATGACGGAGGAACAGGTGCATCGCCACTCACATCTCTCAAGCATGCCGGTGCGCCGTGGGAGCTTGGGTTAGCGGAAACGCAACAGACGCTCTTGTTAAATAATCTCCGCGATCGAATTGTTGTGCAGGTCGATGGGCAGCTCAAGACGGGCCGCGATGTCGTTGTCGCTGCACTTCTTGGGGCCGAGGAGTTTGGCTTCGCAACAGCGCCACTGGTTGTCTCTGGCTGCATCATGATGCGCGTCTGTCACCTCGACACTTGTCCAGTCGGCGTAGCCACCCAGAACCCGGAGTTGCGAGCTCGATTCACGGGCAAGCCAGAATTTGTCGTGAATTTCTTCGAATTCATTGCCGAAGAGGTGCGAGAACTTTTGGCCGACCTTGGCTTCCGCACCCTTGATGAAGCGATAGGCCAGGTTGAGCTAATTGATGCAGTCCAGGCCGTGGAGCACTGGAAAGCATCCGGTCTTGATCTTTCGCCGATCCTCTACCTTCCCGAGATCGCTAAGGATGCCAGTCGACGTTGCACGACGACCCAAGACCACGGTCTTGATCTTGCTCTCGACAACGAATTGATTCGTCAGGCAGCTCCAGCGCTGGATCGACGCGAGCGTGTCGAGATTGCGTCACCAATCCGTAATGTCAATCGGACCGTCGGAACGATGCTGGGTGCTGAACTCACGCGGCGCTTCGGTGGTGAAGGACTTCCCGACGACACGATCACAATCGCGTTCGAGGGCTCGGCCGGTCAAAGCTTCGGAGCATTCCTTCCTAAAGGCATCACTTTGAAACTCGAGGGCGATGCGAACGATTACACCGGTAAAGGATTATCTGGTGGACGGATCGTTGTACGTCCCTCGAAGAATTCAACATTTGCCGCTGAGGACAACATCATCGCAGGCAACGTGGTTCTCTACGGAGCGACGCAAGGCGAGATGTATCTGCGCGGAATCGTCGGCGAGCGCTTCTGCGTGCGAAACAGCGGAGCGGTTGCTGTGGTCGAAGGAGTGGGAGACCACGGCTGCGAATACATGACTGGCGGGAGGGTGGTCGTCCTCGGACCAACCGGCCGCAACTTTGGTGCCGGAATGTCCGGCGGCATCGCGTTTGTTTACGACCCGGATAGTACGTTCCTCCTCCGAGTGAATCCTGAAATGATTGACCTCGATCAACCCGACGGTGATGATCTCGAATGGCTTCGGGATCGAATCGAACGTCATCGTCACGAGACAGGCTCCGTTGTTGCCGAGAAGATGTTGGATTCATGGTCAGATGTCGGAGCGAAGTTCGTCAAAGTTATTCCGAAAGATTTCAAGCGAGTGCTAGAGGCCGAGCGCAAGGCGCTCGCTGATGGCACCGACCCAATTGATGCGGTTATGGCCGCATCGCGAGGATAAGGAAGGATCGACATGGGTGATTCGAGCGGTTTTATGAAACATGATCGTGAACTTCCCTCAAGACGAGAGGTTCCGGTCCGCCTACGCGATTGGCGCGAGGTCTATGAGGATTTCCCGATTGCCAAGGTGCGGGAGCAGGCAAGCCGTTGCATGGACTGCGGTATTCCGTTCTGCAATAACGGTTGTCCATTGGGAAACCTGATTCCCGATTGGAACGATCTCGTCTACCGCGATCGTTGGCGAGATGCGATTGACCGACTTCATGCAACAAACAACTTCCCTGAATTCACTGGGCGACTCTGCCCGGCGCCATGTGAAACGGCTTGTGTCGTCGGTATCAACCAAGATCCGGTGACCATCAAGCAGGTAGAGGTTGAGATCATCGACCGTGCGTGGTCCGAAGGCTGGATAGAGCCACAGATGGCAACAGTGCGCACTGGCCAACGGGTCGCTGTCATTGGCTCAGGTCCCGCTGGTTTAGCTGCCGCCCAGCAATTGGTCCGGGCGGGCCACGATGTCGTGGTGATCGAGCGAGCAGATCGACCCGGAGGGCTTCTCCGCTATGGCATCCCAGAGTTCAAGATGGAGAAGTCACACCTCGAACGTCGACTTGCCCAACTTGAGGCAGAAGGCATCGAGTTCCGCTGCAACATCAATGCAGGTGTCGACATCACAGGCGATGAACTCAGAGAGCAGTTCGATGCTGTCATACTCGCCGGAGGCGCGACGGCGGCCCGAGATCTGTCGATTCCAGGACGTGAGTTCATCGGAATCCATCAGGCGATGGAATTCCTCCCATTGGCGAATCGAGTACAAGAAGGCGATCTCGATCGCAGCCCGATCCATGCCGAGGGCAAACGTGTCGTCATCATCGGTGGCGGCGATACCGGGGCCGACTGCCTCGGTACCTCTCACCGTCAAGGGGCGGCCTCGGTCCACCAGTTCGAGATCATGTCCCGTCCGTCAGAGTCCCGACCAGATGAGAACCCCTGGCCGACTTGGCCGCTTGTGTATCGCACGTCGTCGGCGCACGAAGAAGGTGGCGAGCGGGTCTACGCCGTCAACACGCTTGAATTCCTCGGCGACAAGAACGGTAATTTGCGTGGTCTTCGAGCGGTTGAAGTCGTTTCAGAGGTCGTTGACGGTCGCCCTGCTTTTGTTCCCGTAACCGGATCAGAGTTCGAACTTCCTTGCGAGTTGGTCTTCCTCGCAATGGGATTCGTCGGCCCGGAACAGGGTGGTTTATTAGATCAACTTGGCGTGGACTTTGATCAGCGCGGGAACGTCGCTCGAGATGATTCATGGTCGACGAATATCGACGGCGTGTTCGTTGCCGGCGATATGGGGCGCGGTCAAAGCCTCATTGTCTGGGCAATAGCTGAAGGACGATCCGTTGCCGCATCGGTCGATACCTTTCTGACTGGGAGTACAACACTTCCAGCTCCGATCGATACGGCAGCAGCCCCACTGCGTTAGAGCGCATGATGGCGAGAACGCGAAAGGGCCCCTGTCATTGACAGGGGCCCTTTGCTTTTCGAGTCTTGAATTACGCAGCTATCGGATCGCCATTGAGTTGCTTGTATGCGTAGCCAGTAGCGATTTCGGTAACGCCGATAGCAAGACCACACGTGACGATATTGATGACAACGACAACGATTGCGAAGACAAGAACATCGCCTGCGTTCTTGCTTACAAGGTTGTATGAATTCTTGAGCGCGTCGACTGGTTCATCGTTGCGCTTGGGATCGAGAACATAAAAGCCCCAGAACAGAAGGAACAATCGAACTACGACGTATCCAATGCAGCACACCAAGATGCCAACGAACGATAAGAGTCCAACGATGACTGCTCCGATTGCGAATGGAACAAGTCGTTCTGTAGAGAACAACATGTTTGCTTCAGGAGGGCGACCTTCAGTAATTGCGAGTGCCGCACGTATAAGCCCAGCTTCGATCATGAAGCCAACGAACACGGCAATAGCGATGAAGACACCGGCGACGAGCAGACCAGTGATGAGGCCGTTCGGTCGGAGGAACTGGATGGCGATGTTGAAGACAAACTGCACGCCAAAGAAGATCGCAACAATGAGGATCATCGTCCCCAGATTGGCAACGAATTTCTCCCATCCGTAGGAGAGGGCTGCACCGATATCAAGTCGACCGACTGAAGGCTGAGGTGATGCTCCGGGAGCTTGCTCCGGGGGGTACCACTTACCGTCCGAGGCTTGCCACCAGCCAGGACCCTGGGATGTGTCGCTCATGGACGCTCCTTGTGTTGGGTGAGCACGGGTGAAAGTTCCCGCGCCTGCGAAAAATCACTTCCGCCCCTAGAAGTTAGTTCGGATTGCTAGAGATTTCGTGAATTGGCAAAGGCCAGTGGTTAGACCATTGGCCTGCCGGGCGCGGCGCACACCAAGAGAGCAATCCGCGCAATTAACCCCGAGCCCCGAGGAATTCGAGGGCAGCATCTAAGAAGCCGAAATCCTTGGGAGTGGCAAAGTGATCGACGTTCCGGAGCACCACGAGTCGAGCATTGGGCAGCGCATCCATAAGTGGATCAGCCGGTCCGGCGAAGTCTTTATCGCCCAAAACTACGAGAACGGGGATGGTGATCGAGCCTAAGAGTTCTGGCGTGACGGCGATGGCTGAGGGCCTCCGCATGAAGGCGGCGAGGGCCCGGGGGTCCTGATCGGGGGCATCGGCTAACTGCACGAAGTAGCGAACTGTGGGGTCTTCGCTGTCACCGGTCCCTTCGATAGCCGATGCAATCGATTCGCCTGTGGCATCGCGTTCGAAGAGATTTCGGCCAACTCCGGCGACGATAAGAGAATTGAAACGATCGGGATGCAGCGCAGCCAATAACAAAAGCGTTCTTGCGCCGAGAGAGAAGCCGATCGCGTCGACAGGCTCTGAAGGGAAACGGTCGAGCAGGTGTTGCTCAAACATTGCATATGCCGCAGGATCGTGTGGTTTCTCGCAGGAGCCAGAACCAAGGACATCGAGAGCTATGGCAGAGCGGCCGATGTCAGCGAGCAAATCGATCCACCCGTTATCGCCCCAAGTTCTCGAAGCCGATGTCGCGAAGCCAGGCACAAGAACGACTGGCGGAGCCATCAGCGAGATCCCTTCTGGCGTCGTAGGGCATCTTGAGCAAGGGGAGTGAAGGTCCCTAATGCCGTTGCCGTCCACGTGAGAGTCGCAGCATGTTGGAGCGCACCCGCCGAGAGTCGTTCTCGTAATTGCTGGTCGGTGAGTACCGCAACGAGCGACTCAGTGAGCTCGCGTGAAGAACGCGTAAGGAGACCTGACAGATTCGGAGCTACCGAGTCGCGATGTCCTGCGATATCAGTGGCCACTGAAGGGGTTCCGCACCCAGCGGCTTCGGTGAGCGTCATTCCCCATCCCTCAGCGATCGATGCACTCGCGACAACCCATGCGCGTCGATAGAGCGAAAGAAGTTCCTCGTCGGAAACTCGTCCAGCGAGCCGGATCCAAGACTTTGCGCCTAGCGAAGCGATCTGTGCTTCAAGGGCGGGGCGCTCGTAACCATCGCCAACGATGACAAGTTCTGCGTTAGGTACCGACCGTCGTACTTCGACCATGGAGTTGATGAGATCGTCGAATCGCTTCGAAGGCATAAAGCGTCCAACCGAAACGACGAGCGGAGTTAGGGACTTTTCACCGCTGGGGTGAAAATGCTCGTCGATACCGGGAGGAACGACGCGAACGTTGGCTGCGGGAAGCCGCAGGTAGTCGATGATTTCCAATCGGCTTGATTCTGAGAGGGTAACGATTGGAGTACGGCGATAAAGCGGAGGCGCCAACCGGTGCTCGAAGAATTTCCCGGCCCTTGCTAATCCCGGTTCGAGAACGATTTCCCACATGTCTCGATGGACATGATGAATCCAGGTAGATCGTGGGCCACGCGCCCAAACCGGAGTGAGGAAAGGAACGCCGTTCCAGATCTCGACAATTGCATCTCGGGGACCGAGACTGCCAAGAATCTCGCTGATGACGGTCGTGGGGAAGACCATGAAACGACCGTGTTTGCGAACGATTCGGTAACCGTCTCGAGTGCCTTCGTAGGGGTGTCCCTGCGCGTACGAGGTGCGCATTGAGACCTCAAGTCCCGCTTCTGACCAGAGCGCCAGAACTCTCGCGGCGTGGAGCTCGGAGCCCCCAGCTTCGATATCGACAAGATCGCGCCAGGCGAGGACGTGAACCCGCTGAATCCCAGCTTTCTCAGCGAGAACTGTGATGTCGTTGATCGAAGCGGCGGAGCTCATCTGGGTTCAGGACGGAGGCTGATGGACGGGGTGACCGGGGTCGAAAGCGTCCCGATCGATGACTGGAGCGTCTCGACCTGTACCTGAACCAGAAGAGGGTGCCTTTTCCTCGTGGTATTCCTCGTCGACATTGACTTCCCAGACATCGTGGGAAGAGCCCCTCACGATGTTTTCGACCGTGAGCATTGCCGTGTACATCGAATGATCTTGGTTGTTGTAACGATGCATCCCGTTTCGACCAACGGGATGAACGTTCGGTGCGCGATCGTCGAGCCATTCCCGAAGACGTTGAACGTTGGCTTTGTATCGTTCGTCATAAAACGGATAGGCCTTGGGAACGCGAACGACATAGCCCGACTCGACTCGACCCGATTCAATGAGTCCAATCGACTCGAGTTCGCGAGTTGCAAGCGCAATGAGGTCTTCATCTGAGGTATTCCAGATCTTGTCGCCTTCGAAAACAAAGTATTCAAGGCCGAGACAGGTGCGCCCTTCTTTCACCATGTACGGAGACCACGATCCGAAGTTTTGAATCCGGCCAACTACGACGGCTGGAGAATGGATGTAGATCCAGTTATCTGGGAATCCAACACTCTCGGGCACAACGAGAGCAACGGTCAGGAAATCTCGGTAGCGAAGATCGGCCGCAGCGTGCAGTACATCGGCAGGTGGCGGCGGATCCATCGCCTTAAGAAGTGAAGACATCGGCATCGAAGAGATGACCTCGTCACAGTCGAACGTTGTGGTCCCGTTAGCGCTCGTCGTGGTGACTGAAATGGCTCGACCCTCACGATGTTCGATACGGGTGACCTTCTGTTCCATCAGAACGGTTGTCCCGGCGGCAACGACTTTGTCTCGAGCGGCCTCCCACATCATCCCCGGTCCGTACTTGGGATATTGAAATTCTTCGATGAGTGAGGTGATGTCGGTTGATTTCCCGGCGTGGACGAAGGGGACCCAACTTGGGATCGTCTCAAGTATGGCGTTCATGCCTGCATTCCAGAGCGACATGTTTTTGATCCGTTGGGCAGCCCAATCGGCCTGCAGGGCGCTGGCCGGGACTCCCCAGACTTTTTCGTTGTAGGTCTTGAAAAAATGGTCAAAGAGGCGTTTACCGAAGCGATTTGTGATCCAGTCTTGGAGGCTGGTTTCGGGGGCATGACGCCCGAAAAGTTTCGAGACACTCACTTTGGCTCGGGCCCAGAAATAAGACGCCACGCAGCGAACTGCCTCGATGATCCCGAGGTTCTTGAGAGCGTTCGACGCTTTGAGTGGATAGTCGAAGTACTTGCCGTCGTAAAAGATTCGGCTCATGCGCGGTCGCATGAGGAAATCTTCGTCGGGGAGAATCTGGTGCCAGAGGTCCTCAACGGGCTGAACCTTGGTGAAGAACCGATGTCCACCGAGATCAAACCGCCAACCATCGCGTTCTACGGTCCGAGAAATGCCCCCGACCATGTCAGTTGCCTCAAGCACAGTGCTTGTACGTCCAGCCTTAGAGAGTTCGAATGCAGCCGTGAGTCCGGCCGGACCGGCACCGATAATCACCACCGAAGGGTGTGGTCTGTTGGTGGTTTCGGGTGGAGACGTCATCAGACCACTTTCGCAATGAGGGACTGCGTAAGTGTAGTGAAGGCACCCTCTGTCGGTGTTGACCCGGGTGGCTCTCCAACGGAGGGAGCAGCGGTACTGTTCGGAGGCATGCAAGACGAGAAAGATGCCCAATCTGCGGTGAGCACCGAGAATCGGGCGAGGCCCGAGATTATTGCTCTCGCCCTGGTGGCGGTAGCGCTGGGCGTCGTCACGCGCTTTGTGACTCGTTCCTCACTGTGGCTCGACGAGGCACTTTCGGTAAATATCGCAAGCGCCCCCCTCGGCCAGCTCGTTGAGCTCCTGAAACATGACGGTCACCCACCGTTCTATTACGTCGTTCTCCACGGATGGATGGGCGTTTTTGGTTCTGGAGACATCTCGGTTCGAGGACTTTCCGCGTTGTTCGGACTTCTCACGCTCCCTTTGGTCTGGATAATCGGAAGACGTAAAGGCGGCGCAACCCTCGGTTGGATAGCTGTAGCGGTAGTGGCTATCTCACCATTCGCAGTTCGCTATTCCAATGAAGCACGCATGTATTCGCTGGTCATATTTCTTGTGACTCTCGGATGGTTACTGATCGACGACGTGATCGATCGTGGTAAGGCGACGACCTCGCGATTTTTGGGAATCTTTGTAGTCGGGGGAGTGCTTCTCTACACCCACTACTGGAGCCTTTGGCTCCTCGGCGCGGTTGGTCTCACCGGTCTTTGGAAGATATGGAAAGCGCCTGACCGCTCAGCCCGTCGTCCTTGGATCGGCCTCGTTCTGGCGATCTTGGTCGCAGCTGTCTGTTTTCTTCCCTGGCTTCCGACGATGCTTTATCAGTCGGCCCATACCGGCACGCCATGGGCCAAGGCGTCGCGACCTACCGCCGCCTTGGCACTAACGCTCGTCGACAATGGAGGCGGCGACTACGCAGAGCAGTTCCTTGGCGCTTTCCTCATCGCTATGGCGCTCGTCCTAGGCACCTTCGGAGTTGCTGTCGATAGGCGAACGACGTTGCTCGATCTCCGAACTCGTCGGGAATTCAGGGGAGCGGCCTGGATAGCGTTCTTAACATTCGTCATCGGA
>Ga0114974_10002032_pt1 | contig 15738 bp, 15 predicted proteins | sample S_130206_EF_Meta_FD_87318 | JGI IMG/M metagenome (GOLD analysis project Ga0114974, IMG submission 87318) | Freshwater microbial communities from Lake Simoncouche, Canada to study carbon cycling - S_130206_EF_MetaG | ecosystem: Environmental > Aquatic > Freshwater > Lake | place: Lake...
CTTGGAAGTCTGCGTCAATGGTTTCCTTCATATAGCCGTTGGCCGAGCTGACAACAACATCCACGCCCTTGAGCGCTGCATCCAGCGATGCCGGGTCCATTAAATCCCCCCGCACCCATTCCACCGAGGCGGTGGAACCCGCAGGCGCCCCCCGCCTGGACATCGCTCGCAAGTCAATCGTTGCATCCTGCTCCAGGTGAAGTTGGATTTTGCTACCGAGAAAGCCGGTGGCGCCCACCACAAGAATTTTTGGCTTGTGCTGGAAAGTGATGTGTTGCGAGGCGGTGGGCGTGATGGGGGACTGCAGCATGGTGATGTCCTTTTTGTTCGGTGTGGCGCTTGGCGCTGCCAACTGATTTGGCAGTGCATTCGTGGGGCGGATCAGCCGTGGCTCAGAATTTCCTCGCCAAGTATCTGCATGATCTTTTGTCCGTCTGCGCTCGACCAGTTGATGGCCAATTCCGACAGCAGTGCAGTAGTGGTGGTCAACGCAACGCCGCCGCGCTCCATTTTCCGAAAGGCTATTTCATCGATCAGTTGTGTGGGTGAGCCAGAGGCATCCACCACCGCAGTGACGACAAATCCTGCGGCTACGGCACTGATCGCTGGTGGCGCAAGGCAGACGTCCGTCGTGACTCCCGCCATGATGAATTGGGTTCGACCCGTCTTGCGGCAGGCCTCGGAAAATGCGTTGTCATCCCAACAATTCACAACACCGGGGCGCTTCACGCGCGCTGCAAAGGCCTCGGGCGCTATCGCTTCCAATGCGGGCAACAACGGCCCTTGTTGATGGTCCTCCATGCTCGAGGTGAACACAATTGGCATTCCCAAAGCGATCGCGGCGCGGGCCAGTGCACGGGTATTGGCCTCAATCTGGACGCGATCAATGGACTTGGCAAAGTTGATGGTGCCGACCTGATGGTCAATCAGGATCATTGCGGCATTGGTCGACGTAAGTTTTGGAGTCATCATGGGGTTTCCGTTCAATGGTGGGTATTTGTTTTGGGAGTCAATAACAGAAGATTAAAAATTGGACGAACCTGAATCGCTGCTTTACTTTTGGAGAGTGGTTCCGATTTCTTTGATGCGTTGTTCTCCAGCGGCCAAGGCTTCTAGCGAGGAATGCACCGAGTAATTCCCCAGTGAAAGTTCTTGCGGCAATTTGGCAGCCGAGGCCACCAAGAAAGCGCAGTCACTCAGAGCCTGGAAGTGCAGCGCACGGTGGCCTTCCTCAAAAACTGCCAATTCGCGTTTCAACTCTTCGCCGTCTATGCGCAGTTCGCCAGATTGCGAAAAGGTCCAAGCGATGTCGTGTTGGTTTGAAGGCTGATAGGTCCAGATTTCCCCGGCCTTCAGTTGCACCCACAGGTAGCAGGCATCGAACGGTGCATCAATCCTGCTGGACATGTTCTCGTAGGTACCCAGCAGCAGTGTTACCGGCCCTGCGCGGGGAACATCCTGGGACTGGAGAAACATGGCACTGGGTGGTGCCAGTTCGTGCGATGGCGGCAACGCAAACCAGGTTTGGAAAGCCAGCATACGCGTGCCGTTGATGGGCTGCGCTTTATGCCATATGCCGCTGCCAGCGACGACCCACTCCACGCCGCCCTGCGCCACCTTATCGACTTGGCCTGTAGAGGTGGTGTGCTCAATGTCGAAGGTCAATGGAATGGTCAGCGTAGCAATGCCGGAGTGCGGATGAAAGCCAAAACTTGGACCGGTTCCCTCTGCATCAACGTAGTCGAGAAAGATGAAGGGCTTGAGCATTTGGCCCAAATCACCAGGGCTCATGAGCCGTGTAATCGGACCATGTCTTTGGCCGCTGGTGCGGGCAACGATCCGCCGTGCTTGATAGGTCACAGCAGAGATGCCTATGGTCGGTGAAGAGACTGGGGGGTATTCGTCGCTGGTTGAGGGCGGTGTCATTGCAGTTTCCTTGTCAAGAGTTGCTGCCGTTGTGGGCCGAAATGCTTTCCTTGCTGAGTTTAGAGCTTGAATTTGAGAGTGAAAGGCGCAAAATTGAGACATACCGTCTTATAAAACGAGCCCATATGAATCTTGATGACTTGTCGGACTTTGTTCTTGTGGCCACCAACGGAGGCTTCGCCCAAGCCAGTCGCACGAGTGGGCGGCCGAAGGCCAGCCTGTCGCGCAAGGTGATGGATCTGGAGTCCAGTTTGGGCGTGCGACTGTTTGATCGCGGCGCCCGGTCCATTCAATTGACGCAAGAGGGTGAGGCACTCTTCAAGAGCAGCAGCGGGCCACTTAATGAAATCGCTGAGGCGGTAGATATGCTGCGTGACGGCCGCGCGCACCCCCAGGGGCGCTTGCGTGTCAACGTGCCCTCACTATTTGGGCTGATGCTGATGGGTCGACTCGCCGCCGAATTCAAGCTGGCTTGTCCAGAGGTCGTGCTTGAAGTCACCATGGAGGATCGCGAAGTGGATCTGGTGAGCGAGGGCTATGACCTTGTCATTCGAGCCAACCCCAAGCCGGACTCGGAACTTGTAGGCTCTTGCTTTTTGCGGGAGCAACTGTTGGTCGTCGCGGCACCATCCTTAGTCCGAAAGCCGCCGGTTCCGGTGGTGGTCAGAAATGCCGCCCGAAACACCTCCTGGCAGATCGCCGGAACGCCCGGCCGTGAAATCGACACCCAGCCGGTCCTTGAACTTCCGGCGTTCACCATGATTCGTGATGCAGTGCTCACCGGGATTGGGGCCGCCAAGCTTCCCCGCATGCTCGTGGCAAAGGACTTGGCCGATGGTCGCCTGGTGAGTTGGGGGCCAGTGTCCGGTGAGCCCACTGAGATATGGGCGCTGCACACGTCAAGGCGCTTTGCGAGCGCGAAGGTCAAAGCATTCACGCAGTTTCTAAAAACTGCTTTTCCAGATGCGTGATTTGCACGCTAAGCATCTGTAATGACGCTGATCCACAGCTAGTGCTACATCATCGTCGTGTGCGAAGGCGAGGGCGACGGTGCGGCGGCGGGCATCGGGCAAAGTCTAACAACCGCCGTCCCGGTCGACCGAACCCGCGCAAAGTATGGTGCAATGGCCGACGTTGGCTTGGCCCATTCCCGGGCCGGGCGACGCAGGAGCCGTTGAAGGACATGAACCACAAGACCCCCGATAGCCTGCGCAGCGCACGATGGTTTGCGCCCGACGATCTGCGCTCCTTCGGTCACCGCTCGCGTGCTATGCAGCTCGGCTATGGTCCCGAGGACTGGGCCGGTCGGCCGGTGATCGCGATCGTTAACACCTGGTCTGACATCAATCCCTGCCACCACCATTTCAAGCAGCGCGTCGAAGATGTCAAGCGCGGTGTCTTGCAGGCGGGTGGTTTTCCGCTGGAGTTGCCAGCGATTTCCTTGGCCGAGCCCTTTGTCAAGCCGTCGACCATGCTTTATCGCAACCTGTTGGCGATGGAGACCGAGGAGCTGATCCGCAGCCATCCGGTGGACGCCGCCGTTCTGATGGGCGGCTGCGACAAGACCACGCCGGGACTGGTGATGGGCGCCATTTCGGCCGGGTTGCCGTGTATCTACCTGCCTGCCGGCCCGATGCTCAGTGGGCGCTGGAAGGGGCAGGTGCTGGGATCGGGCTCGGACGCATGGAAGTTCTGGGACGAGCGCCGCGCTGGCAACCTGAGCCAGACCGAGTGGCTGGAGGTGGAGGCCGGCATTGCGCGCAGCCACGGCACCTGCATGACGATGGGCACCGCGGCCACCATGATGGGTATTGCCGAGGCCATCGGACTGGCATTGCCGGGCGCATCGAGCATACCGGCGCCAGACGCCAACCACCCACGTATGTCCGCAGCGTGTGGCCGACGCATCGTTGCGATGGTGTGGGAAGACCTGACACCTGCACGCGTTCTCAGCCGCGCCAGTTTCGAAAATGGCATCGCGGTCGCCATGGCCATGGGCTGCTCGACCAACGCGATCATCCACCTTGTCGCGATGTCGCGTCGGGCCGGCGCCCACTGCGCGGTCGGCCTGGACGACTTTGACGCCGCCAGCCGACGGGTGCCGGTTATCGCCAACATTCGACCCTCGGGCGACAAGTACCTGATGGAGGATTTCTATGACGCCGGCGGACTGCCCGCGCTGATGGGCCGGATGGCAGCGCACCTGCAACTCGACGCGATGACGGTCAGCGGCCGCAGTGTGGGCCAGAACATTGCCGGCGCCGTGGTGCACAACGACGACGTGATCCGGCCGCTGCACAACCCGCTGTACGCTGAAGGCGCGCTGGCGGTGCTGCGCGGCAATATCGCACCGGACGGCGCGGTGATCAAGCCCAGCGCCTGCGCGCCGCGCTACCTCCGGCACACCGGCCCGGCCTTGGTGTTCGACAGCTATCCCGATATGAAGGCGGCCATCGATGACGAAAACCTCGACGTCAGCGCCGACCATGTTCTGGTGCTGCGCAACGCCGGCCCCAAAGGCGGGCCCGGCATGCCGGAGTGGGGCATGCTGCCTATCCCGCTCAAACTGGTGAAGCAGGGGGTGCGCGACATGCTGCGCCTGAGCGACGCGCGCATGAGCGGCACCAGCTACGGTGCCTGCATCCTGCACGTCGCACCGGAGGCGTATATCGGTGGTCCGCTCGCCCTGGTGAAGACCGGCGACCTGATCTCCGTCGACGTTGCGGCGCGGCGCATTCATCTGGAGGTTAGCGACGCAGAACTCGCCGCGCGGCGCGCCGCCTGGGTTGCGCCGCCGGCGCGCTTTGGGCGTGGCTACGGCTGGATGTTCAGTCGCCACATCCTGCAGGCCGACGAGGGCTGCGACTTCGACTACCTGGAGACGGCCTTCGGCGCTGCGGTGGACGAACCCGCGATCTACTGAGACGACCGCGAGGGTCCATCCCTGCCCGCTGGCCTGGGCTGGGCCCGGCGGGTTTCAGATCGGTGCGCCGATCTCGCCGCTTGGTTCCGTCACGCCGACCGGTTCGGCAGGCAGTGCCCGCGCCATCTTGTCTGCGGTGCTGGCGAACTTGCTGTACTTGCCGATGATCGAAACCATCTGGCCGTAGACCTTGGGGTTGCCGGCCAGGCATTCGTGCTGCGCGAGGAAATCGGCTTCGCCGGTGAAGTTGCCGACCAGGCCGCCGGCCTCGGTGACCAGCAGCGAACCCGCCGCAACATCCCAGGGTTGCAGGCCTGATTCGAAAAAGCCGTCGGTGAAGCCGGCTGCGACATAGGCCAGATCCAGCGCTGCAGCGCCGGGGCGGCGCAGGCCGGCGGTGCGCTTCATGACCTCGCCCATCATCGCCATGTAGTCGGGCAGGTTGTCGCCGGGACGAAAAGGAAATCCGGTCGATATCAGGCATTCGGCCAAACGGATGCGTTTCGAGACCCGCAGCCGACGGTCGTTCATGTAGGCTCCGCGGCCCCGGGTGGCGGTGAACAGGTCGTTGCGGCTGGGGTCATAAATCACGGCCTGCTCGACTTTTCCCTTGACCGCGAGCGCGATGCTGACGCAGTAGACCGGAAAGCCGTGAATGAAATTCGTCGTGCCGTCGAGCGGGTCGATGATCCAGACAAATTCCGAATCCTTCGCGCCGTGCTCGCTGCCCGACTCCTCTGCCAGGATGCCGTGGCCCGGATAGGCGCCCAGCAGCGTTTCGATGATCGTCTTCTCGGCCGCGTGGTCGACCTCGGTCACGAAGTCATTGACCTGCTTTTGCGAAATACGTACCGACTCCACGTCAAGCGCGGCGCGGTTGATAATGGCGCCGGCGGCTCGCGCAGCCTTGATGGCCACGTTGATCATCGGGTGCAGATTGGGGGACGGCATAGATTGTTGGAGTGCGTGGCGATCGGCCTAAAATCCGGACGCCGACTGGCTGTAAGAGCGCAAAGCAGCGCGTCGATGCGACGCCGCAAAGCTGCATTTTCCCACGAAACACATTCGCCGCCCGCGTTGCGGCCTCGACCGCTGCGGGCTGAGACAATCGCCGCCATGCAAACCCGATTCATCCTGATCAATCCCAGCCACGCCGGCAATGTCGGGGCGGCGGCCCGGGCGATGAAGGTGATGGGCTTTCAGGACCTGGTGCTGGTCGCGCCGCGCTGGACGAATGTGCTGCGCCGCGAAGAGGCGCTGCAGCGCGCCAGCGGCGCGCTCGATGTGCTGGCCAGCGCGCGCATCGTCGCCAACCTGGACGATGCGCTTGACGGCATGGACTATCTGTGCGGCACCGCGATGACACCGCGCGACTTCGGTCCGCCGACGATGCGTCCGCGTGACTGCTTCGCGCACTTGACGGGACGCGCGGTGGGCGTTGACGCCGCAAGCGCACAGCCCGGGGGCGTCGCTTTCTTGTTTGGCTCGGAACGCTTTGGCATGCGCAACGAGGATGTCTACCGCTGCCACGCGCTGTTGTCCATACCGACGAACCCGGCCTTTGGCTCGCTCAACCTGGCGGCGGCGCTGCAGGTGATCGCTTACGAATGGCGGCTCGCGCTGGGTGGTTTTGCGCCCAGCGAGTCATTGGCCGCACCCCGGAGCGCCGACGCGCAGCAGGTCGCCGGGCTGATGGCACACTGGGAGCAGGCGCTGGTGGCAATCGGCTATCTGGATCCGCAAAGTCCGAAGAAGCTGATGCCACGATTGAACCAGTTGCTCAACCGGGCGCAGATCACGCAGGAGGACATCCATATCCTGCGCGGTGTTGCCAAGGCCATGCTGCAAACGGCATCGGCGCCAAGAGGCTAGACTTGCCATCATGTTTTCCCGCCTGCGCTCAGACGTTCAATGCATCCTCGACCGGGACCCGGCTGCGCGCAGCACCTGGGAGGTGCTGACCTGTTACCCGGGACTGCACGCGCTGGTGCTGCATCGGCGCGCGCACTGGTTCTGGATCCACGACTTACGGTGGCTCGGGCGTTTCGTATCGCACCTAAGCCGCTGGATAACGGGTATCGAGATACACCCGGGTGCGCGCATCGGGGAGCGGGTTTTCTTTGACCATGCGATGGGCGTGGTGGTCGGCGAGACGGCCGAGATCGGTGACGGTTGCACCATCTACCAGGGCGTCACGCTTGGCGGTACCTCGCTGTACAAGGGCGCCAAGCGCCACCCGACGCTGGGCCGCGACGTGGTGGTTGGCGCAGGCGCCAAGGTGCTGGGCGGCTTCACCGTCGGCGACGGTGCCAAGGTGGGATCGAACGCGGTCGTGACCAAGCCGGTTCCGCCTGGCGCTACCGCAGTCGGAAACCCGGCGCGCATCATCGAGGCGGCGGACGACGCCAAGCGCGAAGCCGCCGCGTCCAAGATGGGTTTTTCGGCCTACGGCGTGACCCACAACGACGATCCCTTGAGCCTGGCGATGCGTGGCCTGATCGACAATGCGGCATTGCAGGAGCACCAGATCGCGCTGCTGTGGAAGGCGGTGGCCAGCTTGGCTGAAGCGCGCTGCGATATCAACTGCGTACCCGCCGACGCGGCGCAGGGCGAGAGTTTCGAGGCCGAGCGGTTGACCCAGCTGGTCGGCAAATAGGCGTTTCAGCCGCCGACTGGACGCAGCGCCGACTTGGGCCGGAAAGCCTGGCACACGGCCGCGTCGGTTTCCATATACGGGCCGCCTATCAGGTCGACGCAGTAGGGTACGGCGGCAAAGATGCCTGCCACGATCGGTTCGCCAGAGTCGCTGCGCAGTCCTTCCAGCGTTTCGGCGATGGCCCTGGGTTGCCCCGGCAGGTTGATGATCAGGCACTGGCCCCGCACCACCGCGCACTGACGCGACAGGATCGCGGTGGGAACGAAGTGCAGGCTGATCTGGCGCATCTGCTCGCCGAAGCCGGGCATTTCCTTGTGCGCCACCGCCAGCGTTGCCTCGGGCGTGACGTCGCGCAGCGCCGGTCCGGTGCCACCGGTTGTCAGCACCAGGCAGCAACCCGCGTCGGCCAGTTCGATCAACGTGGCGCTGATGCGATCCTTCTCGTCGGGTATGAGCCGGGACTCGAATTGCAGCGGGTTGCGCAGCGCGCGGCCCAGCCAGTCCTTGAGCGCCGGAAGGCCCTTGTCTTCATACACGCCGCTCGAAGCGCGGTCGCTCACCGACACAATGCCGATGCGGATGCTGTCAAAGGAAGGTGCTGCTGCCATGGTGGTCCGGTTCCGGTTCGGGTAGGGCATCCAACTGCTCGCGCACCATTTGGAACAGCTCGCGGTAGGCCTTGCCGTGGCGCGGCGTCTGGCCGGGGCGTGACGGCAGCGCATCCTTGCGCGCCTGTCGCGCCAGCGCGCGCAACTGTTGGCTGTCGCTGCGCGGATAGCGCGCCATCCACTGGTCGAATTGCAGGTCGTCGGCGATCAGGGCGTCGCGCCATTGCTCGGCCCGGTGCAGCGCCAGCGTCTCCTGGGCCGAGCCGCCGTGCTGCTCGGCCAGGGCGGCGCGAACGCGCTCTATTTCGCTGGTTTCGAGCTGGCGCATCAGCTTGCCGATGTACTGCATCTGGCGGCGTTTGCCCTCGAAGTTGCTGATGCGCTTGGCGTCGGCAATCGCGTCGCGCAGCTTTTCGGGAAGGGCCAGCCGGTCCATGAATTCCGAGCGCAGCACCAGCAGGTCCGCGCCCAGCTTTTGTACTTCGGTGCTCTCGCGCTTGAGCTCGGTTCGGCTCGGCTCGTCGCCGCCTTTTAGCTCACGCTTTAATTCGAGGTCCATTTCGCTGCCTTCGGCGACAAACTGCCCGGAGACGAAATAACCTTTTTTGAATTTGCGTGGCATCGTGGGAGGGCGGACGCAGGCTTTGCCGGCGCCCCATGGCGGATAGCCAAGTATCATAGCCCTTCACTTGAAACCCAGAAGATGAATACAAACCAGTCCAGCGTCGCAAGCGGCTTTAGTTACAGCCGGGTCTTTTTTGAGGAGCTGGTGGACCTTGCCCTCGCGCACGCGAAGAAACTTGGCGCCAGTGATGCGGCGGCAGAAGCCTCCGAGGGGTGCGGGCTCAGTGTGTCGGTGCGCAAGGGGGAGTTGGAAAATGTGGAGCGCAACCGCGACAAGGGCTTGTCGGTGACGGTCTATGTTGGCCGCCGGCGCGGCAACGCGAGCACCTCGGACTTCTCGGTTCCGGCCATCGAACAGACGGTGCAGGCGGCCTTTGACATCGCGCGTTTTACCGCCGAGGATCCGGCGGCCGGACTTCCAGACGAGGCCGACATAGCGCCGCAATCCGAGCGCACGATCGACCTCGACCTGTTCCACCCATGGACCGTCAGCAGCGAGGCAGCGGCCGAACTGGCGCTGCAGTGCGAGGCGGCCGCCTTTGCGGTCGACAAGCGGATTTCCAATAGCGAGGGCGCCGGCGTTTCAGCGCAGCAGTCGCACTTTTTCAGCGCCCACACCAACGGCTTTCGCGGTGGCTACGCGAGTTCGCGCCACTCGATGTCGGTGTCGCCGATCGCCGGAACCGGTGACGCGATGGAGCGCGACGCATGGTACAGCTCGATGCTCAATGCGCAGGACATGGCGAGCCCCGAGCGCATCGGGCGTTACGCCGCGCAGCGCGCCCTCAGTCGGCTCAATGCGCGCAAGATATCGACCCGCGAGTGTCCGGTGCTGTTCGAGTCGCCGCTGGCCGCCGGGCTGCTGGGCGCGCTGGTGCAGGCGATCAGCGGGGGTTCGCTGTACCGCAAGAGCTCCTTCCTGCTGGACTCGCTTGGCAAGCAGGTGCTACCCAAGCACATCGATATGCATGAAGACCCCTTTGTGCAACGTGGCAAAGGCAGCTCACCTTTTGACGACGAGGGTGTTCGCGTCGCCGCCCGGCAGGTGGTCGATGCGGGGCGGGTGCGTGGCTATTTTCTGAGCAGTTATTCGGCGCGCAAACTTGGCATGCGCACCACCGGTAACGCCGGTGGTTCGCACAACCTGGTACTGCGCTCCCGGCAAACCCAGGCTGGCGACGACCTCGACGCGATGATCCGCAAGATGGGGCGCGGGTTGCTGGTCACCGAGCTGATGGGCTCGGGCGTGAACTATGTTACCGGTGACTATTCGCGTGGCGCCAGCGGATTCTGGGTCGAGCGCGGCCGCATCGCCTACCCGGTGCACGAGATCACGATCGCTGGCAACATGAAAAGCATGCTCAAGGATATCGAAGCGGTCGGCGCCGACACCTACAACTACGGCTCCAAGACGGTCGGTTCGATCCTGGTCGGCAAGATGAAGATAGCCGGCAGTTGAGCGCCCGAGGGTCGACGCCGTCGGCCCCCGGGGGGCGGGCGCCTATCCGGCGAGCGCGGCTTTAACGGCAGCCGATACCTGTGCCATCTCGGCCCGGCCCGCGAGCCTGGCTTTGACCACCCCCATGACCTTGCCCATGTCGCCGGCGCCGGCTTTGCGGCCGAGTTCTAGCGTGAGTTCGGCTACGATGGCCTGCACTTCGACCTGTACTTCGGCGGCGCCCATGCGCTGCGGTAAATAGGCTTCGAGGACCAGCAGTTCGGCCGCCTCGCGGTCGACCAGGTCCTGGCGCTGGGCCAGTGTGAAGGCGGCGATCGAGTCCTTGCGCTGTTTCACCAGTTTGTCGATGATGGCGACGACGTCGGCATCGCTCAGTGTGACCCGCTCGTCCACTTCCTTCTGTTTGCACGCCGCCAGCAGCAAACGGATGGTTCCCAGGCGTTCGCTGTCTTTGGCGCGCATGGCGCTCTTCATGTCTTCGGTGATCTGTTCCTTGATCGACATAGTCGCTCCTCGTTGCTGTTGCAAAAAATAAAACCCGCTCCCGGATGACCGGTCGCGGGTTCAATGGGCTGCCACAGGCTGTCCATTCCCGGCTCCTGGCCGGGCGCGCTACGCGCTCAGAACAGCTTCTTGGGCAGTTGCATCGATCGGATGCGCTTGTAGTTGCGCTTGACGGCTGCGGCTTTTTTGCGCTTGCGTTCCGCAGTCGGTTTTTCGTAGAACTCCCGTGCACGCAGGTCGGTCAAAAGGCCCAGCTTTTCAATGGTGCGCTTGAAGCGGCGCAACGCTACGTCGAACGGCTCGTTTTCTTTTACGCGAATAGTGGTCATTGGCTCAATGATTTCTGAAAATGCGCCAAGGCGAGATCGAGCGCCCGGGCTGAGTTCGGTTGCTGCCGGGTGTCTGACAGCAAAGCCTTGGATTATAGCGGCTTTGTAGGGGACTGCGAAAATGAGGCGGCCAGCGCTCTGGCGCACGCGTGTGCGCTGGCCCAGGCCCACTGGAAGTTATAGCCGCCCAACCAGCCGGTCACGTCGACCACTTCGCCGATGAAGTACAGCCCCGCCTGCGAGGATTCCATGGTCTGGCTGGACAGCGCCCGCGTGTCCACACCGCCGGCGGTCACCTCGGCCTTGGCATAGCCTTCTGTTGCGCAGGGCAGCAGTTCCCAGCGCGCCAGTTGAGCGGCTAGCGCCGCCAGCGCCTTGTCCGGTATTTCGTTGATCGGGCGCTGCCAGGTCGGGCTCCAGTCTGGATCCCGGCTTAGCCAGGCAGCGGCCAGCCGGGCCGGCAGCAGGGCAGCGAGTTCATTGGTCAGCAGCCTGCGCGAAGCCGCTTTCGCGCGCGTTAGGGCTTGCAACAGATGGACCGTAGGCGCCAGGTTGACGCGCACGGTAGCGCCGGGGCGCCAATAGCTGGAGATTTGCAGCGCGGCCGGTCCACTGAGTCCGCGGTGCGTGAGCAGCAGGTCTTCGTGAAAGAGGGCCCCGTCCTTTCTGCTGCCGGTTGCAATCTCCACCGGAAGCGAAAGCCCCGCCAGATCCGCGTAAGGCGCCCAGCCCGAGGTTTCAAAGCTCAGCGGCACCAGTGCAGGCCGGGGTTCGACCATCGGGAGCCCGAACTGGCGTGCGATGCGGTAGCCGAAATCGCTGGCGCCCAATTTCGGAATCGACAGCCCGCCGGTGGCGACCACCACGGCTGCGCAGGCGATGCTTCCCTGCGCGCTGTCGAGTTCGTAGCCCCCGGGGGCAGTTCGGATGGCCTGGATCGGGCAGTTTTGCCAGTGCGCGACGCCGCCGGCAGCGCATTCGGCGAGCAGCATGTCGATCAGGTCCTGCGCCGAGCGGTCGCAGAACAGCTGGCCCCGGTGTTTTTCGTGAAAGCCGATCCGATGGCGCTGCAGCAGTTCGGTGAAATCGCGCGGCGCATAGCGTGACAGCGCCGAACGGCAAAAGCGGGGGTTGTCGCCCAGAAAATTGGCGGGCCCGGTGTCGGTGTTGGTGAAGTTGCAGCGGCCTCCGCCCGAGATGCGGATCTTCTCCGCCACCTTGTCACGGTGGTCCAGCAGCAGCACCCGAACCCCGAGTTGCCCGGCCGCGCCAGCGCAGAACAGGCCCGCCGCGCCGGCGCCGATGATGACGACATCAAAGCGGTGCATGGTGCCTCAGGCCTTTGCCATGGGCCGCACGCGTGGCGGCATCGCCTGACCGGCGAGCTCGGCTGCGCGCGCCACCTCGCCGACGACGATGATCGCCGGGCTGCCAATGCCCTCGCGCTCGATCGCGTGGGCGAGCTGGCCGAGCGTTGTGCAGATATGTCTTTGCGTCGGCAGCGATGCGTTCTGGATCGCGGTAACCGGCGTGCTCGCAGAAAGACCGCTCAGCAGATCTTGCTGCAATTGCCGGGCGCCGCGCACGCCCATGTAGATCACCAGCGTCAGCCTGGCGCTGTGCGCGGTTGCGGCCAGTGCGCGCCAGTCGGGGATTTGCCCGCCGGCTTTGGCGTGTCCGGTTACGAACACCACGCCGTGCGCGTGCTCACGGTGCGTTAGCGAAACCTGCAGCGCTGCGGCTGCGGCCAGCCCCGCTGTGATGCCGCTGACTACCTCCACGCGGATGCCTGCCGCCGCAAGATGCGCGACCTCCTCCCCGCCGCGGCCAAAAATGAAGGGGTCGCCACCCTTGAGCCGCACCACGCGCTCACCTTCGCGCGCTGCAGCCACCATCATCTTCAGGATGAACGCCTGCGGAGTCGATCTGCAGCCGCCGCGCTTGCCCACATAGACCACGCGGGCGCCGGGCGGCGCGAGCGCGACGATGGCATCGCTGACCAGGTCGTCGACCAGCAGCAGCGTCGCTGCGGCGATGGCTTTGACCGCCTTGATCGTCAGCAGTTCCGGATCTCCCGGACCTGCGCCGACCAGCGTGACGCCAGCGCAATTCATAGTTGCGCACCCATTTGCAGCAGGTGCGCTACCTGCTGCGCGATCGGCGCTGGCACTGGTAACTCGGCGGCCATGACGGCTCGGATGTAGCGCGCCGTCGCCGGCGTTTCGCATCCCATGGGAAGCTCGCCCAGCGCTTCGACCGGACCGCTCTGTGCCGGTTGCAACGCCAGCTGACGGCCTGCGAGAAAGCCGTCCATCTGCGGCATGCGCCGGGGATCGGCGACCGGTTCGCCCTCGGTGGCGCGCAGCAGCATCGCGTTGGCTGCGGTCAGCGTGAAGGTGTCGGCCATCAGGCGGGCGTACTGGGGGTGGGTGTAGCTAGCAACGACCAGGCTCGGCCCCCGGACCGGGTTGAGCATTTTTACCAGGCTGTGCGCCGGGTTGCGAAGTCCCAGCACCCGACGTACGTCGAGCAGTCGTTGCAGGCCCGGGCACAGCAAGTCGGTCGGCAGGAAGCTGACCCGGCCGCCAGCCAGCGGGCTGGCACTCGTTTGCGGGTGTATGCCGAGGGCTGCCAGCACTTCCGAAGTGAAGACGCGGGACGATTCGCTGGCTGCGCCGTGCACCAGCACCGCCAGCCCCTCGCGTGCCAGCAGCAGCGCCAGCAGTGGCGTGAGCAGCGGCAGCTTGCGCGCGCCGTTGTAGCTTGGCAGCACCATCACCGGTCTGTCGCAAGCCGCAAGCGGCTGCACCCGCTCTTGCGTGGCGTCCAGGAAGCCGGCCATTTCCTGCGGCGTCTCGCCCTTGACCCGCATGGCGATGCAGAAGGCTCCCAATTCGAGATCGCTGAGCGCGCCGTCGAGCAGTTGGCCGAACAGGTCCCGCGCTTGCTCGCGCGACAGCGCGCGCGCGCTGTGCTTGCCGCGGCCGATTTCCTTCAGATAGTGCGCGATCGCCATGGAGCCGATTGTCCGGGATGGACGATGACCGCGCGTTATGAGCTTATGCGCCTTCACCTAAACTGCAGTCCGATGAAAGCTGAAGTTGCTGACCTGCTGGTGCTTGGCATAGAGTCCTCATGCGACGAGACGGGCGTCGCGCTGGTGCGGGCCGTCGGGGAGGGGGTTCCGCTGCTCCTAGCGCATGCGCTGCATAGCCAAGTTGCGATGCACCAGGCCTACGGCGGTGTGGTACCCGAGCTCGCCAGCCGCGACCATATCCGGCGTGTGTTGCCGCTGACGACGCAGGTTCTTTCGTTGGCGCGGTGCACGCTCGACCAGATCGACGTGGTGGCTTATACCCGCGGACCGGGATTGGCCGGCGCGTTGCTGGTGGGTGCTGGCATTGCCTGCGCCTTGGGCGCAGCGCTGGAGCGGCCGGTGTTGGGTGTACACCATCTTGAAGGGCATTTGCTGTCGCCGTTCCTTGGCGCCGACCCGCCCACCTTTCCCTTTGTCGCGCTGCTCGTGTCGGGGGGCCACACGCAGCTGATGCGCGTCGACGGGGTAGGGCGCTACGCGCTGCTGGGCGAGTCCATCGACGACGCGGCGGGTGAGGCTTTCGACAAGTCGGCCAAGCTGATGGGGCTGGGCTATCCCGGTGGGCCGGCGCTGTCGAAGCTGGCGCAGCAGGGCGACCCCAAGGCCTTCAAGCTGCCGCGGCCGCTGCTGCACAGCGGCGACCTTGATTTTTCTTTCGCGGGGCTCAAGACCGCGGTGATGCTGCAGGCGAAAAAACTCTGCGCCGCGCAGACCGATGCGCAGGGTACCGCAGCGGCGTTTTGCGCCTTGCCGATGCGCACCCAGGCCGACCTGGCGGCGTCGACCGAGGCGGCGATCGTCGAGGTGCTGGTCAGGAAGTCGCTGGTGGCGCTGGCGCGCACCGGCCTGCACCGGCTGGTGGTGGCCGGAGGCGTGGGCGCCAACCGGCTTCTGCGCGCGCAACTCGACGCCGCGTGCCCGCCGCGCGGGGTACGGGTGCACTATCCGGAGTTGGACCTGTGCACCGACAACGGTGCGATGATCGCACTGGCCGCTGCCATGCGCTTGCGATCCGGGTGCCAGCAGGCGAACACCGGCTATGCTTTTGACGTCAAGCCGCGCTGGTGTTGGCGCAGCTCTAGGAAGATCACCATGCGCCAGATAATCCGCGACCTGCAGGAATCGCGCATCCGCGAGGTCGCCAATGCCGGAATGGGCCGCGCCGACGTGCTGCCATTTTGGTTTGGCGAAAGCGACGAGCCTACGCCCGACTTCATCCGGCAGGCGGCGATCGATTCGCTGCAGCAAGGTGAAACCTTTTATTCCCACAACCTGGGGCTGCCCGAACTGCGAGAGGCGCTCGCGCGCTACATGGGCGCATTGCATGGGCCTATAGCGACCGAGCGCCTTGCCGTGACCTCGGGGGGCGTCAACGCGCTGATGCTGGCGGTACAGGCGCTGGTCGGCGCGGGCGACGAGGTGGTGGTGCTGACGCCGGTATGGCCGAACCTGTGCGCGCAGCCGACGATCCTCGGTGCCCATGTACGCTGCGTTTCGCTCAAGCCGGTGGACGGCGCTTGGACGCTGGACCTGCAAGCCCTGCTGGACACGGTGGGCGACAAGACCCGGCTGCTGATCGTGAACGCGCCGAACAACCCGACCGGCTGGACGA
>Ga0114974_10002034_pt1 | contig 15727 bp, 21 predicted proteins | sample S_130206_EF_Meta_FD_87318 | JGI IMG/M metagenome (GOLD analysis project Ga0114974, IMG submission 87318) | Freshwater microbial communities from Lake Simoncouche, Canada to study carbon cycling - S_130206_EF_MetaG | ecosystem: Environmental > Aquatic > Freshwater > Lake | place: Lake...
ATCCTGATTCAATTCTGATATTTTGCACTTTACCTGTTCCCTGATCCTTAGCAGAAACCTTGATGATACCATTGGCATCAATATCAAATGTAACCTCGATCTTTGGAATGCCCCTCATTGAAGGCGGGATATCGGTTAACTGAAATCTGCCAAGAGATCTGTTATCTGTAGCCATTGCTCTTTCCCCCTGTAATACGTGGATTTCCACTGCTGGTTGGTTATCAATAGCTGTAGAAAATACCTCGCTCTTTGTTACAGGTATAGTTGTATTGGATTCTATCAATCTAGTAAATACACCGCCTACTGTTTCGATTCCTAGAGAAAGAGGGGTAATGTCTAACAAAAGAACGTCTTTAATATCTCCTGCTAATACTCCTCCTTGGATAGCAGCTCCAATAGCTACCACCTCATCAGGATTAACACCCTTGGAAGGTTTCTTGCCGAAAAGTTTTTCCACTTCTTCCTGTACCTTAGGTATCCTTGTAGATCCGCCTACTAAAATAACCTCATCAACCTGAGCAGCTGTTAAACCTGCATCTTTCAATGCTTTCTTACAAGGTCCTAATGTTCTTTTAATTAGATCCCCACACATAGACTCGAATTGGGCTCTAGATAATTTCTTTACGAAATGTTTAGGTCCGTTTGCATCTGCACTTAAATAAGGAAGATTAATTTCTGTTTCAGTAGAAGCAGAAAGTTCAACTTTTGCTTTCTCTGCACCTTCTCTAATTCTTTGATAAGCCATAGGGTCTTTAGAAGCATCCACGCCGGTTTCATCTTTAAATGCAGCAACTACCCAATCAATAATCATTTCATCAAAGTTGTCGCCACCTAAGTGGGTATCACCGTTTGTAGAAAGAACCTCAAATACTCCAGATCCTATTTCTAGAATTGAAACGTCAAAGGTACCGCCACCTAAGTCATATACTGCAACCTTAATGTCTTTTCCCCCTTTGTCTAGTCCATAAGCTAAAGCTGCTGCTGTTGGCTCGTTAATAATACGGAGTACTTCTAATCCTGCAATTTCACCAGCCTCTTTAGTTGCTTGTCTTTGGCTATCATTGAAATAAGCAGGAACTGTAATTACCGCTTGGGTAACATCTTCTCCTAAATACTCCTCTGCAGTTCTTTTTAGGTTCTGTAAAATCATTGCCGAAATTTCTTGGGGTACGTATGCTTTTCCGTTTGCCTCTACTACTACCTTATCCCCTTTTTCTTTTTTTACCTTATAAGACATTTTACCTGCCTCATTTTTAATCTCAGAATACTTAGATCCAATAAACCTTTTTACTGAATAGATAGTATTCTCCGGATTAGTAACCGCTTGTCTCTTTGCAGAGTCTCCGATTCTAATGTCTCCATCTTTAAAAGAAACCACGCTGGGCGTAGTTCTTTTTCCCTCCGAGTTAACAATAACTGTGGGTGTGTTTCCTTCAATTACAGAAACACACGAATTTGTTGTTCCTAGGTCAATACCAATTACTTTTGCCATTTGTTTTAAATTTATTATTTTTAGTTGATTTTTGAGAAAAGATTCCACTACTTAATCATATTCTCTAAAGTGAGTATATCAAAATGAGTTCCAAAAGTAATTAAAAGACATTTCGTCTTTTATATTATACCTATGTGGACATTTTGTCTACCGTAGGTCACAAAAAACCCCGTAATTACGGGGTTTTATATTTTAATCATTATGTCTAATCTGGTTGGGTAACCATATTGTTTACACAATTGAATCTATTTTATTTGAATATCTTTTTAATGTCATCTTTTTTCTCTAAGAAACGTGCAACATCATTTTGAAATGACTTAAATAGCTCATCATCGCTTTCTTTATATGATTTACCTGTAAATAATTCAAGATACCTCATTGCATTTAGAGTTGATTTTCTAGTGTTATCACCATAATCAGAATTTTTTAGATCATCCTTATCGATCATTCCAATCTCAGAAAGTCTTTCCTTGTATTTTTTAACTGCATCTTTATCAGGATCTTTAGATGTAAACGTTGAAATACCCTTCTTATCTTCTTTCTTATCCTCTTTCTTATCCTTTTTATCTGGTAGAGCTTCAACTTTTTTTATTTCCTCTTTTTTCTTAGCAACAACCTTTGAAACCTCTACTTTATAAATTTTTTCTTCCTTCTCATCACCCTCGCCTTTCTTTGGTAATTCATCATAAGAATCCTCTTTAACTCCGGATATGGCATATGCTACGTAACTTCCGTCAGAATTCATTTGAAATAACCTCGTATCTCTTAACGTAGTAGAATTAGATTCACCGGATAGAGATTTGCCATCTTTTTCAAGCTTGGATCTAAGATTAATAAAAGACGCCCGCCGTGCCAATTCAACGGCTTGACCCATATCTGGTGATTGTGATTCGCCAAAAGCTTTATATTTACTACCCTTGCACTCATCCTCCATTTTTTTCTTAACCGATTCAATGTCATCCTCTTTTTTTTCCTCTGGCTTTGGTTGTTTTTCTTTTTTAAACATCTTAGAGAAAAATCCCGAACCATCTTTTTCATTTAAAAAACTATCAAAATCTAATACTTTTTCCATATTCTTTATTTCTTTTTCTTTTTTTTCTTTACGAATTCAAGGTAGTTATCAACAGTCTTTGCTTTTTTCTTAGCTGCTCCTGTTCCTGCTGTGAGACTTGTAAATTTGTCTCCTGACCCATTATTAGTTGAATCGTAAAATCCGCTATTGGTTGCTCCATCCGAGCTAGGTGGTGATGGATTGCCCATTCCTGATACATTGCCTAATGTAGCTAATCCTGGAGCAGGAGCTGCTGCACCCATATCCTCATTCATTTTAGCTTCTTCCATACCTTTAGCTTTAAGATATTCTTTTAGCTGCCAGGATTCTACGCAGTAATCATTCTCGTTTAACCATTCTGTAATGGCTTTAACGTATTGTTCTGAAGATCCACATTCATCAATAATGTCGTCTAATTCTTCCTCCTCATCTGTCATGCAGATCAGTGTTTTTCCATTTGGTAATTGTCCTGTTGGGTGAAACATATTATTAGTCTAAAATTTGTTTTATATTGCTTTTAAAAATACGAACTATATTGCCATCCGGATTCTTAGTAATATATCCTATTATATCATTGTATATATCATATATGGGAGACTGTATTAGTAGTTTTCTGTTTAGATTGTCCAATATCCATTTGTTTAGGATCTTGCTCTCCTCTTTTGACATATCCCTCTTAATGGGCTCAAATTCAAAACTGCTTCCTGTACAATTACACATTATCTATAATTTCCTCTCTCTTGTTTGCGTTTAATATATTGCCAAAGATATCTTAATCCCTTTGCATACTCAGAAGGCCTACTAAAAGGCTTGCCGAAGTCTTTTATATCGTTTCCGTTACCCTCCATTCTTTCTCCTGGATTATCCTCACTCTTTATTGGATTATATCTTCGTACCTTTCCAGTTGGGTGTACAGTGTAGAAAACCTTATCGTGGCCCCTTTCGTTTTTGTTATTTGTTGCTCTAACAAATTTTAGGGTGTTATTAATCTCTTGCTGATGTGAGGTATCCTCTTTAAATCCAAGTTCTATTAGTCTGCTATAATCAACTGTCTTCCTAACAAGATCTAGGTTAAGGGATCTTCTAGAATCTGATTTGTATTCCTCGTCAGGACTATATTTTTCATATTCTAATAGGTACTTCATGCTCTATATATTTACTTTAACTCTTCAGGATTCATGCGGTTTCCCTGACCCCAATAATCTTCACCGCCGTAATAGGTGCAGATTTCTTCATTTTGCTCTATATCTCTAATTGCATAGAAGAAAAAAGTCTCTCTTGGCTCAGAACTTTTCCATGCTGCATTCGGTGAATTTGAATGATTGTAAAGTGCTCCATATCCAGTTGGAATGACTTGCTTTTTTGGTGACATGCTAGGCCACATAAATCGATAGTGTTCTAGTACATGCCAACATGAATCGTTTACATGTAGATCCAGTCCTATAACCGTACATTCCTCTATGATCTCGCCCTTTCCTATTCTTGATTTAGCAAAAATGCCATATCCATGGATTGAACTGGGTGAAACATAAACTTTCTCTGGTAAATAAATTTGTACTGCCATTTGCTCTGTTTTTAAGTGTATATTATACACACAGGAAAGAAAACTGTTCCGGCTTAATGACTATTTAGAATCTAGCCAATCCCTATAATCTTTTAAATTCTCTAGATTTTTTTTCCCTTTTTTCTTTTGCTTAGCATCGGGATCAAGAAAGGGTACTATTTTACCCGGACCTTTTGGCTGGAACGTCGGTATTTTAGCTGAACCCATTGGTTCTAAACTAACTGGCATATCACCAATGACTTCCTCGTCCACATGATGTGGCAAGTTCTTATGTTTTGTAGAAGCATATTTTTGAAGTTCCTTCTTAGTCATGCTATCTGCAAGATTCGTAATAGCTTTCTTGTATTTGGGATTAAGATCCGATGGCTCAATTGCCCCTACTTTTATTGCATAGGCCTGGGCCATTAATCGTTGTTGTGCTGTACTTATTGCTGGCATATTTTACAATTTATTTCTGTTATTATAATTTTCCTCGTAGTCGCTTAGAACTTTGGGATTTGCTTTAAGATATGCAATCTCCTTATTTGTTTTTGGTAATAACTCTGATATAATGGTTTTCATTTTATTAGATAAATTCTTAGTAAAATCTGCTGTTGTTCTATAAGGAGAAAAATAGTCTATGAATCCAAGTAACTTTGCTGGATGGTCTTTAGGATCTTTTGATATGCTAGGATCTGAGAGTTTTCTTGTTACTATAAATGTACCATATCCTTCCCTGCTTCCGTCCAGTGGATTAGCGTTACCCTCTACTGCAGTCCATGTTTTATTTATCTTATTTACTGATAGAATTATTCCTGTATGCCCGTTTCCTGGATATCCGCCTGTCTTTTTGTCTTTACTTAAATAAAAAAACACCATCCCAGGAAGGATAGAATTAATATCCATATCTGTTTTATATTTCATCTTTTTCCCTTTTGAATTTGCCCAGTGATATCTAACCGCTGCATCATCAGGTATTTGCTTTTTAATTAAATTAGAAAATCCGGTTTTTCCCAGAACATTGTATACGAATCCTGCACACCAGGGATCGCCTGGTCCTGCACCAACGCCCTTCTGTAAAGGTTCAATCTCAGGACCCTTATTACTTCCTCTAGGGGATTCTTCGGGTTGAGTGGATTTGATGGCAGAATAAAAACTATTAACCACATCATCAGACGAAGATTCAAATAAGTACTGATTAAATGATAAAATTCGGGACATTGATAAACTCTATTTTGATTTATATATCACAAAAAAAAGGACTTATAAATATAAGTCCTTTTGTTTTTTGTCCCATTCACTTTGTGTTATGGGCTTAGAGGATAAATCCCAATTCTTATCCGGATTGATAATTTTCTTTTTAGATTTGTACCAATCATTAAAGGTCCAAATAAATCGATTATATCCTTTGCCGACTAAGGCAAATCCACTGTCCCCTGGTTGAATAGCCATTGGCGATTGAGGGGGAGCATAAAAACTTGTTTCGGAATTCTTTGCCTTAGGCATTTTTAGTTGCCTATGACAGCCTCTATTTTTGATTTCGTAACTTGAGTTGTCTCAAATCCTCCAACTGAACCATCTAAGTATTCAGCCATTTTAGTTTCTACATCCAGAACAGATTGACCAGATACTAAGAATTCTGCTTTTTTATAAACAGGATCTCCGTTCTTGTTAACCTCTCCAGATTCAAAACTTGTTTTAACTACGTAATAGCTCATTAGATTTTTAGTTTTAAAAGGTTAATTAAGCTTTTTTGTTTTTAAACTCTTGCACTTCTAATCTAAGCTCTTGAGCAAGTTTTTTAAGTTCTTGCATAGCTTGGCGTACTCTTGTACCAGCTGATCCGTTACCTTTGTCGAAAAACTTTTCAACGTCGCCTTGAGTGCTTTCGATTAATGATTTGATTTGTTCGAATTTTTCCATGATGTTTTTTTTGTTTTTAATTGTTATTATTTATACTTGTTTATTACCGATTGTTTCACCTTATCTGCTAATTAACACAGATTTTTTTGTTGATCCCTGTTGAACCGACCAATTTTCGCCTAAATAAGAAATGATAATTGACTTCATAAACTCAATATATTCTCCCTTACCGTCAAATTCTAGATTATCCTGTATTTCATCATATATCCTGTTAATCTTAGGATTTGCTTCTAAGTAGCTGCTTAAACATTTTGATGCGTATTCCATTATTCTAGAAACAGCGTTTCCCTCTGCTTTAAATTTCATAGTGTTAGGTTGTGGAACTTCCTCTTTCTCTATCGCTATGTCTTCTATTAATTCATGGGAAATCTCATTTAGGGTAAGAACACAATATGAATTTTTAGGTCCATCTATAACTTGATTATTAGAATATTTTCCAATTATGAAATGAAATCCCTTTTCATCCTCACCCTTTTCATCTTCTATATTAAAGAAGTAGTTATAAAGATCCCCATTTTTTACCAAGAGGAAAGGAGAAGTTCCGAATCCATCCGATTCATGCATAGATCTTGAATCCAGATCATTTATTTTGAATTGCTCAAATGTAGATATTATTCTTCCCATTTTATTTTTTTTATTTTTCTATATTTTCTTTTAGAGCTTCGTTTTCAAGATCTAAGATCTCGCTCTCTATTATTTCCTCAGATTCTTTAATTCCCTTTCCGTTAATAGAGGAAAGTAAACTATTATAGAAAGAAGAAACACCTTGAGGTACAAGCTTTTTAAATGCTAAGAAATCCTCGTTCCCTATGGAATTTCTAATTTCTGCTCCTGTTGTTGTTCTTGGAGTTTCCACAACTTCTATTTCTTTAGAGAAATCACCACCAGCTTTTTTAAGATATTCAGATTGTTTCTGGTAATCATTCACTCTATCGTCGCCAGCTCCTATTAGATTAACCCTGTATCCCATTCCCTTTGCTATACCATATATAACACCCAATAATCCTTTTTTAGCTGTGAAGTATCCCTCAATTAGTCCAGGATGATCTTTAACTACCGCTTCCATATACTTACCAATAAGATCCTCATTGAATGGGGATTTTCCTGATTTATTATGTCCGGGATTAACCACAGCAACTATACTAGGTAAACCGTTTTTCTCTTTAAGAAATTTTGCCATTTTTATATGTCCATTATGGAAAGGCTGAAATCTACCAACTAAAATATTAACCTCCTTAAGCTCTGGCTTTTTATCTTCATCTTTTTCATCTAATTTAGGTTTTTCTATATCCTTCTTAGTTGTATCTATTGTTTCTAAAGCTGAGATAAATTCATTATAAGAATAGAAGTGATCATCATCCTTAGTGCTCTCTTCAGATTCACTAGTTACATAATCAACTTTTCTAGGTTTTAAATTATTCTTTTTAAAATCTAAGAATGAAGGCATTTCTGACTCCATTACAGCAGGTTTCTTTGTTTTAGTTTCTACCCTTTTTTCTATCGAGGACACAAGTAAATTGAATTGATCTATTATACCAGGTGTGATTATTCCACCTGCTCTTTTTTTAATCTTTCTGAATGAATTAAGAATAAGCTTAAATAGTGATTCAAAAGCTTCATCTTCTTCTAAATACTTTAGTACTCTTCTGTCAGTTATAAGATTTTTATTTAGTCTAAAGTCTTCTTTCTTTAAATAGGCGGGTTCCTGAAAATCTGCTCCTTTGTATTTGTATCCATATTCATCCAGGAATTTAGAAAAGACATCAGAAATAAAAGAAATGTATCTTTCGTCTTCGGTAGTTCCATTTATTTCAAAAGTATCTACACCATTTTCTAGTATAAAATTCATCACGTCTAGTATAGTGATGCCTAAGAAATCACTAGGTTTTTCCTCTGTTCTTTTCTTAGCCTTTGATTTTGCAAGCTCTGTAAAAACAGGATCTACCATTTTAGACAATATAGGTTCTTGCTCTTCGTCTTCTTCACCGAATCTAAATACTATTCCTTCTATTGCCTTTTCTAAATCGGCATTAAGAGCAGTCTTTTTTAATTCAGGATTAAGCACACCAACAATAAAAGCAACAAAGCTTCTTGTTTTATATTCGGTTACAAGTTCTTCAAAAGGGGTTCTTAAGAAATCAAGTATTCTATCTTTCTGCTCTTTTTCAAGATATCCCTGAAAAATAATGGGGGGTCTTTCAACACCTAATAAATCTGCCCATGTATCTAGATCATTCTTACCCTGAATAGTTCCCTTAGGTTTTCCGCTTTGATCTTTCTTATGAACATAAGAAAGTATTAGATTATTCTTAGGAACATCATCATAAACGATCTCAACAGGAGCACTATTTGCAAAGTACTCTAATCCAAAACTCCATCCTCTAGGGATTTCTTTTAATATATGTGGAGGCAGTGATTCAATATACTGTATTGGTTTTTCGTAGTACTTCATTAAAGTCCTATCCACCAAAGTTATAGGATTTCTTTGATCCCTTTTATAAAAATTAAAATTTCCCGTTTCGGTGTCTCTTTCAAACACGAAAGCAGACCCGTCCATCTTCTCGTTAACGGTAACATAAGTGTTAAAAAGATTATCAACGAAATCTTTTCCTTTCTTATTATAGAGATCATATAAATGACTAATTCCTGCCATGTTTTAAATTTTAACCAATTCTGTTTATTTCTGTTGGTATTTCTAGTCCAGATCTTTCAAGATATTCCAAAAATCTCTGCTTTATTTCAGGTAATCTATCATGAAGATCGAATTTAGGATCTTCTATTATCTTTAATAACGCTTCAAATGTTTTAACGTCCTCTTGTTTATATCCTGTACCTAAAGCAAAGTCTATGAATTCCTGAGGATTCCTAGTAACAAATCTTTCACTTCCCTCTAATTTTTTAGAGCTCTTTAATCTAGGAATTCTTATACCTTTATATGATTTAGTATGCCAATATAATCCATCGCTAAGAATCAATACAGGTGAATTATAGTTCATAATTTCACCAGCTTCATCTGTATCTATTACTTCTTTTCTAGCAGAGAGTATGGCTGATAAAAGCCAGTTTCTATGTGCTGATTTGTATTTACTCTCATCCAATTTATAATTTGGTGAATAATAAATAAAATCTGCCCATTCCATGCTGGATAAAGGAATAAGATCCAATTGGACTATGCCTTTTTGTAAATCACCTTCTATTGGCCAGCCAAGGCTAACCACGTTTAATCCCTTAAGATAATTTATTTCCGGTTCAAATCCAAGTGCTTCTGCAAGTTGTGTTCTTATTATAGTATCAACCGTTACTGAACATTCTTTAGTTCCTACACCATGCTCTTGTGAAAATAAAGTTGCATCGTAGCCAAGATCAAGATCTCCCGATGTGTCATCAGGGTTCTTTTTCTTACCTATGCTTCCTATTATAATATACTCTTCTCCATATCTATCAACGTCTATACCTAGAAGTGGGAAAAGGATTTCTTTAATGCTATCAAGAGTTTTAGGAAATTCATCCTCACGAATTCTCCTTGAGGTTTTTATGGCAGCGCCACCCTCGAATATCTTGGAAAATCCTGAAAAATTTAAAATCCTATTGCCCATTACTTCTTTTGAATTTTATCGTAATATCTTCCCATAGCACCACTTAAATAGCTGCTATATTGTTTCTCGTCGTCTGTTTTAGGATTAAGCGGATCGTAGTTTTTACCGAAGGATTTTTTACCTTTAAGAGCACCTGATTTGTAAAAGTCTTCAGCATCTTTTTGGGTAACGTTCTTATCCCCTATTTTTTCCTTCTCCCAATCATCTAAGACATCTTTCTCTTTAGACTTAAGCTCAGCTTTAGACATTTTAGAATAGCTATCTTTAGAATCACCTTTAAAGAAAAAATCTGAGATAGCAGCTCCTGAGCTAGCTATCAATCTTCCCAAAAGCGGAACAACTGAATTTATTCTATTAATCGTTGACTTTCCCCCATCATCCGGTCCTGGTACGCTATCTGCTCTAAGCCTATCGTACTTGTATTCCATCTTTGCATCTATTTTTCTAAGCCATCTGCTTAGATTAGTGTTGCCTTTATAAAAATCAGTTTCACCTTCCGTTAGTGATTCTGTAAAATCGTCAAATTTCTTTATTCTCATTTCTAGAGTTTTTCTTTATATATCCCTAAATTTAAAGTTTTACCTTGTATATCTTATATTCAAAGGATTCGTTCTTATAGATCTGAATTCTTGCTTCTGAGTGCTTCATGAGATAGTTTTGGTACTTAGGTGAAGAAAAGTCATCAACAAAGTCTATTATATTAACCTTTTCCTTACCCTCCATCTGTCTCATTCCTCTTCCTAAACTTTGTTTAATTAACACCTCACTCTTATATGACTCGACCAAAAAGATATTATGTAAGTTGTTTATCGAGATTCCTGTTGAAAATGTGCCATAGGTTGCAATAAGTATTTTATTATTTCCTGATGCCATTCTTGATTTATATTCCTCTCTTAAACCCTCGTTTGTGTCACCGTCTACATAAAAAACCTCTTTTTCACTATTCTTCTCTCTAAGGAGATTCCATATCTGCTTACCGTATTCATCCTTAACAGATTGAAAAAGAACTAGTGAATTTTTTGATGTTTTGCTTATGAAATCTACAACGTAGTTAAGTCTCTTCTTACTCTCAATAACAAGCTTTCTCTCAAGATTATAAACCTCATTCCCTTCTAGGTTATTATTATTAAGCTTCAAATCAGCAAGTTTATCCTTGTATTCTTTTTCTAACCAATCCATAACAACTATCTTGATTGAGACTGGGGTTGCATAATTATTATCAAAAAGAAAACTAGGGGGTATTTCAACTATGAGAGGACCTAGAAATTGTTGTATAGTCAAATAATCCGCTGTGCCCCTTTTAGTTAGCGTTCCAGTTAATCCAAATCTCCATCTAGAGTGCATACAGTTTGCAACAATTTTTTTGATGGACATACTGTTTGTATGATGCGCTTCATCGACAAAAACCAAATCAGCTTCTTCAAAGAATTCAGGATCTTGTTTAACCAAAGATTGAAATGTACCTATAATAACATCACACCCTTCTCTTAATTTAGATCCCCCACCTATTTGTTGTATCTTAGATCCTAGCTTATGCAATCCATAATCTTCGAAATCCTCACTGCCTTGGAAAACCAGGTTTGTGCTGGGAACGATCATAAGAAACTTTCTAATAAGACCTTTCTGTCTAAGATATGCAAATACCATAAATGAGATTAGGGTCTTTCCAGATGATGTTGCAACCTCCGAAATTGAGTATCTATATTTGATTAGCTTCCATGCTGTTTCAATCTGGTAATCTCTTGGCATCTTATTTGGATCACCACCAATGCCTCCTTCAAAAAATTCATTAACCCATTTGGTATATTCCTCCAGGGTCAAGTCTTTACTAACTATTTTATCGAGACCGTTTATTTCAATCTCTATTCTATAATCTTCACCAATTTGTAAAACTTCTCTCCATAGACCTATAGGAACTTTCCATGCCCCACTCTTCTTTTCGATAAAGCATATATTTCCGTCCCAGATTTTTTTCTTCACCAAAGGATGGAAGTAGAAGTTGTGTATCTTCTTTGTTAATGATATGTCTATTTGCTTCTTCTCGACCTCGTCAAGTGCTTCCATTAGCACTATCCATTGATGATCATCAGAAACTTGGAATTTAATCATTATCTATATATCTTATTTTACTGTGGACCCTCTTAAATAGTCCTCTAGAGATATTCTGGACTTCACTCCGTAAAGCATGTGATCCACAGTTTGTATAGTTTGATCTATAAATTTTCTGTGGCTTTCTACAAGCTCTATTTTTTCTGCAATCTCGGTTAAGTCGCCATCGATCAATACTGTCTTTTCGTTAGCTCCATATCTAACATCGCTTCTTTCTGAATATTCTTTTAGTTTCTTCGCTTTCTCTACTCTCCCCTTAGAATTCAATTTAGATACAATAGCTGCTAGCTTATAACTATACTCCAGTAAAACCTGGCGTTGGCTGAAAAGATCAACCTGTGCTTTGGCTAGAGTTTTTATATCCTTCATTAGGATACCTATAACTTGTATTTTTTCCCTCCATTCAGCTCTCTCGTTTTCGAAGATCTTACTAAAATCAGTCTTTTCGGTTTTTTCTGTTGACATCTAAAATAGTTTATTTTTATCTTTATTTTTATCTTTGTTTTTACTGCTAGATAGACTTACCACCTTAACAGAATTTTTATTTTTTTCACTCTTTTTTTCTTTAGGCTCCTTTACTATAGGCTCCACAAATTCCATGCTGACCTGATCTATTAGATTATCCTTCAGCTTAAGTGGGAATTTTATGCGGGGGGAACTTCTCTCATCACACTGTTTTTCCCATTCACCAGTTTTGTCCGTGCCTGAGCTAGGATCACTTATCAATAAAATATCTAAGGTCAAGTGCTTCGTTGGTAAAGTAGTTATCAAATCTCTTAATTTTTTTCCCTGTTGTTCTAAGGTGAACAACTAGATCATTAAGATCCCATTTTCTATTCTTTGTTATATTATTTTCTTCTAGAAATTTTCCCCAGTTGAAAACAGTAAATCCCTTAGCTAAAAGATCCACGCTTTTTTCTATTCCTGCTTTATCCCAATCATACCAATATCTTAGGTCATCAAATTCAAACGGGAATTTATTTTCTATCGAGCAAAGCCCTGCAGAATTTGTCCACATCCAAGAATCCATTGGCCCCTCGAATATTGTAATAGATTGGCCAAAGTCTAAGAATCCTATACCGAAAACATGAGATATCGGATCGATAGTTCTTGCTTTTTCTATAAGCTCTACATCTTTCCAATTTAAGAGTTTTTCATAAATGCCACTTAATTTGTAAGTGAGATATTTTGATGATCCCTTTATTGAATTCATATTTCTGACTTGTAAACCAATTATCTTATCATCAGGGGTAAGATTAAAAAGAAATAGTCTTTCTTTCTTTCCATCCCAAGCAAATCTTGAATCTATTCTCTGATTTCTTTTCTGAATGTATCTTTGTATTTTAGATCCCCAAACTTCCTGAAGGCCTAAAGCATTCATAAAGTCTGCTCTCTTTATTAAAATATCGGATATATCATTATCGAAAAAATAGCTGATATCGACCTTACCATATATCGTTCTTCTTTTGGTTCTGTTTTCTTCAATAATAGCTTTTATCTGATCCTTCTCGCTTCCTGTTAGTTTGTTAAACAAACCAAAATCCTTCATCAGTGATATAGAATCTTTGAATATTCCACAACCTCCATTATAGCACTTATATGCCATAGTATCTAAATAGAAATTCCCGCGTTTCTTTTTACCGTCGTTGGAATCCCCACAATAAGGACAAGAGAAATTCAATCTGTTACCAGCTTTATAAACAATTTGTTTTGCTGGATTACCTTGAAATTCCCTGTTGAGTATTACCCCTATTAGATCTTCTATTCTTTCTGGTTGCATAGTATAAAAAAAAAAGGGACAGCCGTAAAGCCGCCCCCGGTTAGATTATCTATTAAAGATCGTTATAAAGATCCTCTAATGAAGATGAAGTTGAGCTAGTGTTAGGTCTAGCTGGTGCTTCAGTTTGAGCTGGTTCTTCTCTTTTAGTTGAAGATTTAACTTTAGTTTGAGCAGCTTCAGCATAAATATCATTAGTTGAACTAGTAGATGCACTAGATTCGCTTCTAGTAGAAGTACTAACACCGGCTATAATTTCGTTAATTATACGAGCTTCTGGTACGGTGTTCTTGATAACACTCATAATCTTGTCAGTCATATCATCATCCCAATCCTTGTAATCAAAGCTTGTTAGATTTTTTGGACCTTCATTTAAGTATTCCAAGATAGCTTTCATGTCATCCTGATTTTTCTTCATTGGTTTGCCATTCACTTGGATCGGACATTTATCACCAACGAAAGAACATAAATCGTAGTTGTTCCATTCACCTACTTTTCTAACTTGAACTGCAAATAATTTACCTTCAAATAAATCAAAAGGATTTGATGGTTCGCCATACTCAGGCTGAAGCTGTGCTTCAATAAGCTCGTTTAATTTTTTACCGAATTTAAAGATCATTATCTTTCCTTCTAATTCTGGCTTATTCTTGTCCTGAACGATTTGAACTAAAGAATAGTAATCCTCTTTTCTAGAAAATTTCTTAGCAAGTTCTTGATCTGCTGCAGAATGAGAGTTTTTTAATTTCCAGAAAAGATCTTTAAGGATTGATCTTTTTCCTACTGTCGAAGGGCAATCAGCAGAAAATGCGTTACCACTAATAGGATCGTTCAGATAAACGTAGTACTTGTGGATTTTTGATTTTGCTGGATTAGCTGAATTAGGTACAAATCTCATTAAAGATTTATAAACCCCGTCTTTTCCATCCTCCGGATATGGTTTGTAAAATTCAAGGTCTTTTCCCGCTCCTTGTTTAGCGGTTGGTGTTACGAACGCCTCTGCGTCGAGATTGAAGATGTCTAAATTGCTCATGTTTTTTTAAAATTTAATTTTTGTTTTGTTTTTGTTTTACTTTTTGTTTTCTGTTTGTTTCTCTTAATTTACTATTTTTACATTAAAATTTTCTTTTTTTTCTACTTATATCTTTATGATGTTGTATTCTTTTGTGATTAACCGACCTGTACGAGGATAGGTTTGTGTTTTCATTACAGCACTAGTTATGTCTCCGTAGCGAGCTTGTAAATGGCCGTTACGATTATTGTGTGATGTTGTTATCTTTGGGATAACACTAAAAGAATTTAAAGATGGATGGCATGCCTCTTCTGCAGAGTATAGATACTCTGACCTTTTAGAAAAATAGTTTAATTTACTAGAGGCTTGCTGTGTGTTCTGTTTTAAAATTTCCTTCAATTCCATAAATTTCTCTTAATTCTTTCTTTAAATACAATGTTATCCAAGTTGCGTCCACAATATCATCAATCGGTTTGTTAACTACCTTAGCTGGTGTTATCCACTCAGTTTTGTTAGTTTCTAATATATTAGCAAAGATTGCTAAATTTGTTTCATTCTCTTTGTAAATACATAGAGAATTATATAGCTCGTCCTTTTTAGCATTACCCTTTAAGGCGAACTTTTTAATAGATGTCGGCGAGAAAACATGAAACTTATCCACACCAACCCTATCTATTATTTTTTTCCTTAATAACGCAGTAGCCATAGATATATCTATAAGTGCATTGCCATTAGATGAGAAACTTAATCCTTCCATAGCAACATGAAAATCAGAATTCCCCATAATTTCTTCTATACTACTCCAAAAGGAATCAACAATTTCAAGGAAGTAAACTATTTTGATTCTCTCTCTGCCTGTATAATCCTCGGGTAATTCCTTCTTATCGAGGAAGATAAATTTAAAATCCTTCTCAGTTTCTAAAACGGCAAAAGGTTTCTTTAAACTCTTTCTCAGCGATTCTGGACTTCTATCCGATCTAGTTAAAGATCCCCAAATATACTTACCGTCTTTATAACAGCAAAATGCAGGAGAGTTTATAGAAAAATCTATTCCTACTATATTCATATAAAAAATTTAGGTATTAAGAAGTGTGAATAATTTGTCCAACCGCTCCAGTATATCCATAAACTTTAGCAAGCTTTTCGAAACAAGATTTCATTTGTGCATCTGTTAAGCAGCTTACTAAGTCGTTTAGGACTCTTTGATCATTACCTGCAGCAGATACC
>Ga0114974_10002035_pt1 | contig 15726 bp, 9 predicted proteins | sample S_130206_EF_Meta_FD_87318 | JGI IMG/M metagenome (GOLD analysis project Ga0114974, IMG submission 87318) | Freshwater microbial communities from Lake Simoncouche, Canada to study carbon cycling - S_130206_EF_MetaG | ecosystem: Environmental > Aquatic > Freshwater > Lake | place: Lake...
CTTATGCGCAATAGTCGGGATAAGTCCCTTCACATCGTACATCCTGTGAATCATCTTTTCGGGGTCCTCATCTGGATTGTAAGATCCAAGCTCCGCCGTACTGGGCGGTTTATAAGTTTGAAGAATCTTGCGCTCTTCCATAGCAGTTGCCTCCGAGTCGGGGGGAACCATATTGTCCCCGTTGACCTGTCTGTAAGGTTGCGCCGAATCCGGCACACTCGGTGTAGCATTCTGAAAGGATTCGCGAAGCCCCGCCTGGAACTGTTCAGAAGAAGGAGGGAGACCGGCCCAATCCATCGGGCGCTGCGACATCAGCTTCGTCCTGAGTGCCTGGGAGAGTTCCCTATCAGACTCATTTTGATACACCATATTGTACTCATAGTCGTCCAAATCCTTGATGGCACCTTTCGCAACCGGGTCTAAACTTGTTGTCTCCATCACCACCCGGCCTGGCCTCGATGATGCGGGAACAGACGGCGGCGAAACCGGCGGCGCCACAGGGTATATCTCCCCCGCAGTCTTACCAGTCATACTATCGGGGTTCTGAAATGTCTCCAAATACTTGCGTCCATTTATATAAAGGACTATATAGCCAACGAGAATCAGCCCAAACAATATGACAAATATTTGTTCTCCGTTCATCCAAGACCCTATCTAACAGTACCTGTCAAAAATAAGTACCGTGCTATCCTATCTGCGCAGTTAAATTCCACACAACACTATAGAATGGCTCCTAAGCGGAATTCAAAAACAAAGTCTCGCACAAAGAAGGCCAAAAACACAAGAAAGAGTAAGGCGGATGGAATGGACTGCGCGACCGATCAGGATCTGGCCAAACTATCAGCTCTTCTCGCAAAACATAAGGTCGTCGCCGTCCTCGTACACGCCGATTGGTGCGGTCACTGCCAGACCTTTAAGCCCCTCTGGGAAGACTATAAGAAGATTCCAGGCCGTACTGTGCCGATGGTAAGTGTGAATGAAAAGATGCTCGCGAAGACTCCGTTCAAGGATGCGAAGATCGATGGATTTCCCAGTACGCTCGTCTACTCGGGAAAGGATGGCTCCTTTGGCTCGTTTGTTTCCGAAAACGGGCAGGAAACAAACTCGATGCCCAACGCCCGCGATAAGACCGTTATGACAAAACTATTAAAGGCGCGGCCATCCGCCATGAAACTGAACGCCTTAGATTCGGAATCGGTCCATGCGACTCCTGAGGCAGAAGCACTCTTACAGCAATCCGGTAAAAAGGCCGTGAGAGATAAAGATAAGCCGATGGTTAACCTGTGGGAGGCTGAGCCGCCAGATACTAAGTCTGATACTGTTTAGCGTGATGTGCGCTAGTAAAAATTGTTCCGTCGCCGGCCTAACTCATCCGTACAAGGATGCCAACTACCTTTCATATCATTGATGCGATTGTTGAGGATGTCGAGGGTGATACTCCCGTGCTAGAGGGCAATCTCTCCGACGATGACGCAGAGGTTCGAAAGGTCGCCTCCAAAAAGAAGCAGAAGGAATCCGACTACAAATCGCCGGATAAGCTCGCGCTCCACATCTATTTGTTTGGCAAGACCGCCGATGGCCTGCCTGTCCGAGCATGTATAGAGGGGTTTCAACCCTTCTTCTATGTTCGCCTGCCTAGCACGGGTCGCAAGATTCAGGCCGAGTTCGAAGGCGCACTCGTACCCGCCTTGAAGGCCTGGATGCGTCCTCTTGTAAAGGTCGACTATGAATCGTCCAAGACCCTCTACGGCTACACCGGTGGAAAGGCGTTTCCTTTCGCGAAGCTGTCCGTCCCCTCCCTCACAGCCTTTCGTGCCCTACGAAGGGTCTTCCTCGACCCCGACTACAGCAAGCCCATCTTTGAACTCGGCTCACACGGGCCTCTGGAAGTGTATGAGGCGAATCTGGATCCCATGCTCCGCTTCTTCCATCTCCGGAATATTAAGCCCTGCGGCTGGGTGAGCGTAGAGGAGGACATTCACGGCGGGCGCGTCAGCGCGACCTGGGACTCCATTGGGCCTGCAACCCCGCCCGTAGCATCTGCGCCCTTCCTCATGGCAGCATGGGATATCGAGTGCTATTCCGCGAACGGCGAGTTTACTCTGGCCACGAAAAACTATGACCGCCTCGCACGCCAGCTCTACACCTTCTCCTCAACGCCCGAGGAGGCCGCGACACACATCGTCGCCGCGGCTACCGGCACCCCCATCGACGGCATGGACGCCCTCACCGTCCGAGGCAAGCTTGACCTACAACGGCTGCGCGACTCTCTTACGAACGAGCTGTTTATCGAGGGACTCGTCCCTCTCCTTTCGGGGAAGGATGGGCTCAGCCAGACCACAAAAGAGGACCGTATCCGCGAAATCAGCAGGATTCTCACTGGCACCCTCCGAAACAGCCTGCGGCTTTCGGGAGACCCCATCATTCAGATTGGGACCGTCCTAGTCGTCAATGGCACGAAGACTGAGAAGCACATCTTCGTCCAGGGAACCTGCGACCCCGTCCCCGGGGCCGTTCTCCATGTGTTCCCAACCGAAAAGGAGCTCATTATCGGCTGGTGCGACGCAATGTGTAAATGGAATCCCGATATTCTCATGGGCTACAATGTCTTCGGCTATGATGAGCGGTATCTGTGGAAGCGGTCGGAGGAGCTGGGCATCACCGAGAATGCGGCCCTCCAGGGCCTCTCCAGAATGATTGAGCTGGGCCGAAAGTTGAGCCTCGAGGAGAAGATGCTCTCCAGCTCGGCCATGGGCGACAATATGCTCTACATGTGGACCACGCACGGCCGCCTTCAGGTCGACCTCTTCCACTATGTCAAGCGCAACTACAACCTTCCCGCGTACAAGCTTGACTATGTCTGCCAGCATTTCATGAGCGGCAAATGCTCAGGCGTAGATGTGTCTACAAGCGTGTGGCGTATCAAGACAAAGAATACGGCGGATGTGATTGTTGGACGCTATCTCGTGCTGCTCGATGAGACGGGTGACACCGTTGTGGACAAGCTCCGTATTACCGGTATTGAGGACGGCGTGGCTCTAGAGGTGGCCCAGCCCGAGGGCGATGACCTGGACGATGTGCGTGCGTCTGTGGCCGATGCCGTAAAGTGGGCCGTGGTGAAGGACGATGTTTCCCCGCAGGACATTTTCCGACTCCACCGCGAGGGGCCCGCGGGGCGCAGCCGCGTCGCCGCATATTGCGTCCAGGATTGCGATCTCACCGTGGAGCTGTTCAAGAAGCTGGATGTCTTCAATAACGCGATGGCGATGGCCAATACATGTTCAGTGCCCGTTGGCTACATCTTCACGCGCGGCCAGGGCGTCAAAATCGAGTCGCTCATCTTCAAAGAGTGCTACCAGCGCGGCTTTCGCATCGTTGTACTTCCAACCACGCCGCGTCGGCCCGATGACTATGTCCCTACTGCTGAAGAGGTGGCCGCGCAGGATTCCTATGAGGGCGCGATTGTGTTGACGCCGACCCCGGGCTTCTATTTCAAATCACCGATTGGCGTGGCGGATTTCGCCTCGCTGTATCCCAGCACCATTATCAGTGAAAACATCTCGTATGACACGCTGGCCTGGGTGAAGAACTATGCGATTGATGCCGATGGAAAGCCCACAAACTTCGTCTACGAGTACGGGTCCGAGGAGGCCGAGCGCAGCGGCATGAAAGGCGAGGCCTGGACTGATATTGAGTTTGACGTGTGGGGCGTGAAGGAGGGGGATACCCGCAAGGTCCCCGAGAAGGTGAAGCGGGGCCTGCGTATCTGTAGGTATGCGCAGGCAGAGAAGGGAACGCTGCCACTGATTGTGGAGGGCCTGCTGGCCGCGCGAAAGGCGAAGCGCAAGGAGGCGGCCGCGGAACCGGATCCATTCAAGAAGGCCCTGCTCGATGCCGAGCAGCTGGCGTACAAGCTCACGGCAAATTCCCTGTATGGGCAGCTGGGGTCGAGTACCTTCAAGATTCGCCTACAGCATCTGGCCGCATCCGTCACGGCCTATGGCCGCAAGCAGATTATGTTCGCAAAGGAGGCGATTGAGACCTTCTATGGGCCCATCGCCAATCGGCGCGACTGTGCGGCGGAAATCGTCTACGGTGACACGGATTCACTGTTCGTCGATTTCAAGGTGACGGACCCGGAGACAGGGGCTCCCCTGGAGGGAGAGGCCGCCATCAAGGCGACCATGCATTTGACCGAGGAGGCCGGTAAGATGGTGACGACCTGTCTGAAGGCCCCGCACGATTTCGAGTATGATAAGACCTTCTCGCCGTTTATCATCTTCAGCAAGAAGCGCTATGTCGGCAACAAGTACGAGGAATCTTCGACGGAGTATTCTCAAAACAGTATGGGGATTGCGACGAAGCGGCGGGACTATGCGGGAATCGTCAAAGTGATTTATGGCGGGGCTCTTCGTATTCTCTTGTCACAAAAGGATGTCATTGCGGCGTCCCAGTTTGTCAAAGGGAAGTTGCTCGACCTTGCGAACGGGAAGGTGAGCATGAACCAGCTGACGCTGACCAAGGCGCTCAGATCGGATTACAAGTCGGCCCCTGCGCACAAGATTCTGGCGGAGCGCATTACGCTGAGGGACCCTGGCAATGCGCCGGCCTCGGGGGACCGCATCAGCTTCCTGTATGTGCTGCCTGGCGTCGGGCAACAGGCATCGAAGCTCCAGGGTGAGCGGATTGAGACGCCGAGCTTCATCAAGCAAAAGGGGCTCTCCATCGATATGAAGTATTATATGGAGCATCAGCTCATGAATCCGCTGTCGCAGCTGTTTGCGCTCATCGTCGAGCAGTTGCCCGGTTGTGTCGCGCCTGGTGGGCGGAGCTGGGCTAAGGCGGATAATTCGGACCGCGAATATGCGGCGACCGAATACCTCTTCAGGGATGCGCTGAATGTCTGCGATAAGCTGTCGACGAAGCGCTACACGGAGAAGATGTTTGGGGTGGTGGCCACGACGAGCAGTAGCAGTGTCGCCGCGCGGCCAAGGGCCCCACGAAAGGTAGCCGCCGCGCCCAAATACATTCAGCAGAAGCTGACGAGTATCACGGCGCAAATCGAGCTCATGAAGCAAATGGAGAAGGTGGCGCCTAGACGCTCACCCAGAAACAATCCTAAAGAGTAATCCGTACTGTAAATAGGAATGTCAAGCGCAAAACAGCTTCTTCTTGTAGCGGAGGCACATGACCATTATCTCAAACGCTGCGCCGAGTCGCCCCTTAATGCGGCCGCGCGCAGCGGCTACATGTATGCGCCCTCTTTTTTACTGGATTCAGATGCCGAACGCCTCACAACGATTGTACGCAGTACCGAACTTTTGCGCGACACAGATACTCTTATTCTGGGAAAAACCGCCGACAATGGTTATCCGCACACGCGCCCCAAGGCGCTTATCTGCCTTCCAGCCGGCTTCGTTGAGGCCTCCAGGGATGCGGATCTAAAGGAAACTCTTTGCCATGAGGCATTTCATATCCATCAGCGCCGCTTCCCTTCAGTCTGGAAGGCAATGTGTAAGGCGGAAGGATGGACCCCTCTTTCTCAGGATGATATCCCCAGCCGTTTCAGAGAAAGATGCCGCATCAATCCTGACACATTCTATGATACACCTTTCTGGGCATGGGACACGCACTATGCGCCGCTGCCTATGTTCAAACAAGGCTTTACAGTTACACTTGCAGATGTAGCAATCCAATGGCTCGATTTGCGCACGGGTGCTCTCTTTCACGCCCCTCCAGATTCTTTCACAGAAAAATACGGGTCGCCATCCCAACCAGAACATCCCTACGAAATATATGCGGTTATGTTTGCAAAAGAGGGAATCACGACGCATGCGCAGCTCGGAGCAAGGCTACAATATCTCAGTTCTTAGAAGGTTATGGGCACATATCAGCCCCTAGATTTATTACCTCCTTTTCAAATCCCTGTAAAAATCCACAGTAAGACGGAGGAGTTTACTGTGCCAGTGGAGGCCTTACCAAAACAGTATATTGATGATACCCTGCGCGTTTCCAACAAGGTGCGCTGTAAAATACGATATGGTCGCCTAGTAAATAGAGGAGGATACGGAAATATCCTTTTAGCGAATAGGACGGATCTTTCGGGTGTCTCTCAGCAAATCTGCGTGAAGGCCCCCCATACACCCACATTCTCTGTGTGCGCAGAGGCCATCATACAGTGGATGGCGTCGAATGCGCTCCTTGAGGCCGGCATTACAGGCGCAGTTCCCCTCGTCTATGATATCTTCCAATACGCAGGAGAGACGCGTTTTTCTATGAGTTATGTAAAGGGCGTCTCTTGTATTGAATATATTCGGAACGCCCCCAATCCAGAAGGCGCCCTCCTGGAAGTCCTCCTACAGGTCTCTCTTTTGCTCGGATTTCTGGAAGAGAATATACATCTCGACCACCGCGATTTAAAGGCCGATAATATATGGATTCGCCCAGAACCAGTCGAATACTCGGTGGTCCTATCTCAGAAGCGCTGGAAATGTAAGGCGTCCTTCCAAGTAGTGCTTCTCGATTTCGGATTCAGTTGTCTGGGAAATGCCGAGGGCGCCGCGGTAGTGAGTCTGAGCGACGGCATTCTTCCTCGCGTGGACCCTTGCCCTAAAGAGGGGCGAGACCTCTTTCAGCTCATTTCCTCTCTATGGTGTCTCCCGCAGATTCGTGAGAAAATGGGAGCGTCTCTCGCAGCAAATATTGAGCTCCTTCTCTCCTATAAGAACAAGCCGTATGTAACTCTTGTGCGAAAGACATTAGATGTGAGCTGGGTCTATCTCTTGGTCAGCGATTTAGAGTTTCGCCATCCTCCTCTTCATCCAGTCTCTCTTCTCCAAATGCTCAGTATAAAGTATCCCCAACTATCCATTCAGTGTGAATGATTTCCATTCTTACAACAGTAAAAAATGGCTATGAGTTTCTGGAGGAATGTGCTACCAGCATATTCCTTCAAAATTGTCGATACGGCAGCCTCACCATAGAGTGGGAATGGTGGATTGGCATCAATGGCCATGGAGAGGGTGGCCAGGCCCTACAGGTCGCGGAAAAAATACGAGACGCGTGGCCCCAGTACAACATTCACGTGCTCAATATGCCACAGGTTCGTGGAAGGGTGGAAGCGCTGAATACTCTATGCGCGAAGACAAGGGGTGAATGGATCGCCATCCTAGATTGCGATGATATCTGGGAACAAGATAAACTCTTAACACAGCTTGCCGCAGTCCAAATGTCCCCGCGCCCTATAGACATCATCGGAACACACTGTACATATTTTGGTGATGCTACTCCAGGGCCACCCGCCCTCCCTTCTGGGTGGATTCCGCTCGAATCTGTGCTCGCAGAGAATCCCATCATTAACTCCAGTGTTCTTATGCGGCGAGAGCTTGCTGTATGGGAAGATAGGTGTGGCCTCGAAGATTATGATCTGTGGATACGCTTGGCACGGGCCGGAAAAGGGCTATTCAATATCCCTCATGGGCTAACGCGGCATAGAATCCACGGAGGGAGCGCCTTCAATGCTTCTGGGGCGCAAGATTTAGAGGGGCTCAGGCGATTCCATGGAATCGGCGTGACGGTGGTAACGGCGTATTATCCTATTCGGAGTAAATTCACTGTAGAACAGTACATGGGTTGGATTATCAAATTCTGGCCGAAGACTTCTTGTTCTCTTGTTTTTTATACGGATCCTGCGTTAGTGCCAACCTTTGAACGCTTCTTTGCTTCAAGAAAGTCTGTGAGAGTTGTTGGGGAGGCTTTTTCTTCTTTATCTGCGTTCAAGAAACTTAGTTATAAAGTGTGGCTGAAGGCGAAGGAGCTGGATAAAGAGTCTGAGCATACGCCTGAACTGTATGCGTTATGGTACGAAAAGAAAGAGTTTATCTTGAGGACCATTCAGTCGAATCCTTTCTGTTCAGATAGATTTGTGTGGTGTGATGCGGGTATTGGGCGGATTCCCGAAATGACTTCTGCGGTTCACAGATTTCCCATGAGGGCACATATTCCAGCAGGGAAAATGCTTGTTCTTGAAATCGACCCGTTGAAAAAGGAGGATTGTAGAAATGAGGGGGGGATTCCAGGAAACTTTCAGAATTCGGCGACCTTTGGTGGAGGGATTCTTGCATCTGATGCGGAGGGCTGGAGAAGTTGGAGTAGCGCATACGATGCTATGCTCATGCGGTATCATTTGGCGGGGCGCTTTATAGGAAAAGATCAGAATATAATGGCGTCGATGATTTTAGAGCAACCTGAGATTGCCGTTATTGTTCAGCGGCCGGCCGCATTAGGCCCAATCGCTGGATGGTTTTATTTGCTGCTTTATTTATCTGGGATAAAACTTTGCTTCTAAGGGATTGTTGTGCGCCGCCGCCTTGGGGCGCGCTAGGCCCGCTCTCGGCTGCGCTAGGCCCGCTCTCGGCTGCGCTAGGCCCGCTTTCGGCTGCGCTAGGCCCGCTTTCGGCTGCGCTCGGCCCGCTCTCGGCTGCGCTAGGCACGCTCTCGGCTGCGCTAGGCCCGCTCTCGGCTGCGCTAGGCCCGCTTTCGGCTGCGCTCGGCCCGCTTTCGGCTGCGCTCGGCCCGCTTTCGGCTGCGCTAGAAGCGCTTTGGCCCGTTCTCAGGCTATTTACAATACGCGCAATTCTATCTCTTACATTGCCATAACCAGAGTCCCCATAAGCAGAGTCCCCATAAGCAGACTCGCCATAACCAGAGCTACCATATGTAGTTGGAGGAGTTGGTAAAATATGGGGCCTTATTACAATAGGTATTACCTCTTTAGTACTTAGTTTCGAAAGGGCCCACGCGTTTGAATAAGTTTGCATATACGAACCGCCATAACCATTTGTGTAGCCGAGTAGATAATCTGCTGAAGAGCCTAGTGGGGGGCCGCCTCCCATTTGCGAGGAAGGTCCCTGAGCCGCAGAATCCTGGGCCGCCGAAGGTTCCTGCGCAGCAGAATCCTGGGCCGCAGAAGGTTCCTGAGCCGCAGAAGGTTCCTGGGCAGCAGAATCCTGGGCCGCAGAAGGTTCCTGAGCAGCAGAATCCTGAGCCGCTGAAGGTTCCTGAGCAGCAGAATCCTGGGCCGCAGAAGGTTCCTGAGCAGCAGAATCCTGAGCCGCCGAAGGTTCCTGAGCAGCCGAAGGTTCCTGAGCAGCAGAGTCCTGAGCAGCAGATGGTCCCTGAGCACTAGAAGGACCTATATCACCATATTTACTCGGCGCACCTTCGCCATATTTACTCGGCACATCTTCACCGTATTTACTCGCCCCACTTTCACGCTGGGGACCCGACACCCCACGCTGGGGACCCGATACCCCACTCTTTAGAGGTTTAGGAATATTGGCGATTGGCCCACCATATTTCGAAGATACCTTACAATCTGGGTACAAAGTATAGAGTTCATCTATACTCATCCCTGCTGCCTGAGCCTCATTCTCGATTTCTTGACAATACGCCTCCTTTTCTATTTCACTAAATGTCGCCATATCAGCCTTAACTGCTGCGGCGATTTGATCGCGTGGAAGAGGAAGAATACGAGTTTCATGCTGTTTCTGATCTTTTGCGCCATCATTTTTCCCATCAGCTGTACCTGCGAGTGTACCGTCCTTACATCCTCGTAAATATTCACTGGACCCTCTTGTACAGTAAAGATTTTGAATTGTACATATTCCATCGTAACATGTTTGAACATTGCCTGGAACAAATCCAGATGTAGAACCTGATGGGCGCCTGCTACCTTCTACTGCTCCTGATACTCCTGAAGTATTATCTACTTCAGGCGATACGCCTGTTCCCATGCCTGCAGGTGCGTCTCCTTGGCCCCCAGGACCATGTCCTGGCAAATTAGCTAGCGCAACTGCGACAGGTATAGTCATACTTAGTACCATAGCTAGTAAATTCGCGAGTACTATAAGGCGCCCAGTTCTTTTTTTAACTAGTCCGTCATGTTTTTTCATTCCTTCATCCATTTTTCTCCGCATTTCTTCTGCTTCTCGCTTTCGCCGCGCATTATCCTCGTTTACTTTCTTTAATCGCAGTCTTTCAAATTCCCCGTCAATCTGATCCAGCCTGCTTTTGATTTTTTCTAATCGCGTGCGTATAGCATTATTTCTGTCTTCAAGCTCCTTTTTCCTCGCCTTCAGCCGTGCTATTAAATCACGATCTCCATGAAGGAGCCGACTTTCAGCATCAATCCTCTTCTGAATATCATCCAGCTCCTTGTTATTTCTCGTAAGTTCATCTTCAAGGTCTTTCTTTTCCTTACGCAGTGCGTCGCGTTCCTTGGTTAGAGCATCAAGATCATCCTTTTCAGATTTCTTCGCACGCAGCTGCTCTTCTACATCATTTTTACGCTTTTTCATGTCATCTATCTTTTTCTTAAGCTCTTCCACTTTTTTACGCAGCGCCTCTCTCTTTGCCGAACTATGCGGGTAAGCACTTTCCGCATCTTCCTTAGCCTTCTTCATCTTTGCCTCCAGCGCATTAATATCTTTTTCAAGTTTGTTACGCGCCTTTATCAGCTCGGCCTCCGTTTGCTTATTTCGATTATGTGTACCTTCGCTCTCAATACGAGCCTTTTTGGCGGCGTTCGCGGCATCTTCTGTGTCTTTGATTTTCTTTGCATTTGCATCAGCTTCAGCTTGTTGGCGGCGCAGCTTCTCAGCATCACTGTCACGCTTTGCCTTTGCCGCGTCAACATCTTCTTTTGTTACACGCTTTTTAGCCTCTTCAGCCGCCCTTCTTTTCGCAGTAGCATCATCGAGCTTACGAGTGACCTCAGCTGCGCCCCTTCTCTGTGCTTCAGTCATTTCATCTTTTTTCGCACGTCTATTGTTTCCAGCCGTGTCCTCAGCTCGTTTATATGCGGCGGCATCCTCTGCTGCACGCCTCCTTGCCAAATCCGCCTCATCCTTTGCAGCCTTTGCCCTCTGTCTAGCTGCGTCGATATCATCTGCCTTTTTCTTCAACTCCTGTGCCCTAGTGCGTTCTTTATTGGATCTAATAACATGTTCATCACGAATTATCCGTACGGACTCATCTAACTCACGAACCTTCCGTTGTTTTTCAGCAATAGTATCCTTTAGAGTGTTCTTATCATTTTGGTGATCTTTTGCCCTCTGTGTAGCCGCATCTTGATCACTTTTCTTCTTTGCAGCATCCGCTTCTTCATTTTCCTTTTTCTTCTTATGTTTATTCATATTTGCCGTCTCATCTGCTAAATTACTTTCCGATTTCTCTTTGTCACTTCTTGTTTTCGCAAGCTTTTCTTTAACAGCCTTCTCATTCGAACGTAGTTTCGAAGTGAGTTCCTTATTTAATGCACCCTTGCGCACTCCCACCTCAGCACCACCCTTGTTCGGCGCAACTCTTTCTGGCGCCTTTGGCACAGTTTTAACCATTATATCCTTTGTCCCCTTCAAGCAGTCTAATGTATTACCCTTCTTTAATACATTTTCTGCCTGCTTCTTACATTTAGCTTTAAACGCGGCTTCATGATCCGCGTGCGACTTATTTTCTGTCTTTGCTTTTCCTTGCCGCACAAGCCTTACTGATAAATCACTCTTTAGCTGTCGAATTTTTGCCATATTATCTAGAATCAGCTTGTCCTGCCCAGTGTTCTTATCTGTGGCGCGTTTACGTGCTTCAAGCTTCTCCTTAAGACTCTTTAAAGCAAATTCATGCGCATCTTTCGTTGAACTAATCTGTTTTTTAAGCAGTGCCTGCCTATTGAGCTCGTCTAAGCGGTGTTTCGACGATATAGGTTTCGCATTTAATGCATCTAATCTCTGGCGTTCTGTGAGTGCTTTTAGCTTTTCGGCATCCTCCTTAGCACGCTTCTGTTTCGCACGAAGATTTGCGGCATCGTTAGCATTATTCGCATGTTTCGTATTTCCACTATTCATATCATTTCTTGATCTAAGCTCTGCGCCCTCTCCATCTTGAATCTTTCTCCCATTTAGAGCAGCATTATCTTCTGCGCGAATACGTCTACCTGTCTGTGCGGAATATTCTACCTGCCTTCTACCTCTCGCTGTTCCCACTTCTCCTAGAGTTTTCTCAGCTGCTGTACGCCTTCCCTTTGCTGTAGCAAGGTCTCTCTCGACAGCGGCTACCTGTCTAGTTGTTGCAGCATCTTTCAATGCATCTGTATCTTTTCTAGCCTTTGCGGCCAGAGCCTCATTTTTCGCATAAACTTCCGCATGCGCTGCTTCTTCCTTTCGCATAGTGTCTGATGTTTGCTTTGTTCGAACTGCGCCATCGCGATTGTTCTTAGCATTTCCTGCGAGAGTCTTAGTATTAACCGCATTTCTATTCGCAGCGTCCCCCCCTGCCGCATTACGCTGCTGCCTGAGAACTAAATCTGGAGAAACCTCCTTTATTGCGCTTTTTACTCTATTTAGTGAGCCCAACAGATTTGCCTTTTCAGTATTTTTCGCGGGAATAGTCCGTTCAGCCTCTTGCCCACGCCGTTTTATAGCAACCGCATTCAACCCCTCGCTATTAATTTTCGAGGTTAAAACCTGAGTTTCACCCGTAGCTTTTGTCAATAAACCCTTCTTTTGTCCTATTACATCAAGCTTGCCTCCCGCATCTATTGAGCGTTCTGTAGCGCGTGGGATCGGTTTACCTGACTCTTTTATTCTTCGAGCACTCGATAAAGCTTTAATATTTAATGAAGAGGACATCGTATCGGAACGAATGGTCATTCCCGCGTTTGTATGCTGCAACATACTCGCGCGGTCTTGCGCATGAATTTGCCGTGTTGCTCTCATAATCTCCGCACCAGTGCGAAGCGCATCTCGCCGCTGTTGCTGTACTGCTTCGCGGGCCGACTTACTTTTAACAACCCGTTCTTCTAACATTTGTTTTGCTCTTGCAGATTTTGCCGCGGCCGTTTTCTTGGCTTTAAGTGTTCTAAGCGCAAGTGCCTTCGCCTGCTTTGTAGCAAGCCTCTTTGTCAATAGTTGAGATCGTTTTGCTGCTGCGCTCTTTATAACGGCAGCTTTTGCCTTGACTTTTGCAGCAATATTTTTTCTTGTTGCGGATCGTTGGGTAGTGGCCTTCTTTTCCAGAAGCTTCTTTTTAAGAGTTGCCTGCCTTTTTACTATATTGTTTGCGGCCTTTACTGATGTGCGCGCCTTAGGCTTCGCCACCTTAAGCACTGTCCTTTGAACGGGCGTTCGTAGTCTTACGACCATACCTATTTAATAGAATGAAGTTTTGAATTCAAACTGGCCGTGGTCTAAGAAGCGCCTGAAGCGCCTGAAGCGCCTGAAGCGCCTGAAGCGCCTGATGCGCCTGAAGCGGAGTCGACAGCCCAGATAGTACGCCCCGTACTTCCTTTTAATGGCTTTTTTAGTTCTTCCTGTATGATTGTATCTCTTTCAGCATCGGTCGGAATAGGTACTGTAAAAGATTCAAGCTGCGATTGTAGGGCAGTTTCTTTGGAAGTAACAAATGATGTTGCCGTTTTATATGTGTTATTAAATTTCCCTAATACTGCTTGTGTGGCTGCGGCTTGAACAGGTGATAATCCCGCTGTTAATGCTGCTGCGGCAGCGGCTTGAGCTGCTGCGGCCGCCGTACCAGAAAGGCTACTACCAAGTCCTGCAAAAAGGCCCGTTGCTGCGCCTGGCGTTCCCTTTGCGGGAGCATCCTTTGGTGGTGTCTTTGGCGCTTTTGGCGGAGCTTTTGGCGGAGCTTTTGGCGGAGTTTTCGGACCCGCTGGTTCCTTCGGTGCCTTTGGTGCTTTTGGTGCCGCCGGTTCCTTTGGCGCCTTTGGCGCCTTTGGCGCTGCTGGCGTTTTCGGCCCTGCGGGCGTTTTCGGCCCTGGTGCTGGCGCTGGCGGTGCCTTTGGCGTAACCTTAGGCGCAGGAGTGGGCCTAGGCGCAGGAGCAGGCCTCGGCGCAGGAGCGGGCTTCGGTGCCGGCCTTGGCGCGGGCTTCGGCGCGGGCTTCGGCGCCTTTATCACCCTGGCCCCACCCATTTGTTTGCGCGTCCTTGCGCCATTTCTTGACCTTCTACGTGTAAAAAAGGACTTGAAGCCCATCTTTACTTATAGATCAGAATAATACCATAACACGCTACCGTGTTGTGCTAAAAATAAGTACTCCTCGTCGGGGAGTACTTATTTTAGCCTACACCACAACTGTAGTAATGTAGGCTAGATTAACTAGCCTCTTTGAGGCTAGTTAATCCGGCACATGACGCTACCGACTCCTCCAAGACTCGCCGCACACATTACAAATGTAGAGATACTTCATATTAACTGCATCATACTTGATATAGATGATATCTCTCTCTGTGCCACTTCCATTACTAGGACATGACTCTTTTGAACACTTGATTGACTTCGTATGCGGCAATGTAGTGTCCTGCCGGGTGAATTCATTCAGCAGAATACGATACCCCTCACTCGAACGCTCTTGAACTAGGGTCTCCATCAGAAGACAGCCACCCACCTGCTCCTCCTCAATCCCGCAGGAAAGACATCTCCACAGAAGCTTCCCATCGGGCTGAAGCTTCATTACATACATGTTTTGACACGTCGAGCAGACTTTCATGACTCTTAATTTATAGGTATAATAAAGCTTTAAGGTGTTCGTCGCACAATTTTAGCGTGACCCTACCGTGTTGTGCTAAAAACAAGTACTCCCCGATGGGGAGTACTTATTTTAGCCTACAACACAACTGTAGTCATGTAGGCTAAGTTAAGAACCCCCATCGGGGTTCTTAACTTTGGCACATGACGCTATATGTTTCGACATTTCCAGCAAATGCTTCCACTCCGTTTTTCCAGACATACTGTACAGTACCCTATCGTATTGAACATCATCTTGCGCCGCCCTCTTTTCAATAATCCCTATAAGGTGCGCAAGAAATCGGTCCCCATGCTCCTTCAACACATCCTCGAACCCCTGCCAAACAGGCGGCATGATTCCCTTCTTCCAGTCCCGCAGCCCCTGAAAGGTGTGCGCAATAAGACGAAATCGTACAAGCTCCGCATAATATCTCGCACGCGTGTCATCGCCCTCTAAACGTAGGGTCTCGTGGCCAGGCTCATTCACAATAGGATTCTCCTCTAGTAGACTCTGAATCGTAGTTAATACCGTGCTAATACTCATTCCTGGCGCCCATTTTGGGCCTCTCCACGTCCCTAGAATCGACAGACAGACTTTTCCATCAATATAGAGGTTCGGGTGAAACCGGGTATGACCATCCGATGTCATGATTTTGACAGTAGGAGAAGCAAACGGATAGTCGTAGGGGTACCGAATATCAAAACACAGAAGACAACCCTCGTAGGGTGTATCAGCCGGCCCCACAATCATCGCCTTCCCCACCATGACATTCGCCTCATCGAACTCGTAGAAAATCCCCTGCGATTCCATCTCGGGAGACTTCGCATTCTCAATCTCCTTTTGAAGTCTCTTGGGTACCGGTCGCTCCATTTAGTATGAGTCAAGAGCATATGTTAAAGCCCCTGCTGGACGGGGCTGACCTAGCAAGCCCTTGCTGGCGGTAAAATTGCCCACGCCGAAACTTTCACCGGATTCATTAGAAATGGCCAGCCGCACGTTCGAATCGCACGATCTCTCGCGCTTTGTGGATCGTCGCTACAATAGCTCTGGCGATGCGAAACTCACGACGATGACCAGCATGGGAGAAAAGAAGGGCTCCTGGAACATCAAGGACGACGAGTATCCAATCTTCCTCGACCTTCTCCAC
>Ga0114974_10002038_pt1 | contig 15706 bp, 14 predicted proteins | sample S_130206_EF_Meta_FD_87318 | JGI IMG/M metagenome (GOLD analysis project Ga0114974, IMG submission 87318) | Freshwater microbial communities from Lake Simoncouche, Canada to study carbon cycling - S_130206_EF_MetaG | ecosystem: Environmental > Aquatic > Freshwater > Lake | place: Lake...
CTCGATCTTTTCCTTTTCGCCCGCGTCAAGCTTGTCGCCGTACTCGGTCAGGCTCTTCTTCACGCTGTGGACATTGGCATCGGCTTCGTTTTTGGCCTGGATCAGTTCGAGCTTTTTGCGGTCGTCGGCGGCGTTGAGTTCGGCGTCCTTCACCATTTGCTGGATTTCAGCCTCGGTCAAGCCGGAGTTGGCCTTGATAGTGATTTTGTTTTCTTTGCCCGTGCCTTTGTCTTTGGCGCCCACATGCAAAATTCCGTTGGCGTCAATGTCAAACGACAATTCAATTTGCGGCGTGCCACGCGCTGCCGGGGCAATGCCTTCCAAGTTGAACTCGCCCAGCGACTTGTTGGCCACGGCCATCTCACGCTCGCCTTGGTAGACCTTGATGGTCACGGCCGGCTGGTTGTCGTCGGCGGTGGAGAAAGTTTGAGCAAACTTGGTCGGAATGGTCGTGTTCTTGGTGATCATCTTGGTCATCACGCCGCCCAGGGTCTCGATTCCCAACGACAGCGGCGTGACGTCGAGCAGCAGCACGTCCTTGCGGTCGCCGCTGAGTACCTGACCCTGGATCGCGGCGCCGACGGCCACCGCCTCGTCCGGGTTCACGTCCTTGCGCGGTTCGCGCCCGAAAAACTCCTTGACCTTCTCCTGCACCTTGGGCATGCGGGTCATGCCCCCTACCAGGATCACGTCGTGGATGTCGGCGACATTCACGCCGGCGTCCTTGATCGCGGTGCGGCAGGGCGCAATGGTGCGTTCAATCAGTTCGTCGACCAGCGACTCCAGCTTGGCGCGCGTCAGCTTGATGTTGAGGTGTTTCGGGCCCGATGCGTCGGCCGTCACATAGGGCAGGTTGATGTCGGTCTGTGCGCTGTTGGAAAGCTCGATCTTGGCTTTTTCGGCAGCCTCTTTCAGCCGCTGCAAGGCCAGCACATCTTTGCCCAGGTCGACGCCCTGATCCTTCTTGAATTCGGCGATGATGAAATCGATCACCCGCTGGTCGAAGTCTTCGCCACCCAGGAAGGTGTCGCCATTGGTTGACAGCACTTCGAACTGCTTTTCGCCGTCGACATCGGCTATCTCGATGATCGACACGTCAAAAGTTCCGCCACCGAGGTCATACACCGCAATCTTGCGGTCGCCCTTTTCGGTCTTATCCAATCCGAACGCCAGCGCCGCTGCGGTGGGTTCGTTGATGATGCGCTTGACATCAAGTCCGGCGATCCGCCCGGCGTCCTTGGTCGCCTGACGCTGCGCGTCGTTGAAATAGGCCGGTACCGTGATCACCGCCTCGGTGACGGCTTCACCGAGGTAGTCTTCGGCGGTCTTCTTCATCTTGCGCAGGACATCGGCACTCACCTGCTGCGCCGCCATCGCCTTTCCACGCACCTCCACCCACGCGTCGCCGTTGTCGGCGGCGACAATCTTGTAGGGCATCAGCGCGATGTCCTTCTGGACTTCCTTCTCGACAAACTTCCGGCCGATCAGGCGCTTGACGGCGTACAGCGTGTTGCGCGGGTTCGTCACCGCCTGGCGCTTTGCCGACGCGCCGACCAGCACCTCTCCGTCTTCCAGATAAGCGATGATCGACGGCGTCGTGCGCGCGCCCTCGGAGTTCTCGATCACCCTGGGAGTATTCCCCTCCATGACGGAAACGCAGCTGTTGGTCGTTCCAAGGTCGATGCCGATGATTCTTCCCATGTTCTTCTCCAAGAATGGCCCGGACTCGCGTGTGCAGGGTCGGACCTGATTGACAAATTGAGGCTGTATCAAAGGTGTGGATCACACCACCCTTTTCAAGAGCCAGCCGGCGGCTGCCTGCGGACGGGCCTTATTTCGCCGCCGTGACGGTGACCAGCGCCGGGCGCAGCACCCGCTCGGCGATCGAATAGCCCTTTTGCAGGACGCTGACCACGCTGTTGGCCTCGAGCTCGGCAGGCACGACCGATATCGCCTGGTGCTGGTGCGGGTCGAAGCGGGTTCCGGCTACCGGGTTGATGGCAATGACCTTGTTGCGTTCCAGCGCCGCGATCAGCTGTCGCAGGGTGGCCTCGGCCCCTTCGCGTATCTGCTCCGGGCTGGCCTCCTTGAGCAGCAGGCCGGCCTCCAGGCTGTCGACTACCGGCAGCATGCTGTCGGCGAAGTTTTCGACGGCGAACTTGCGCGCCTTGGAGATTTCGTCGTCGGCACGCCGGCGTGCATTTTCGGCGTCGGCCTTGGCGCGCAGGTACTGGTCAGCCAGTTCGGCGCTCTTGGCCTGCAGCGTAGCAAGCTCGGTCTGTGTCTTGCTCAGGGAATCGACCTCCAGCCCAGGATGCGAGGCGAGCATTTCCTCGGTACTGTGGAAAGCCTCGGCGGCTGGCTTGGGTTCTGAAGGGGTGGTGTCAGACATGCTTTGGACGGTAAATCAGCTGGGAAGCTGAGGAACTTGGGGCGTTTGTCGCTGTTTCAAGACCGACGCCGGGTGCCGCCGGGCATCAACCGGTCGGGCGGCGGCACGGCGACGGGCGCTGTGTCAGCCGGGTTTCAGTCCGAAACCTCGAGCAGCTCCACCTCGAATTCCAGCGTGGCGTTGGGCCCAATCACACCGCCGGCACCGCGCGCACCGTAGCCGAGCGCGGGCGGAATTCGCAGTGTTCGGACTCCGCCGACCTTCATTCCTGCCACGCCTTCATCCCAGCCCCGGATCACCATCCCGGCGCCCAGCGAGAAGGAAAAGGGGCGCTGGCTGTCCTTGCTGGAGTCGAACTTGGCGCCGCGGGCCTCATCTTTGTAGATCCAGCCGGTGTAATGGACGGTGACCTGCTGGCCATCCTGCGCCAATTCGCCTTCGCCCACGGTGGTGTCGGTGTATTGCAGGCCGCTTTCGGTAGTAATCATGGGAACTTTCGCACAAGACGCTGGTTAAGCCGCGGGCGTTGATCCCGCCGCGGCCATGTGACACTTGAGTCGCAGGGGATGGCGCTTCACAAGAGCGCAGATTATGCCAGCAGTCCGCGTCGCGCCAGGTCGCGCATCAGCGCGCCAGCGCCGTAGGTCCAGGGCGCGATGCGGTCGCAATAGTTGATGCGGTTCAGCAGCATTCCGAGACCGGGGCTCGACACCGACACCCGGTCGCCCAGTGCATGCGTGAAGCCCTCACCCGGCCCGTTGCGGTCCTGCGTGGGCGCGAACATGGTGCCCAGGTAGAGCATCAGGCCGTCGGGATACTGGTGGGTGCGTCGGTCGGCTTCGCCCATGGCCTGCTCGACCAGATTCAGCGGATCGCGGCTGATCTGCGACAGCTGGCTGGAGCCGCTCATCTCGAAGCTTCCGTCCTCGCTGCGCACCTGTAACGCCAACTCGCACCGGCGCACATCGTCGATGCCGAAATGGTCGTCGAACAGACGAATGAAGGGGCCAATCGCCGCCGAGGCGTTGTTGTCCTTGGCCTTGCCCAGCAGCAGCGCGCTACGGCCCTCGAAGTCGCGCAGGTTGAGGTCGTTACCCAGCGCGCAGCCCTTGGTCTCGCCACGGCTGTTGACCGCCAGAACCACCTCGGGTTCCGGGTTGTTCCACACGCTCTTGGGGTGCAGGCCGATCTCGGCGCCCAAGCCGACGGCGCTCATCGGTTGCGATTTCGTGAAGATTTCGGCGTCTTCACCGATGCCAACTTCCAGGTATTGCGACCAGACGCCCTGGTCTAGCAGCACCTTTTTGAGCTGGGCCGCCTGCGCGGATCCTGGCTTGACGCTGCGCAGGTTGTCGCCGATGACCGCCACCACCGAGCGGCGCACCGCGTCGGCGCGGCTGGCGTCGCCGCGTGCCTGCTCTTCAATCACCCGCTCGAGCATCGACGCGACGAAGGTCACTCCCGCGGCCTTGATCGACTGCAGGTCGCAGGGAGCCATCAGCCAGGGGAGTGCGGGGTCACGCCGGTCGAAGGCCGAGTTGGCCAGAATCTCATCGGTGCGCCCGATGCGTGGGCCGCCGAATTCGCGGACCGTTCCGACCCCATCGGCCATTTCCAGCAGCTGGCTACAGGTCGGCGCGATCAGTGAGATGTCCTCGATGTATTCCTCGCGAACCCGCACCAGCACTGCGCCCTGGCCTTCTACCCAGACCCTGCCGACCAACACAGCACGCGCATGGTCGACGGGCAAAATACGGGTTGTCAGAAGTAACTTTTCCATGGTTCACACCTTCTTTTTGTTTTGCATCGCCGCCCACGGCACGGCAAAAACCGCCAAGCCGCTGATGCGCTTGAGCAGTTCCGCTCCGGCATTGCTGATCAGATAGCCGTTGCCGCCATGCGACATCAGCCCGGCGGCGCGTAGTTCTTTGATCCGCGTGTTGAGCGTATTGGGCGTGATGCCGCCGATGCTGTCCTGTAAGGCCCTGAAAGTCTGCGCTTGTCCATCCTTGAGCGCCCACAAGACGCGTATGGCGTAACGCGCCTCCAGCAGGCTCAGCAGCTGGCTCAAGGCGGCCATGTCCCTGGCGATCATTTGTCTGTCTCCTGGCTGTTGCCATTTCTGTTGTGGCCCAAGTGTAGGGTGATTTTGCTACCTGAACAATAGCAGTGGCCCCGTCGGCTTCCAGCCTGGAGCCGGAGTGGGCCGACTGCGGCTATCCTTGGGGTTTTTTGGGGAGGATGCACGAGATGCAACCGAAGACCGCTGCCGACTTTGACCAGGAGTTGCTGATCTTGTTTGACGCCTATGTGCACGGGGGTATCGACCGTCGCGGCTTTTTGCAGCAGGCGCAGAAGTTCGCCGCGGGCGGCGTCTCGGCGGCGATGCTGCTGGCGTCGCTGTCGCCGGACTTTTCCATCGCGCAGGTGCTGCCAAAAGGGGATGGCCGCATCCGCACCGAGTCGGTCTCCTATGCGTCTGCTGGCGGCTCGGGAACGATGAAGGGCTATCTGGCGATGCCTGCCAACGCCAGCGGCCCCTTGCCGGGCGTTCTGGTGATCCATGAAAACCGCGGACTGAATCCGCACATTGAGGACATCGCGCGAAGGCTCGCGGTGGACAACTTTGTCGCTTTCGCCCCCGACGCCCTAACCCCATTGGGCGGCTATCCCGGCGACGAGCAGCAGGCGGTGGGCCTGTTCGCCAAGCTCGATCAGGCGCGCACCCGCGAGGATTTTGTCGCTGCCGCCGCGTTCCTCCGCAAGCGACCCGAATGCAGCGGCAAGATGGGGGCGGTCGGTTTTTGCTGGGGAGGCGGCATGGTCAACACCCTGGCAGCGCGGCTGCCCGAGCTCGCTGCGGCAGTTCCCTTTTACGGATCGCCGCCTGCGGCCGCAGAAATCGCCCAGGTCAAGGCGCCCTTGTTGCTGCACTTCGCCGGGATCGACGAACGCATCAATGCCGCCTGGCCGGCCTACGAGGCCGGGCTTAAGGCCGCCGGCGCCCGCTACACCGCGCACCAGTACGCGGGCACCCAGCACGGATTCAACAATGACACCACCCCGCGCTTTGACGCGGCAGCCGCCAAGCTGGCCTGGGACCGCACGCTGGCGTTTTTGAACCAGCACCTGCGCAGCTGACAGCCCGTGCACCGATCGCAGCCTGCCGGCCGTATCGGCCCGCATGGTGGCGCCAGAGCCGGGTGATCGTTCGACAGCGAATTCCAAAACTACGAGACACCGATCGGCATTGCAATCGAGCATCTGGCGCAACGGGGTTAGGGCGAAGTCGGCAAGGTGTTTGCCAGCGGCCTGGTGGCGCAGGAGGCGGCCAAGCATATGCGAAAAGGCGCATTCTTTCTGGACCTGAACGCTCCCTCACCCGCTACCAAGCAGCAGGCGGCAACGGCAGTGGACGCGGCGGGGGCGCATTGTGTCGAAGCCGTCAACACGGGTCGTGAAGCCGGTTTCGCACCCTGCATGGCCGAGGCCAGCGCCGACTAGCAGCAGTGGGTAGCACAGCGGGCGCGGGCTGGCGTTTTCAACGGGATCGGCAAGGAGGCCCGCTGGCAGGACTACGCAGACCGGTTGCTGGATGATCGCCGCCGCAGCGACAAGAACGACGCCAGTTGAAGGGCTGCAGCCCGGACGCCGGGCTCACTTTCCTTGCAGCAGCGCCTCGAAGCGCGACAGCGAGCTGTCCTGCTCGTCGAGCAGTGCGCCGGCCTCCAGCACCTTGAGCCGCACGCCGGTCAGGGGCGAATCGACCTTGGTGCTGGTTGGCACATAGCCGATCCGGGCCACCGTGCGTTGCGACTCGGTCCCCAGCATATGTTCGTAAAACAGCAGTGCCGCATTCGGGCTCGGCGCTTTCCTGGCCACCGCGATGCCGTCGGCAATCGCCACCGCTGGCTCAATGGCGAACCATTCGATCGCCGACCCCTTTTTCTTCGCCTGCTCGACGCTGTACTGGTAGACGGTCAGCGCCAGCGGGACTTCGGCCGACGCCGTCAGGTTCAGCAGCAGCGGGTGTCCTGTTCGCACCGAAAGACCATTGCCGCGAACGAGTTCGCGGAAGAATCGGGTGCCGGCGTCTTCGCCCATGTCCTTGATGATGGAGCTAACCCACTCGTGATCCGACGACTCGATCCCCAGGCGACCCTTCCATCGCGGGTGTAGCAGGTCGGTGTAGGTCTTGGGTAGCTCCTCACGCGCCACCTTGGTCGTGTTGTAGGCTTGCACGAACACATAGCGCAGTGTGGAAGCCCAAGCCCTGTGCCCCGGGACCGCTCCGGCTCCCAGATCCTTGTGAATGGCCGAACTGATAGGCAGCAGCAAACCTTCGCGGTGCAGCGTTTCCATGGGCGGTGCGATGCTCTGGACGACGTCGACGATCGGCTTGTTTGCACGTGCCTCGCCGATGACGCGCTGCAGGATGACCTCGGAGCGTGCGCGCCAGACATGGACCTTGATTCCGTATTGCTTCTCGAAAGGCTCTACCAGATCCTTCACATATTCGGTCGGCGTGGTGGTGTAGAAAAGCAGTGACGCTTCCTTTTTGGCGGCTTCAATGATGCGCTGGCGCGCCTCGCCACCGGAGGGAATCGTGGTTTGCGCCAGCGCGCCAAGTGACAGCGCGGCGCAGGCTGCGGCCAAGAACCGGGCCAAGCGGGCAGAAAATTGCATGTCAGTAAGCCACATTGATGTTCTTGATCTGGGTGTAGCTCATCAGTTCCCCAATCGAATGCTCGCGGCCGATGCCGCTGTCCTTGAAGCCGCCGAAAGGCGCGCCCTTGAAACGCTTGCCGCCGTGGCCGTTGATCCACACATAGCCGGCCTCCACCGCGTCCGCCAAGCGCATCGCGCGCGAGATGTCATTGGTCCAGATGTTGGCGCACAGACCGTAGTCGCTGTCGTTGACTTGCTCAAGCATGCTGGCCTCATCGTCCCACTCCAGTATCGCCATCACCGGCCCGAAGATCTCGTCGCGCGCGATAGTCATCGCATGGCGTACCTGGTCGAAGATGGTGACGTCGACGAAATAGCCTTGTCGCAGCGCGTCTCCTGGTGCGTGCCCGCCGCCGCGCAACAGACGCGCGCCCTCGGCCTTGCCGCCCTGAATGTAGCCCATCACCCGGTCGTAATGCCGGCGTGATATCACCGGCCCCATCTGGGTGGACTCTTGCTCGGGCAGCCCGATCGCGATGCGCGCCGCACGCGCCATCACCGCATCGGTGAAGCGTTCGCGCACCGCGCTGTGGACGAACACGCGCGAGTTCGAGCCGCAGGACTGGCCCTGCGATACGGTGAAGTTCATTCCAGCAACCGCGGCGGCGGCAGCCTTGTCGACGTCGACATCGGGAAAGACGATCAACGGGTTCTTGCCGCCGAGCTCCAGCGAGAGCGTCTTGATGCCAGCGCTTCGGGTGATCGCCAGCCCGGTCTGCACGCTGCCGGTGAAAGCGATGCGCCGGACATCCTTGTGTGCGACCAGCGCGCCGCCGCAGGTCGGTCCGTCGCCGGTCACGATGTTGAGCACACCCGGCGGAAAGAATTCCTGCGCCAGCTTGCCCATCCACAGCGCCGACAGCGGGGTCTGGTCAGCGGCCTTGAGGATGACGGTGTTGCCCGCCACCAGCGCCGGTGCAATCTTGCCGGCGGCAAAAGAGATCGGGTGGTTGTAGGGAATGATGCGCGCGACCACACCAAAGGGCTGCGGCCGGGTGTAGTCCAGCCCGCCGCCGGGTGTGGGAATCGTTTCCCCCTTGATCTCCATGCCCAGGCCGCCGAAGAAGTCGTGCAGTCCGGCGCCTTTGCGCGCGTCGTCAACCATCGGCAAGAAAGGGTTTCCGCTATCGACCGCGTCGAGCATGCCGAATGCGCGCGCGCGCTCGCGCACCGCGCTGGCGAACTGTTTGCAATGCCGGACCCGGTCGTCCACATGCAGGCGGCTCCAGGCCGGGAATGCCGCCTTGCCCGCGTCGACAGCGTCCTGGATGTCCTGGGCATCACCGGCGGGAACCTGGGTTATTTCCTGGTCGTAGGCGGGATTGAGCGTCGCCATCGTCCGGCCGGAGCGGCTGGCGACAAACTTTCCGCCGATGGTCATTTTCCAGCCCTGGGTCTCCTGTTCGGCAGTCTGCAGCACCTGCAGCGCGAAGGGGTCGTCGAGTTGCCGCGCCATGTCAGTGCAGGCAGGAGCCGCCGTCGACGACCAGCGTCTGGCCGGTGATGAAGTCGCTGTCGGCGGACGCGAAGAAGACGATCGCACCGGTCAGGTCTTCGGGTGTCTGCACCCGCTTAAGCGCCCGCGTCGCGGTGGCTGCGGTGCGCATCTTGACGATACCGTCGTCGGGGTTCTCTTCCGACAGCGTGCTTCCCGGCGCGACGCAGTTGACGCAGATGTTGTCGCGGCCGACCTCGTTGGCGAGCGTCTTGGTGAAGCCCAAGATGGCGGCTTTTGAGCTCACATAATGGATCCTGCTCGGCGAGCCTTTGAGCGCGGTGCCCGAGCTGATGTTGATGATCTTGCCGTAGCCCTGCGAACGCATCACCGGTATCACGGCGCAACTGGCAAGCCAGGTTCCCTTGAGGTTCACGCCCATCATCCGGTCCCATTCGTCGACCGTTATTTCGTCAAAGGGGGCCCGCGACATCGGCACGGTGGCGAAGATGGCGGCGTTGTTGACCAGCACGTCGATGCGGCCGAATCGCGCAACGGCGGCCTGCGCCATGCGCTCGACGCTGTCCTTGTCCGATACGTCGGTGCGCAATCCAATCGCCTGGTGACCGGCGGACTGCAACTCCTGCGCGACCGCCAGCGCGGCGCGCTCGTCGATTTCGGCGATGACCACGCTCGCGCCTTCGTGCGCCAGCCGCAAGGCGTAGGCCCTGCCTATGCCGTGACCGCCTCCTGTGACGATTGCCACCCTGCCTTCGAGCCTTCCAGCCATGCGTTCTCCTGTGTGGAACGGCGTTCCACGGTTGTCGCGCCATTGTATGATCACCGGGCCATGACGCATTCGAGCATCCCTTCCAAAAGCGCCTGCGCTTCGCCGCGCTGTACGCTGCGCAGCGCGCTCGCAGCCGCAGCGCTTGTCGTGCTGGGCGCAGCAAGCCCGTCGGCGCTGGCGCAGTCCTTTGCCGAGCTCGCTGCCAGAGCCGACCCGGCGCGGCACCAGCGCCTGGTCGAAGCCGCCAGACGCGAGGGGTCGGTCAGCTTCTACTCTTCGGTTCCCGAGAAGGACATGGCGGTACTTGCCGCCGACTTTGAGAAGCGCTACGGCGTCAAGGTCAACACCTGGCGCGCTTCCACGGTCAAGGTGGTGCAGCGACTGCTGGCTGAAAAGCGTGCGGGGCGATGGGACTTCGACGCCGTCGACATATCGGGCCCGGAGATGGAAATCCTGTACCGCGAAGCGGTGCTGCAGGAGGTCGAGTCCGAGCACCACCGTCATCTGATGCCCGAAACGCTGATGGCGCATCGGGGCTGGGCGCCGCAGTTTCTCAGCGTCTTCGTTCAGGCGTACAACACCAACGCGGTCAAAAGGGCCGACCTGCCCCGCTCCTACGAAGATCTGCTCCACCCGCGTTGGAAGGGCATGCTCGGCGTCGAGGCCAACGACCAGGAGTGGTACTGCGGCGTGGTCAAGCACCTGGGCCGCGACAAGGGCGCCAAGCTGTTTCGCGACATCGTCGACCGCAACGGGTGGTCGGTCCGCAACGGCCATACGCTGCTCAACAACATCGTCGTCTCCGGCGAGGTTGGGTTGGGGCTGACGGTCTACAGCTACATGGTCGATCAAGCGCGCAGCAGCGGCGCACCGGTCGACTGGTTCGCGATGGACCCGCTGATTGGCCGCTCCAACGGCATCGGCGTGTCGAGGCGACCGGCGCATCCGAATGCGGCCCTGCTGTTCTACGAATACATGATCAGCGACGCGCAGCCTTTGATGGTGAAGATGAACTACCTATCGCCGGTCATCAAGCTGGCCACCCCCATGAAGGGCGCCAAGGTGCTGTTCCTCGACCCGGCGGCGCCGCGCGAGGAGATGGAGAAGTGCGAGGCCGAGTTCAGCGCTTTGCTCAAGGGCCCTAAATAGTCCGATCGGAACCACCATGTCCTTGCAGTTCATTCCACTGGGCGAGGCGCTGGGCGCCGAGGTGATCGGACTGGATCCGCACGCGATCACGCCGGAGCAGGCGGGCGCGCTGTATCAGGGCTGGCTGCGCCACCATGTGCTGGTGTTGCGCGGGCATCCGATGTCCGAGGAGGCGCTGATCGCCTTCGCGGCGTGCTTTGGACCGATCGAGATGGCGCGCCGGCGCTCGCCGTTGGCGATCCGCCCGGAGATCATGGTGATCTCCAATATCCGAGAGAACGGCGAGCAGGTTGGCGCCTTGCCCGATGGTGAGCTGTCCTTTCATTTCGACCGCATCCACCAGAAGGTTCCGAACAAGGCTGGCGTGCTGCATGCGCTGGAAGTTCCTGACCGCGGCGGTGAAACGCTGTTTGCCAATATGTGCCTGGCCTGGGAGTCGCTGCCAGAGCCTACCCGCAAGCGGCTGGAGGGGCTCAGCGCGCTCAACACCTACGAGTACGGTCAGACGCACGCGCAGTCCAAGACTCTTTCTGAGCTCACCCCGAGCTCGGTGCACCCGGTGGTTCGAACGCTTCCCGAGAGCGGCAAGAAGGCGCTCTATGTCTGCCGGCTGATGACCGACCGCATCAACGGCCTGTCGGACGCTGATAGCCGCGCATTGCTCGACGAGATTTGCGACCATGTGGAAGACCCGCGTTTTCGCTATGAGCACGCGTGGAAAGCCGGCGACACGCTGCTATGGGACAACCGCTGCACCATCCACGCCCGCAACGACTTCGATGGCGCGCAGCGCCGCCTGATGAAGCGCGTCACCGTGGGCGATCACGCGCCGCCGGTGCACTGAAGTCCGCCGCGGCAGGGCGCTTCAGTGGCCCGCCATCAGCGCTGCCAAGGTGTCGCGTATCAACTGTTGCGTCGCCTGCAGCGTCAGCGTGGCCGGGCGCTGCGCGCTCGACGCCAGCGCGATCTGGATGCGCAGCGCCGGATCGCGGATGCTGCGCAGCAGGTAGGAGGCCGGCTTGACCGAGCTCTTGACGGCGTTGCGCGACAGGATGGCGTAGCCCGCGCCGTCGGCGACCAGATCAAGGATTGCCGAGACGCCGTCGATCTCCATCGCAATCAGGGGCCGGCATCCGATGGCCGCGAGCTCTGACTCGACCTGCATGCGGATCGCGTTGGGCCGACTCGGTATGACCAGCGGCAGTTTGGCGACCGCACGCAGCCCGATCGGCCTGGAGGCGGCCCGGCTGGCCCCACGCGCCTGGACCAGGAACAGTTCCTCCAGCTGCAGCGGCACGGCGTCGAGTTCGGGACCGGCGCGCAGGTTGTAGAGCAGGGCGACGTCGAGCCGTCCATTGACCAGCGACTCCTGCATCGCGGTCGATAGCCCCTCGCTGATCGAGATCGTCGCGTCGGGCATCTGCGCGCGAAAGGCGCGCGTCAGCGGAACGGTCAGCAGCCGCGCAAGACTGGGCGGCAGTCCCACCGCGACGCGTCCTGCGAGCGCGCCGCGCACCCGGCCCAGTTCTTCCCGGGCGCGCTCGACCTGATGCAGGATGCCGCGTCCGTGGGCGAGCAACAGACGTCCGGCCTCGGTGGGGCTGGCGCCGCGCCCGTTGCGCGTGAGCAGGCTCTGGCGCAGTTCGACCTCCAGCAGCCGCACCTGGCGGCTTAGAGCGGGCTGCGCAATCCCCAGCGCGGCCGACGCCCGGGTGAAACTACCGAGTTCGGCGACACGGACGAAATATCCGATCTGCTTAAGGTCCATGGTGCGAGGGGGAGGGGGTCTGTCACTACTGTAATAGCGTGGCGCTGGCTATATCGTAGCGGCATATCTGCTAGAGGCTGGGCGGCCCCTAGGTTTTCTTCGCCACAGGCCACAATAGGCCCATGCAAACTGCTATTCCTGCCCTGTTCATGCGCGGCGGCACCTCGCGAGGACCGTTCTTTCTGGCCTCCGACCTGCCCGGGGACCTGGCGACCCGCAACCGGGTGCTGCTCGCGGTGATGGGTTCGCCTGACAAACGCCAGATCGACGGGCTGGGCGGCGCACATCCGCTGACCAGCAAGGTGGGCATCGTCTCGATCGGCAGCAAACCCGGTGTGGCGCTGGACTTCCTGTTCGCACAGTTGCAGCCTGACAAGGACACGGTCGACACGACGCCGAACTGCGGCAACATGCTCGCTGCGGTGCTGCCGTTCGCGCTCGAGCGCGGTTTGATCCAGGCGCAGGGCGACACCACGACGGTACGGGTCCTGACGCTCAACACCGACATGCAGTGCGACGTGACGGTGCAAACGCCGATGACACCGCGTGGTCGGCGGGTGCGCTACGACGGCGATGCGCGGATCGACGGCGTACCCGGTGCTTCGGCGCCCATCACCATCAATTTTCTGGATACCGCCGGCTCGGTCTGCGCCGGTCTGCTGCCCACGGGCAGGGTGCGCGACCGGGTGACGGTCGACGCCGACCCTGCGCAGGGCTTGGAAGCCTTCACGCTGGACGTGACCTGCATCGACAACGGAATGCCACTGGTGATGCTGCGCGCGTCGGATCTGGGGTGCACCGGCCAGGAGAGCGTGGCCGAACTCAACGCCAACACCGGGTTGAAGCAGCGCCTGGAAGCGCTGCGCCTGAAGACGGGGCAGTTGATGGGTCTGGGCGACGTCGGCAAGAAGTCGTTTCCCAAGATGACGCTGCTATCGCGCCCGCTGGCCGGCGGCGCGCTCAGCACCCGCAGCTTCATTCCCCATGTATGCCACGATGCTATTGGCGTGCTGGCTGCGGTGACGGTGGGTACCGCCTGCGTCCTCGAGGGCTCGGTGACCGAGGGCATCGCCGTGATGCCCCCCGGCAACCCAAAAGTGGTGTCGGTCGAGCACCCAACCGGCGAGTTCAGCGTCGAGCTCGGCATCGATCCGGCCAATCCCCAACGGGTCACGCGCGCCGCTTTGCTGCGCACCGCGCGGCTGATCATGCGCGGAGAGGTTATGGTCCCGAGCGCCGTCTGGGCCGGCGCTTGAATTATTTCGCAACGACAAGGATTCCATGAAACAGCCCATCATCATCGACTGCCACGGTCACTATACGACCGCGCCCAAGTCGCTCGAAACATGGCGCAACCGCCAGATCGCTGGCATCCAGGACGCCAGCCTGATGCCCGCCGTCTCGGAGCTGCGCATCAGCGATGACGAGCTGCGCGAGTCCATCGAGAGCAACCAGCTTAGGTTGATGCGCGAGCGCGGTTGCGACCTCACGATCTTTTCGCCGCGCGCGAGCTTCATGGCCCACCATATCGGAGACTTTCAGGTGTCCGCCACCTGGGCCGCTATCTGCAACGAGCTGTGTTTTCGGGTGTCGCAGCTTTTCCCGGACAATTTCATTGCTGCTGCCATGCTGCCGCAGTCGCCCGGGGTTGACCCCGCAAGTTGCATCGCCGAGCTGGAAAGGTGCGTGCTGCAGTACGGCAACGTGGGAATCAACCTCAACCCGGACCCCAGCGGCGGTCACTGGACCTCGCCGCCGCTGAGCGACCGGCATTGGTACCCGGTTTATGAAAAGATGGTTGAGCACGACATACCGGCGATGATCCATGTGTCGACCAGCTGCAACAGCTGCTTCCACACGACGGGCGCCCATTACCTCAACGCCGACACGACCGCCTTCATGCAGTGCCTGACCTCGGATCTGTTCAAGGACTTCCCGACGCTGCGCTTTCTGATACCGCACGGAGGCGGCGCGGTGCCCTACCACTGGGGCCGCTTTCGCGGCCTGGCGCAGGAGCTCAAAAAACCGCTGCTGCAGGAGCATCTGCTCAACAACATATTCTTCGACACCTGCGTCTACCACCAACCCGGCATTGACCTGCTCAACACCGTGATTCCGGTGCGCAACGTGCTGTTCGCCTCAGAGATGATCGGCGCGGTGCGCGGCGTCGACCCGCAGACCGGCCACTATTACGACGATACCAAGCGCTATATTGAGGCGTCCAAAATTCTCAGCACCGACGACCGCTTCGCAATCTACGAAGGCAACGCACGGCGGGTGTTTCCGCGGCTCGACGCCGCATTGCGGCAACAAGGACGCTAACCATGGCAACTGCCCTGAATGAACTCGGAATAGTCAGACGCCACATCGTGCGCGCCGACAAGGCCGCAGTGGCGCAACTGGCACGTTACGGCGTCGCGACCATCCATGAAGCGATGGGCCGGGTGGGCCTGATGAGACCCTACATCCGCCCGATCTTCGGCGGAGCCAAAGTCTGCGGACCGGCGGTCACTGTGCTGCTGCATCCGGGCGATAACTGGATGATGCACGTGGTCGCCGAGCAACTGCAAAGCGGCGATGTGGTGGTGGCAGCGGTCACCTCGGACAACGCCGATGGTTTTTTTGGCGACCTGCTGGCAACCTCGTTTAGGGCGCGCGGTGCGGTCGGCCTGGTGATCGACGGCGGCGTGCGCGACGTCAGGGACCTGACCGAGATGGCCTTCCCGGTCTTTGCCAAGGCGGTGCACGCCAAGGGGACCATTAAGGCCACCTTGGGGTCGGTCAACATCAGCGTGGTCTGCGCTGCGACCCAGGTCCACCCCGGCGACGTGGTGATCGGTGATGACGACGGCGTCGTCGTCGTTCCGGCAGCGATGGCGCAGCAGGTGGCCGACGCTGCCGGTGCGCGCGAGGCCAACGAGGGCGAAAAACGCGCCAAACTCGCCGCAGGGGTGCTGGGCCTGGACATGTACGGCATGCGTGGCCCGCTGGAAAAAGCCGGCTTGCGGTATATCGATTGATGGCATTCACCAAGACCCCAGGCTGGCTCGACTGGTTCGACGGCCCGAGCAAACCGCACTTCAAGCTTCCCGCCGGGGCGGTCGACGCGCATTGCCATGTATTCGGACCGAGCGACCGATTTCCCTATGCGCCGGAGCGCAAGTACACGCCCTGCGAGGCTTCGAAGGAGCATCTGTTTGCCTTGCGCGACCATCTGGGCTTCGACAGGAATGTGATTGTGCAAGCCACCTGCCACGGCAGCGATAACAGCGCGCTGGTCGACGCGCTCCAGGCCAGCGGTGGCAAGGCGCGCGGCGTGGCCACCATTAGCCGAAACACCAGCGACGCGCAGTTGCAGCAGTTGCATGCAGCCGGCGTGCGGGGAACCCGCTTTAACTTCGTGAGACGCCTGGCCGACTTCACGCCGCGCGAGGTGTTGCTGGA
>Ga0114974_10002040_pt1 | contig 15703 bp, 12 predicted proteins | sample S_130206_EF_Meta_FD_87318 | JGI IMG/M metagenome (GOLD analysis project Ga0114974, IMG submission 87318) | Freshwater microbial communities from Lake Simoncouche, Canada to study carbon cycling - S_130206_EF_MetaG | ecosystem: Environmental > Aquatic > Freshwater > Lake | place: Lake...
CATTTTTTACTTCTGCAGGTTTTCTACTTTCTGGTAATATCTGAATAATTGTTGAAGAGATATAATTCTTTTCAAAATCCATTTCTACTTCGGTGAATTTTTGTTTTGAAGTTTCACCTTTTTCAACTCTACCAGTTTCTATATTATTTACTGAAAATAAATTATTAACCGTAGTTCCACCATATGAAACATTAGAGTCAGAAGTATATGATGAATTGATATTACTACTTATATTAGATAAATCAACATTAGTAGTTGTAGTGCTTCCAATAATACCATTGGTTAGAGTAGTTCCATACCCACCAGTTCCAAAAGAACCACCACAATAGATGTTGTTCCAAGGATAGTTATGTGATGGGTAGTAAGCAGGATACCACCTTTCAACGATTACTCTATCAAAACGAGATCTCCAGTTATCTAAAGTAATAACATCTTCTTTATAGAAGAAAACTTCTAAAAGACCGTTATTCTGAGTTGCGCTTAATGATTCTAAACCACCATCGATTTCATATGTGGAAAATATGAATTTCTTTTTATCATCAATAAAACAATCGAGATAAACTCTTTGTCCTGGTTTTAAAACTAATCCTGTTTTTGATATTGATTGTCCGTTTAATTTAATATCAGCGAGAACTGAAACGGTTAGTGGATTAAATAATTCTATTTCGAATTCTTCTTTATCATTTAAGAAGATTTTCCCACTTTTAATTGATTTTCTCCCTTTGTCGTTAGGAGTTACGATCCAAGCACTTGGTTTAGTGCTAGTTTGTGCAATTGATTTTGCCATAGTTATTCTTTTTTTATTTTATCCTATATCTTTGATTCATTTCTAAATCTCAAAGGTATCCTAATGATACCCGACATAAGTGTAGCGAACAGCTAATGTTATATATTGAAAAACTTTATGTTTGTTTTAAATTTGTTCCACAACCAGGACAGAATTTATAATCTTTATTTTCCATTCCACAATTAAAACAGAATTTTACTTTAATGTTTGAAATTGGAACTTGTACATCTTTTTTAACTTCCTTAACTTCTTGTTTAACAATTCTTTTTATGTGTATAAAATTTGTATTTGGATATATGGTTTCATTCTTACCCTGTATTCTAATTTCTGGATTTTCATCTAATGTATATTCAAATGGATACTCTACCCATCTTAAAAATACTTTAGTTTTTTGGTCTATTTCTTTTCTATCTTTTCCAGCAATCCAAACTAATAGAGAATCTATACCTTTTTGATTTAGTACATTTATAAGATTCTCAGTTAGAGTATTCATTGTTCCAAATATTTCTCTAGAATTTGGTATACCATTTACTAAAAGGAAGAAAAGCGTCCATACCCCTGACCCCGGTGATGTTTCCTCTAATTTAGCAACATATTTAACACCGCTATCGGTTTCGATAAAGAACACATTATCCCATAAAATTGAATTATCTACTTTAAAATTCATAAATTATATATTAAAAGTATTGTTTTTTCTAATTTTTTTCGTATATTTGTTATAATTATAAATAAAATAGATAAAGTGAGTAAAAAAGAAAATTATATTTTAGAAACATTTTTACGACTAACAAATCGTACCTATCCTTATGGTACTGAAGATACTCTTGTTGAGAGTATGATAAGTCAAGGAGTATTTCCTGATTTAGAAAAAGATTCACATGGTAACTACTACTATAAAATTGGTAAATCAAGAACCATTTTCGCATCACACCTTGACACGGCTTGTAAAGAAGCAACTCCAGTTACTCATGTTTTCGATGGAAATCTGATTAAAACGGATGGTAAAACAATTTTAGGAGCTGATGATAAAGCAGGTGTCACTATATTACTACATCTTATTAAAAATAAAATTCCAGGTCTTTACTACTTTTTCATTGGTGAGGAAGTTGGTTGTATCGGTTCGGGTTTGGCTGCTAAATATGATAAATTTAAGGGACTATATGATAGAATCATTTCTTTTGATAGAAGAGATACTGGTTCTGTTATTACTTATCAATCATCTTCAAGATGTTGTTCAGATGCTTTTGCTGATGAATTAAGTAAACAACTTAATAAAAGAGGTGGAATGTCTTATAAGAAAGACGATGGTGGTGTTTACACTGACTCTGCTGAATTTACACATTTAATTCCAGAATGTACTAATATATCAGTTGGTTATTATAAAGAACACACTACTAATGAGTCTCAAGATATTAAACACTTGTCTAAATTGGCTGACGCTTGTTTATTGATTGACTGGGAAAACTTACCAACTAGAAGAGATCCTTCTAAAACAGAATATAAGTCTTATGATTATGGTTGTTATGGTTCTTATGGAACAAAAAGTTACGGAAAGTCTGGTAATAATTGGAGAGCTAAAGAAAGTAACTGGAGAAGTAGAGATTATGGATATCATGATGATTGGTACAATGGTCCTAAGGATGATTTTGAAGATGATTGTGAAGAAGATTGGCCTGGATCGAAAGAGTATGCTTCTTTCAAAAAGACAAGACGTAGTGGTAAGAAATACTTTGATAATGGTTCGGGTTTAATTGATATTACACCTAAATCTTTTGATAAGAAAGAAGATTATTACGATTCTATTATTGATAAAATTTTAGATAAAAATCTATCAAAATTAGAATTAGAGATTGTTAAAGACCAATATCTTGATATGAATAATGTAAATGATAAAACATTTTATGATTACTTAATAGGTAATGTTATCGACTAATATCAATTATATCCGATGATTTGATGATTTCATCGGGAGCATTAAATATTTTAGAATTTGGAACATTATGGCTAACTTTATAAGAAACTCTCGATAGTTTCTCAACAATTTTAACAGGAGTAACAATATCATTATACCAATATTCAATGAGAACAATATCATCCACATTATAAAAAGACTTAAACTCTAATAAAAATTTCATATACTATATATTAAAATCTATGAGACTTATTTTCGATAAAAATTTTGTTGAATTCTTGCACTTCGCATCAAGAGATATCATTTCTCAAATACTACTAAATGGTGATGGTTCACACTTAACCGATGAAGGAAATTATATAAAAGTAGAAGAGTCTGAAATAGATGTTATATCATTTCTACCTCGTTCTAAATATGAAAAAGTAGAAGATGTTTGGAGTTCAGGTCGAACAAAAATTAAAATTGGTAGATTTATAAGAAAATTCCTAACTGAGTTCTCAATATCTAATTTTAATATAAATGATAACGCAATTGAAAGATTTGTAAATCTTTATAAATCTTTCTTCTCAAGAGATAAATCTAAACTAAAGATAGTTTCTGGTGAAGATATTCTAAAATATTATTTAGAAGATAATTATCATTTGCCAAATGGAATGAGATTTGGTACTTTGTGGAACTCTTGTATGAGACAAAGTGAGAGAAATAAGTTTATGACCATTTATGCTAAAAATCCTAATGTTAAAATGTTAGTTTATTTAGAAGATGATGGGAAAGTAAGAGCTCGAGCACTTCTTTGGGAAGGTGTTAAAGACCATAATGATTCTGAAAAAGAATATAAGGTTATGGATAGAATTTATTATATCTACGATCATGATGTTGCATTTTTCAAAGATTGGGCAAAAGAAAATGGATATTTACCAAAATGGGAACAAAATGCTAAATCTGAGCTAATTTTTGATGTGGATGGAAGTCCTTGTAGAAAATCACTTTATGTTGTTTTAGAAAATCATTTTAGATACTATCCTTATTTAGACACTTTTAAGTTTTTTAATGAATATAAAGGTAGATTTTCAAACTCTGATAGATATAGTTTTGACTATGTTTTAGTGCAAAGTAATGGTCAAGTTGAAAGAGAACCTGAGCCAGAAGAAGAGTTTTATGATGATGAAAATTAAATAAAAAAACCCACCAAGATTTGGTGGGTTTTTTTATTAAAACTCTTTTTGTTCTGAACGATATTTATCGTATCTATTAGCAATTTGTATTAAGAATTTATTTCTAACAATATCAGAGTTATTAAATTCAAACATACAAAGTTCATCCATACCATCTACCATCTTAATGAAGTCATTATAACCTGAGTCTTTTTTCCTAACATCATATTGTGATGTGTCTCCCATCATTACAGCTCTTGAATCTTTACCCAAACGAGTAACCCAAAGCATTAATTGTTTGATTGATGCATTTTGACACTCATCTAATAACATTATACAATTATCATAAGTAGAACCTCTCATGTAAGCTAATGGTTCGAATACAATCTCTTCTGTAGCAAATAACATATCGGTTGATACTTTACCAATGATTTTACAAAATGTTGTATAGTAAGATTGTTTGTATGGGTGTAATTTATCTTCCATACTTCCGGGTAAAAAACCTAAATTCTCACCAGATTCTTGTATAGGTTTTGTTATAATAATCTTTTCGATTTTCTTATCAGCTAATAGTGCTAAAGCTGCGTAACAGGTTGTATATGTTTTTGAGGTTCCTGCTGGTCCGTGAACAACGGTTAATGTACTATTTCTTATACCCTTATATAGGCTTTGTTGTTTATCACTTAAATGTACATTAGACTTTTGAAATTCTTCTTTAGTTAGAGAATTCTTTTTTCTGATGTTTTTTCTGTATTCAAATTCCTGAATTCCTTCTTGTATTTGATTGTTAGCGTCGCCCTTTTTACTCATATACATTATTTCTTTATTTTATATATTGATATTCCATTTTCTCCCTCACTAGAGATGTGTACTTTTAATATATAAGTCAAAGACTGAGCTAAAGTGAAAAAAGATGATGATTTAATCTATAGTTTGATATTTTCGGAACAAGAATCTTTTATTATTGATATATCTGATTATATAACAGACATATATCAATATACTGAGTTTGTTTCAATGATAAAGAGTGTACTTAAAAAGTCCAAGGTTAAAATATCAAAAAGTAACATAGCAATGGATAGTAAAACCGTTCTATGGGAATTAAAAGTTAAAAAATAAAATATGTGGAAATACAATAGTGATTTTAATAAGTGGTCATCAACAGATGATAAGTTAACAAAGAGTGACTTTAATTATCTAAAACAAGAACTTAGTTCTACAAGACTTTACTCTAAGTGTTTAAGTGGTGCGACATATCTACCAGTTAATGATTTAAGTAATATTTATGATATTATAGAAGAGTATCAATTTAGAAATTGGTATATACCACAAATAATAGGTTCTCCTTATAGTGTATCTACTATACCACCACAAGATGCATCTCAAATCACAAATGATAGTTCTTATGACTTTTATAACAAATCTGTATCAGAATATGGTTTAACTCTGAAAAACTTATTTACCCCATATAGATTAATTAAAGATTCTCTAAAAAACTATCACTATGTTGATGTGGCTACTACAGAACAAATAGATATTACATTAGTTACAGATCCTTATTATATTGATGATATTAGACTTAAGGAAGGTCATAAAGTTTTAGTAAAAGATCAAGTTACAAATGTTACTCTATTAAATAGTACTGACCCAGATACTTATTTTACTGGTAAATATACAATCACTTTAGACCTTGGAGCTACTATTGAATATCAATATTATAATGAAGAGAATGGTATTTATACTTATCAAGGTGGTAAACTAGTAAGAGATATAATTCTTGATGATTATAAAAAATGTATTAGGTTTAGCACTAATGTTAAATTAGGAACTAACAATGCTAGTAAACAACTCCATCTATCTAGATTATTAGATGGCTTTTATCCAACTACTGCACTTAGTCAACCAATTGAATTCAAAGAAAAGAAAAATTGGATTTTAAGAAACAGAGTTGATTATAATAACTTATTTGAAATAAACTATTTTGATGTTATAAAAAATGGAACACAATCATATACTTTTGAAAATATAACATATACTATTCCTACAAGAACCATATCAGTAGGTGAATTTGGAGTTATTCTAAATACACAAGAAGGTAAGTCAAATATTATCAAAAATAAGTATAAAGTAAATCTAAGAGGTATATCAGAGACATCTCAATACTACTGGATATGTGGTGATAGTAATACGTTACTAAAAGTGAGAAAACACGATTTTGAAATAGAAAGAATAAAAATAGAAGATGTTACTTCCTTACAACCTCAAATTATCAAGACAAATCTTTACTCAGTTTCATTTTTTAATGATCTTAGAGGGGTTATTGTTGGTGAGTTAAATACTATTTTGGTCACTAAAAATGGTGGTTATACTTGGACGAGAATTGAATTAGATGATTTTAATTCTTATAATTATAATAAAGTTTTATTTTCAACAGCTACTAGCCTTTTTATAGCAGGTAATACAGGAGTTTTGATTGAGATGGTTGATAGTATTGACGGCTGGGTGGCTTATAAAAGAAGAATATCTAAGATAAATGATGAAGAAGATGAATATGTTTTAGTTGACAATATTAATGATATTTATAAAACAAAGTTAACAACTTGGACAGCTTCTTACTCATATTCAACTTATTCAATACCAACTGAGAAAGATTTACTTTTCTTAGCTACTGATAATGGTAATATTATAGCTTATGATATGAATAGTTCATTTTCTGATTTGGAAACTGACTTTATTTATTTTGACTTTTCAAATTATTATGGTAATATAAGAAATATTACAAGAAGAAAAGACACAGATTATTTTTATTTTACAGGTACTGATAATGTCACTAATCAAGATGGGATTTTTTCATTCGATATTAATAACTTTCAATATTTAGGAACAGGTAGTTCTTATTCAAATACAACTGTTGGATTAACAGCGGCTACTTTTGAATATGTTACTTATCCTAATGAGATTTTTGATTATGATGGTAGTGAATTGATAATATGTGGTAATACATCACTATTACAATCATCTACATATAGTGTATTAAACTTTAATGTTTTAGATCCTACTTTTGAGGAAAAATTAAAGTCTAAATTATTAGTATTAGATTATGATATTGCTAGTAAATTAAACTTCTTTACAGATGCTGGTGATTATAGACTTCCAAACTCATTGACTTTTAGTGATACTTCTCTTGTTGGTTCTTATTTATCGTTTGAACCACTTATTATTTCAGCAACTGCTCCAAGTTTTATGACACAATCTGAAACAAATTGGATAACTTATTGGAGTGATAGACAAAAAACATTCCAGTTTTATACTAATACTCCTATGGATGAGTCAGTTAGTGTTTTAATGTCAACTACTTTTTCATATAGTTCAGTTTCAACATCAAATACTATATCATCTATAACAGGTTCAGCTTCTCAGATATCATATTTGGCTCCTATGATTACATATGCTACTCAAAGTAGATATGATTCACAAGGATTGCCGGTTATATCTGCTCCAACATCACCGTATGACATCTATATCTATGATTATTTAATGGTTTATAAAGTTACTACATCTTATCCGGTTAGTGTAGGAGATGTTATTCAATTTAATAGTTCTGTTGTTGATGGTCAATTTGTTGTAAATAGAGTTGAGACACTTTCTGGTCGTAATTACATCTATATGTTTACTGATTTTAATGGTAATATTATTAAGGAACTTCAAAGTACAACTTATAGCATTACTTTAACAAACTTAAATAGATATCAGACAATTGATGAGTTGACTTATCGATTTAATGAACACCCTATTGGAAATGCTTATAAATTAGAATATTCAGATTCTTATGGTAATGTTTTAAGTTCTACATCAAGTATTCTTAAAATGAGTGCTGATTTTAATAATCTAACTAGTTATTATAACTTAGCAACAAATGTTATAATTGGTGGTAATTATTCTGAAATGAAATATACTTCTGGATTTTTAAATTTTGGATACTCACCTACTTATAATTTATTAAGTTATTTAGAGGGTATAAATGGTTTTGGTGATTTGAACCCAACTTTTTATGCTACCAAAGAATATTTAGCAATGCCTGAATATAGAAATATACCATTAGGTAGTTTAACCGCCTCAACAGCTTATATTGATTATAATGGTATGACAGCTTCTTATGATTTAAATTCACAAGGTAATAAAATACTATTTGGTAATGATCTTTATTTAGAATGGAATAGTATTTTCATAAATACATTTGTTGATGTTAATATAAATACTATTTCTTCGGTTTATACAACTGAAAAATTATTAGTTATGGATAAGTACTATGATGAGACACAAGAAGCTTATGTTATTGAGTTTCATAAAAGGTTAAACTTTGTAATTGGTGATGCTGCTATATTATCAGGTACATTGGATATTATATCTAGAAGAAATCTTTCTCAAATAAGTGAAGATTTACAAGAGTTAAATAATATACAAAGAACAAAAGGTAAAACAAACTCTTGGAAAGGTCAAGGTCTTTTTAATTATGAGTCATATGAAAATGAGTTAAACTTCAAAATACCTACAGACTCTTATGCTAAAATTTTATTATCAGATGTGAATACGGTTAGTAAGTTATCAGCTATAATTTATGTCGATTATAAAAATGAATTGGCGATGAATATAACTAGACTTGCTAAAGAATATTCTATTCCTATATTAAATACAAGTCAAACAGGAACCGGTTCTACTATTTATGATCCAGGTAAATTATATATTTCTTGTTCACAAAAACATGAATTGATTACTGGTGATGGTGTGAATCTTGAATTTATTGGAGGTACTGGTTCTTCACAACAACTTAACCAACAATATTTCGGATATCATCCAGTTATAAAAGTAACTGATTATGACTTTGTAGTGGATATAGATTATGGAACAACTCCTCTTTTAGGTAATGATGATGGATATGTTAGGTATACTAGACAAGATCCATTCTTAAACTACCAACCTATTGATTTAATTGATTATGGTGCTGACCAAAGAGGTAAACAATCAATTGAGTTAACAATTGAAAATCTTAAGTTATCAGGTAGTGTTTACTCATTGATTGATATAGATTATAATAAATATAGATATAGATTAATAGATGGATTAAACTTAGAGACCGTTTCATTATCATATCCTTGGATTCTAGAAGCTGAAATATCAGGAGCCATTATTGGTGTCGATTCTGAGGAATTAGTTTGGTATAAAGGAACTTGGGAATGTGGTAGATGGTTCGGTGGAACTTGGCATTCTGGAGTTTGGATGAGTGGTGATTGGTATGGCGGTACTTGGAACTCAAATAAAATTGATGATAGAATTCTATCAGTTAGTGTTGATACTAAAACTGTAGATAAAGAAATGTCTATTTGGTATACTGGTAGATGGTATGATGGTACTTGGAATAATGGTACTTGGAATAATGGTAGATGGTATGCTGGTAACTGGAATAATGGTATTTGGTATAAAGGTACTTGGAATGATGGTGTTTGGAATAATGGATTATTTCAGGGAGGTATTTGGATATTAGGTACTTGGAATACAGGAACTTTTAATTGTGATAGTGAACCTGCTTATTGGTTAGATGGTAACTGGAATGGTGGTGACTTTGAGAATGGTATGTGGTATAATGGTAACTGGCAACAAAAGAATGGTGAATCTAGATTTGGTACCAAATCATTCAATAGTAGAACGGCTACTTGGCAAGCTGGAAATTGGGTTAGTGGAAGTTTTTACTCTGAACTTAATAGAAATAGTGATGGTCAATTAGATGTTTCAGACAAACATAAATACTCAATCTGGAAAACAGGTAAATGGTTATCTGGAGAGTGGTATGGTGGTATTGCTTATAACATGGATTGGAAATTAGGTACTTGGTATGGTGGTATACTTGAAGATATTCAAGTTGTTGGTGTAGATACTATTAATGATACATTTACACTTAATGGAATTTTCAAATTTAATATAGGTGACGATATCTATCTTATAGATAATCAAATTGGTGGAACTTATTCTATATACGGATCAAATTCAGCACCAGGTAGATATAAAGTACTTTTTACTGAAGAAGATAATATAAATGAGACTACAACAATATATGTTAATTATAATCTTTCAGGTACATCTATTAATCTAGTTGAGACAAATTTGAGAGTTGTTAGTAAATTTACAAACCTAAATTGGAAGTCAGGAATATGGACAAATGGTTTATTTGATACTGGTTTATGGGAAGGTGGTATCTGGTATAACGGTGTATTTGAAGCTACTTGGATGTAAATTAATTTTGAAAGTTAATATATAGATTATGGTAAAAAAATATTTACAATTTATAAAAGAAGCTGATGAGACTGAGGTTCAGACACCTGAGACTAAGACTGATAATTCTAAATACACTGAGTTATCAAGTGAAGTTAAATCAATGATTGAAAAGACTATTGAGAATAGTGGTGGTGAGTTTAAGTCCTTTACTGAGAAGTTTATTAAATCTCCTGAAGATGTTAAAATCGAGGGGTTTATAAATGATTCTGATATCTATGAGTTTTACCTTAAATTCAGAAATGATATAGATGAACTTCTAAATGATATAAAATATTTTGATGAAGTTCCAAGTGAGTCTAATACTTTTGGATTATATGATTATATAATAAATGGCACTGAAAAGGCTGTTATTGAAGTTGTAAAAACTCTTTAATTATATCTAAATTTTCTATGTGTAAGTAGAAGTGATTTAGTATTAAATATCCATAAACCAATAATTTTACTATTATAAAAAGATGTATAGTTAATCTATGTAACATTGTGTACTTTATTGGCTTTATCAAAATATTTAGTATATAAGATATTATAATAATAGATAAGAAAATAGACCAACTATTTGATATCAAACCAAACAATACCCATATTAACTCAAAAGTCACTAATATATTATATGATTCAAGTTTTGAGTATTCTGTTTTTGTTCTAAATTGTGATTTAAGTGGCTTGTTACCAGTTACTTTTTCATATTTATCTTTCCATTCTCTAATAAAATAGATTTTTTTGAATCTAAATATTATAGATATTATAGAGAAGAATACAACTAATCCAATTAAATAATATATGTGACCGATCATAAAGATTATATCTATTAATATTCCTTTGTTTTGTTTTTCAAACAAACAGAAGATGAAAATAATTATATATAGAGTATAAAATTAAATTGTTTAAATGGCGTCTACACCTCTTTATAAGTTTCTGAAATCTAATGGAACATCATTTTATGCTTTCCCAGGTGCGGCTGAAGATATATCAGCAGCTTACCAGAATTCAAATTATAAAATGTATTTTTCAAAGTTTGTTTTGTTAAATTTTCCAAAACAGAATTTGACATCTGGTACTATGTCGAATAAAATTTATTTTGACTTTGATAATAGTTTTGAAAAGTCAGTAAATGCTACACCAGCTACTAACTTTAGTGACCAAATAATAGAGTCATTAAGAAATTATGTGGGTAATCAAGAAACTGTAATTAGAGAGTCTAGATTAAATAATACAAAATACTATTATGATACTAATGCTCTTGAAACACCTACTGAGAAGATATTTTTTAAATGGTGTAAAAAGTTAGGATTAGTTGATTTTGAACCTGCTGTTCCTTCTGATGAGTATTTTAGTAATCTTGCTGAATTTGAAAGAAGAAATATAAATGATGACCAATATTTTCAAGAGTATCTTTGGAGAGAAAGAGAAATATTAACTTGGGACACTTATTCCTATTATCAAAGTGGTGAAGTTGGCTATACAACAAAAATGGAAATAGAGTTTATTGGAACTACTAATTTCAAAGTTGGTGATAAGATTAAAATATACTATGTTAGTAACTCTACTATAAACACAAATAGTGGTTATAATACAGAAATGGATGGTTCTGATACTTTTGAAGGTATTCAAACTGATATATTAGCTGTTATTCCAGCAAGTCCAACACAAGGTCAAAGAATTATTATAAATGTTGAAACTACAATTTCTCAAGAATATGAAACTACAGGTAAAGCAGAATTGGTTTATCATAGATTAGTTCAATATGTAGGTGAGGTTACTGGTGTTAGTAATGTTCAAGAAGCCAATAGAAATTATACTGAGGTTTATGCTCATATTCCTGATCATACAGGGCAAACTCCAGATATTTTATTTAGAACAATGGTAGATGTTAATTATAAACCAAATGTTAATTTCCCTATTCTACCAAGTCAGTTTCAGCCTGAGATATTAGGAGCTGAGTTATTTAACTCACCGATTGTGAGTTTTCCTCAAAATTATCCAGGTTCATATTTCGCACAATTTGATACACCTGACTTTACTTATGAGACATCAACTGGTGATACTTTAAGAAGAAGTGGTAAATATTTTGGTGTTAGTGGTGATATTAATAATCCAATTGTTGATAGTTCTTCAATTGATGGTATCAATATTGACTTCAACACTAGTCACTATGTTAAAATGAATATTTTCAATAGAGTTTTAACTAACTTTGACCAATTTAACGCTTTAGAAGTTAATAACGAACCACCAAGTGACTTTGAATTTAATGCTATTTTATGGTATTACACTGTTCAAAAACAAGATGCTAGTGGTAATCAAGTTACTAAAACTAACTTATATGGAGTTTCGTTTTTAGATAGTCCATCAAATAATACAACAGAAGAAGAAATTGGAATTAGATTTCCAGTTTATAAAAAGCTTGTTTCAAATGGTAAACACGATGGTACTTCTTATGCTTTTAGTTTGAATCTTAACTTTAATATTCTAAATGATAATCCACAACAAACATATAACCCAGAAGCTATAAATTCACTTTTTAGTATGAATTTATTTAATCAAGCTATGGCTAAGTTATCATCTACTAATGATAGTTTTTTAAATATTATTGCAGAACAAGGTGATTTGAGAGACCAAGTTAGTAATGTTAGACAATTACTTTATACACAAACAGACCTTAATACTATTAATACAAAGATTAAAAGTCTTGAAAACTTATTAAGATTATATTCTACCAATCAAATTGTTTCTAATGAAAGTATAGAGGTTAATAATCTATCTAATAATATTACTTTAACAAATAGAGAACCAGCTTATACAAGAATTGATAGCATTAAAACTACTGACTTGTATAGAACAGATGGTATCGTTCCATTAAATGTTTCAGTTCCAACTAATAAGAATTTACTAATAGTTATAAATAATAATGATGAAGTTCAATTAGATTTACCAAATAATGATAAATTAACAGTTGTTATTGATAGAGATTTAGATCATAAGCAATCAATAGAAATTTTCATCAAATCAAATGAATTCTCAACACAAAATAAAAAATTAGATATTTATATTAATAGTGTTATACCTAATAATCCAAGTGTCACATCAGAAGTTTTATTAATTGGTGATATTGATTTACCTGTTTTCTTTAATAGTACAAGTCAGTTACCTAATTCAGCTTCTTTGTGGAAGGATTTTAATTTTGATATTGATTTTACACAAACTATTCAATATACAATTGGTAATATTCTTGAAGTTCCTTTAACAGGAAATACTACAATTATAAATAACTCTATCAAACCAGGTGATGTCTTGTATCTTAACAATCTTTATGTTGGTACTGCATCAATATATGACTTCTCTGGTCAATATGTTGTTGACTCATTGGGTGGATTAACAAGTTCTTATATTAATCTAAACGCTGACTCAAATCCAGATTTAGTTGCTTATGGTGCTTCGGCTTCACCTTTATATTTACACGGAACTTCTTCTACTTTACTTTCAAACACACCTTATTTCTCTTTGAATAAAGGTAAGAAGATAAAGATTACAAGAATTTCAAGTTTATCAGATTCTTCTTTAGCTGATAAATACTACATTGATGTTGAGGATATAAGATAATTTATAATTCTAAATTTAATATATAATCTATGATTAAAAAATATATAGAATTTATAAATGAAGGTCATTTCAATGGATTCAATTCTTTAGGAGAATGGGTCGAATCACTAATAGATGATTCTTATATTCAGAATATAATTACTAGATATACAAAAGGTTCTGATTTATCTATTGATTTATCAAATGCTATAAATGTATTAGATGATAAAGAACAACAAGAGATAAAAGCTCAAATAGACCATTATTTAGAAAATGGAATAGAAGAGAAAGAACCTCAACTTTTAGCATCTACTGATTTAGAACCATTAACAGAGTCTGAAATATCGGTAGCTGGTAAAGGAATATTTACTTCATTTCTTAAATCATTAACAGGTTTAGGTCATAAAGAATCTCAACCAAATTGGGAAAGATGTCCTGAAAGTTTTTTATTATACTACCATTTCTCTAATATTCAATCTGAAGATTTAAAACAAATATTTTCAAGATTTAAATCACTTTCAAGATATTTAGATTTAGTTGACTATCAAAAGAATGAGGTTGATTTATATTTTGGTGTTAAATGTGATGGTAATTTCGAATATGGTTTACATTATAATGCACCAACTCCACTTGGCCAATTTAAATTATCACAATCTGTTATTAAATGGATTTGTCAAATTGAGTCTAAGTCAGCTTCTTCATTGAAGAAAGAGCTTGTTAATTTAACACTATCTGATGTTTTAACATTTGGTAAAATTAAAACAGATATGTTAACATTTAACCCAGGATATCACGAAAAGAAATTAACACCTATTATAAAAGATAGAGTTATTTCATTTGGTTATTATGGTATAGGTAGATGGGATAATGGTAAATTGGATGAAGGAGAATATCTAAATATTAAAAATAACTTTACAACTTGGTTACTTTCTAAGAAGTGGGCTGGTAAAGTATTAATAAGTGTAAATCCTATGTCTTTCTGGGTTTACTTAAATATAAAACTAAAATAATTATGAAGATTAAAAGTTATAAATTGTTTTTAGAATCAAGTGATTTTGATTTTGACTTTTTAGCAAATATTGGAAAGATGAAACAAGCTATTCTTAAAATAGTTAAACTTCATGAACAGAAATGTTACAATGATACTAAAATATCATCTTATGATAGATTTAAGACCGCAATAAATGACTTAATTGATAAGGCAATTGAAGATACACCTGATAACAAGGAACATTTTTATACAATAACAGAAGATTATCTTTCTGTAATAAGTCTTTTTGAAAAAGAAGTTTATAGAGAAAACAAATTGATAGAATTTGACCAGTCACTATTTAGTTCATTAGATGATTTGGTAGGTCTTTTCAACTTAACATTAGATGAGAGAGAAGAAGATGATATTAATAGATTAGGTAAAGACGCTGATCATATCTTAAATAAGATGGACGATTCTTGGGTTTATGAGAACGAAACTGATGGAAGTTTTGACACATCTGGTATAGATGATGTTATCTCTGGATTAGATAGTATTGAAGAGGATGAAAATGATATTGGTATGTGGACTTCTGAAGAGGATTTTGAAAAAGATATTGAATCTTATATAGGTAAGAAGATGGATAACTTTGATTATTCTGATAAACTTCAAGCTTATCAATATATTGAAAATAAAACTTGGGTTCAAAATATACTTGAAGATGGTTCTGAAAAAGATAAAGACTTTATTAATAACTTTCTTTCTAAGATGAAAGATATATTTGGACTATAAATTAATATATACACTATGAAACACTTAAAGAAATACAATGAGTCTAATAGTTCAAAAATTGAAGAAATTGAATTAAAAATTCAAGATGCTGCTTATAGTTTGAAAACATTTGGAACTATGACTAAACAAGCATCATTTATAAACGGTGCTAAATGGGCTATTCATAATCTAACAGATGAGGA
>Ga0114974_10002046_pt1 | contig 15688 bp, 24 predicted proteins | sample S_130206_EF_Meta_FD_87318 | JGI IMG/M metagenome (GOLD analysis project Ga0114974, IMG submission 87318) | Freshwater microbial communities from Lake Simoncouche, Canada to study carbon cycling - S_130206_EF_MetaG | ecosystem: Environmental > Aquatic > Freshwater > Lake | place: Lake...
TTATAAAACTTATAAAACTTATAAAACTTATAAATCCATAGGATCATAAAGACGGTGATATTGTGCCTCCATATAAGGATGATATTTATAGTCTGATATAATAGTGTTTCCTATAAGTTTCCAATATGCATTGAGAACTGTGAGAGCATCGCCATAATCGATATGTGTATGAAGAGCATCATCTTCGAGTTTGACATCTTTCAAAATTTCTAGATAATCAATCAGGGTAAAATCAGGGAAAATATAACGTTTTTTATGAAATATGGTTTTTAATATAAGAGGCCAATCGACCAGTTGTTCGTCAACCGTAATAGGTTTAACATTACGAACAAGATATTCAACAATTTCAATGTAAGCATAGTTAACAAATACTTGAAGCATAGGCATCTAAATTAGAAGCAGGTTATAATTTATGGCTATTTAGTTAGAATAATAGTAAATATTTATAATATGGTTTCATCAATTTTTTATACCGTAAAATCAGCCACTTCTGAGACATAATTCTAATTTTTTACTCAAAAATAATAAAAATATTTCCCCCCTATAATTTGCAAATAATGGAGCTCTGAGAAATGAGTAAGAAAATCCATAAATGAGTCATAAAAAATATTATATATAATTTGTAAAATATCTTGAAATAAATATCTTGAAATTTCTATTCATCATCAGACTCGACTGAACCAGTAGTATCGTCATCAGGATCTTCTATATGTTGAGCAATGACTTTTTCCAATCTCCTGATGATGGCATCTCCTTGACTATTGCGTTTATCTCCTGCTCCAAGCGTTCTAAAGTTTGCAGGTTCATAATTTTTATTTGCTGTTATTTTCCCAATATACCATTTCACCGCAGTTTTGATTCTACGATGTTCAATCCAAGAACAAATCGCAAGACCAAGTGATCCACTAAGTTTGCCATATTTTTTTGGTATTTTATGTGTGATAGAATCAACTTCGTCATCCAATACTTCAAAATAATCATCAAAGAATTCTTCAACCTTCTCCAAGTTTGTCGGTTGAATAGCTAAATGTAAATGATTTCGAATATATGACGTATTCAAACAAGAACGATCATTCAGTTGCAACGCAAATAATGCTCCCAACAAATCCGCAAGTCCTCCCCGTGCTTTTCCTACACCAACTTTCCCGAAATATTTTTTAATATTTGTATTGTGTCGTTGATAGAATTCTGTATAGAATCGTCCCTGAGGTGTTGTTGAAAGAGAAGAGTAAAACTTTTGATTGTCAGTCAAAGGTTTTCCTGAATTGATTCGTTGAAATATAATTATACGATCTTCCATCGTAATATCTGTTTCGTTATATATATCACATTGAACTTGATATGTGAGAAATGTCATTCTTTCTGCTTCTGTCATTTCTTCATATTTCTTGAGACTTCCATTTATATTGGCTGCGAAATCTCCTGCTTTATAATAATATAGTGTAGTAATTCTCTGTTGTCCGTCCTCGATGTCGTAGCTTATTTGTCGTTGACCATCTGTTTTTCGGATAAGCATCACTGAAGGCATTGGGTATCCTTTCATTACCGTGTCAATAAGGTCTTGTTGTTGTGGAAGTTTCCAAATGTAGTGTCGTTGATGAGGTGCGATACCATACCTAGTTGTAGTTGTAGTTGTTTGCTCTTGAGACGGAAGATCATCATTGCCTCGAGGTCTGAAATGGGAAATGATCTCCCCAATTGGACGAGTGATAAGCTCACGAATGATAGGCATTGTTTTGAAGGGAACCAAAGATAATTCATTTATTATAACAAAAAAGGTTTTCAATTTTTATTGACGTAAAATTAAGGTTGAAATATAAATGAATTTAAATAAACAAAATAATAAATATACAAACAATAAGACAAACTAAATCAATCACATTACGTTTATATATATTTAAAATATATTTTTCATTATCAATATCTTCTTGATAAAGATTCTTATAATATTCTGATTGTGTCTCTATTACGTAATGACATTCTTCCAATTCTCTTGTCAAAGTTTTAATTATTCTTTCCTGAGATCGTAGTCTTCGTAAAGAATCCATTGAATTGAAGTTGTTTAAGTTAAATATTTACAAAAATAATGAAATCAATTTTGTTTTTATGGATTATAGCATTTAGCAACCAGATAAATCGACGTATGAGTAGATGAACAATTAAAACATTGATATATTTTGTCTGATATTTTTAAATATGGTCTTGTTATTTGATGTCCTAATTTATGTTGAGACAAACAATATGTTGTTTTACATATCAAATCACATTGTTCACAAGGGAATGAAGGTTTGATATGATATATTGTAATATGTTGATCAAGTTGTGTTGAATGTGCAAAATGTTTATTACATTTTTTACAAGAATAAGGGAAAGGATTATCAAAATTTTCAGGATGTTTTGTTTTTTCGTGCATTGTTATTGTATTAGACAATCCACATTTATCACAATATTTACATTTTCGTTGACAAGTAGACTTACATATAAGACGCGTCTGTTTGATCCAACCTCCTTCAGGTTTATGTGTATTGAAAGCGTGTTTCACAAACACATTCGTCTCTTTTTTGCAAGTAAAACAATGCATTCCTTATTTCTTTTATCGATAATTTATTTTAAATCTGAATGAGTTTTGCTAAGTTCAATTTTAAATAAAAAAAATACCTACACAGACAGATGAGAATGTTAGATGAAATGTTATGATTAAAATATTACTACCTTTATTCAAAACGAACCCTTTTCGATTTATTGTCAGTTGCCTTTAATGCCTTTTTTGCAGCCTTCTTTATATCCTTGACAACTCGTTCCGCAATCCGTTCTTCTTCGAGTCGTGATTCAATAGCCAATCTTGTTTTTTCTTCCTTTCTTGCTGCCTTTCTTTCCGCCTTTTCTTTACTCAGACGTTCTTCTTCAATCAGTGCGATGCGTTCCTCTTCTTCAGATGCAATCCTTGCCGCTCGTCTTATATCTTTGCGTCCTTTTTTCTCCTTCATTTTGTTAATATATATTTCAAAATTATTAAGCATTTCTCTTGCTTCTTCGCTTTGTTTAAATAGTGAATCATTCTGAGGGTTTTTAATAAGAGAAGGTTTTAGATATATATTTGCAGAACGAACCGTCTCACACAAAAGTGATGAGTTTTGCAGTGGTTGATCGTGTATCTTACGCTTTAGCCAAGTGCCGAAATCAACATCATAAGATATGACCCAACATACGTGTTGCCCTTTTCGACCATTGATGATTTGAGTGCATCGAACAGGAATATTCATTTTTCCCAATCTGTTTATATATTTTGATTAATTATTCCTTTTAATCAATTTTATTAAAAGGTGCTAGACTTGAATCATTACATCTGAATTGAATAGAATCATTTATCTCTCTAATATTTTAGATTCTATATTAATATAATCTAATTTAATACTCCATTAGAAATGAGTAGGAAAATCCATAAATGAGTATAAAAAATATATTACCTAAGAAGGAGACAAAGTGTTAGAACAATGTTAATAAAGGTGTTTATACCAATAAAGGGGCGTGTTTTCCAAGATCAATGCCATAAACAATACCGAGTTCTTTACTAACATTAATCATTGCTAGTTTAATGGTACCTTTGCTATAATTCTCGCTGTAACGAATCTCTAACCATTTCCTTTGAGTTTGTGACTTCAGTCGTGATGCCACGATATTTTCATATTTGCTCATTATATATTTCATTTGTTTAAGAATATATGCTTTATCCTCGGGGGAAAGTTGTATTTTCTTTTTAGTTGCTAGAGTAATAACGTGTAACCTGTTGTATAATTCTTTGCCGAAACGCAGATAAGTTGAAGTTGTAGGCCGAATGAAGTCTTGAATGTATTTGCCGAGTTCCTCTGGTAATTGGAAAGGAGTTTTATATATATGCTTACCGTCGATTGTCTTGATGTAGATTGGAACAGGTTCTCCGTTTTTCGATTTGAATTTAAGTATTTTTGATACTTTAGCCATTCCTTTTGTTTTGTCAATGGAATAAAAATTTATGATAAAATATGGATCAATTATAAATGTAATGTTAATAAATTATTTAAAACCCAAAATATTATTGGCTGTTCTACGAACCAAAGCATCAGAGTCAGTTGTCAAATGTTCTGCCACATTTGGGTCGTCTAATGCATCTAAAGCTAGGCATCTTATGTCTGCTTCTGGAGCAAATGCAAGTTTATATAGTCTTTTCGAAAGTATATCAGGTTTGGTTGTTTTAAATATTTTACTAGATAAAGAAATACCCAAAAGTAATTCTCTATAAGATACGTTATCTTCTGTATAAAATATAGCCTTTTCTATGTCTTCTTCAATGGGATCGATAACGATGGATATATGATCAACTAAAAGGTGTTCAGGAAAAGGAAAATGCACGGATGGTTTAAAATTTCTTTTGCTTGGAGTAAATCCGGATCTTTTGGCAAATTCTTCTTCAATCATTCCAAAATCAGAATGTTTACATCTAAGTTCAACAAACTCACCTTTTTTTGAGTGAAATAAAATAGCCCAAAAATTAAATATTTGATGGCCATACAATGCTTTACAAATATATAGAAGTCCGTCAGGGGATACAGTGATTACACCAAGACTTTTCAATGATGTTTCTGTCAAAGCCCTAACTGTTGCAAGATCAAACCCTGATTCATATGTATTGTGCAAGTCATAACCGTGTGGCACTTCTGGAGATACTGATCGAAAAGTCATCTTAAATAAAAAAAACAAGGATAATTTTCGATTCATCAATTTTAAATAGAAAATAGAATAAAAAAAATACCTAAGCAGAACAAGAAGTTAGACAAAACAATAATTAAAACACTTACCTTATTTTAGATCCCTATTCAACATTAACAGAGCGAATAAGTTGAGGCATAGGAAAGAATACAAACGGTGCTCGTTCTTCAACGTCGACGTCCATTGGCACCGGCTCCACACACATAATCTTGGCAACAGGTAGTTCTCGATCTGGCCGCAGTTTAAGCTCCCGTCCGCGTTTCTTGTTGTCCCCGTCGATAATCATAGGAGTTGGAAACATTTCACAGGCAATCATTAATAATTAGTTAGAATATAATATTTATTTCAATTTTATGGGCATCGTTGGCAATGTGGTCCGTGTCCTCGGCCTAGTGAGGTTTGGCACCACCCGCAACAATGTTTGCGTTGTTCAGATGTGAAATGAGGAGGAGGATTGGAATGAATTTGATATTCACAGAATAGGCAATATCCGTGTTCTGCAGGTCGCCAGATTGGAGGTGGTCGTTCATCGTCATCGATGGAGAATTCGATCTGAGTTTTGGTTTCCACTTTGACCACTTCATTATCGGATTCATTATCGGATTCATCGACTTCTCCTTCTTCAAGAACATTTGCCCGATAGTTGGGTTTCTTGATTTCCGTCTCAATGATGAAGCTGATTGTTCGGGGTTTGACAAGTTCATTCACGCAAGGCATATCATCACAATCACCCCAACGAGCTCCATTACAGAGAGGGATGAAATCTTGATTTGACCAAGATTTTGTGGGTTTATTATTCTTGCAGTATTTGGTACGGAATTGTTCAGGCGTAAGGATAGGCATTGTCGTTTATGTTCTCGATTTTTACTCGATTTTTACTCGTTTTGCTCGGTTTGTATAATGTTTATTATTTCAGGTAAATTAGTTCAATTTTATCAAAATTTAACAAATTACAAAAAAAACCTAAGAACAAACAAGTTAGACAACAAATCATTTTAACAAACACTTACTTTTATGTAGACCCCCACGTATCCCTATGCCCAAAAGAATGTCCCATTCACGATCGTCGCCACTTGAGCTCCATTGTCGATACGCCTCACTGACGAACCATTCCAGATGATGTATTGAGTCCCATTGGCTTCAAATGCTTGTTGTGTTTGGCCATTTGAATCGGTTATGACTGGGTTCATATCAACATCTTCATCGTCTGAGTATTCTATCGTGTCATCATCGTCGTCCTCGTTGTCTTCTTCAATCCACCACAAAGCTTCAGTCTCTGCCATCATCGCGTCTGCATCGTCCAAAGGAATTATCATTCGATAAACAAGGACACGGGCTTCGTCTTCTCCGATTTCATATACAAGACGGGCGATTTGTTCTTCAGTCAAAGGCATCGTTTAAGTTTATCGGGTTTCTCAGTTTCTCAGTCAGGTATTGATTCTATAATAACCTAAAATTAATTCAATTTTTATCATTATGCGTAAAAAAAATACCTAAGCAGAACAAGAAGTTAGACAATATAATTTATACAACAAACACTTACTTGTATAGAGGACCCTGACACGCATTGAGACGTTGAGTTTTAAGCCGTTCACTGCGGCGTATCTTGAGGAAAGAGTTGATTTTATTTTTGCTCCTTTCCCTTACCATTGTTAAAGTTGCGAATCTTTCCATCAAACCTGCAGTTGATTCCGATTCTAGGTTGAATGTTGTTTTTCCATTTGCGATCTTTGTTCGAGCATCAGCCACTGCATTGCTGACATCGTGCATTCTGGTGGGTTTAAAGATTCGTTGGATAAGTGTTTCGAATTCCTCAATGTTTCCCATCGAGGCGAATCTCACAAATTCTTCACTTGTCAAAGGCATTTTGTAGGCAATTACTTTTCCTAAATTAAGACAAATTATTTCAATTTTATTGCAAATAAAAAATACCTAAGCAGAACAAGAAGTTAGCCAATAATAATTTAACAACAAACACTTACTTTATTTTCGACGTCCAAACCCGTGAAGCCCCCTAATTAGCTGCCTTTCGAATCTCCCCACGTTCCATAATGCGAGGCTTGATCACTGCCTTTGGTTTCTCTCGAGCAACGTTGAGAATAACCTTCCAGTAATGTCTGCCGTCGTATTCGAGCTTGAAGTCAACGCCTGCCGCCGTGTCCTCTTGAAGACGAGTAATTAGATCCTCGAGATTCTTAGACGTTTTCTTGAAGTTGATCCAGAACATAACGAAATCCTCCTCAGATGATCGATCCTTTGCCCACTTTGAAGATACGCTTTTCACAATGTCTTCCTCGAGAAGAGCATTGAATACTTCCTTGACTTGTTCTTCAGTGCAAGAACTGTGAGCCCGGAAGATGTAAAGCGATGGGATAATAGAAGCCATTGTTATTGAAAGCAGGGTGTGTCAGATGAGTGTTTGTTAATGGGCTCGTTTCGTTTCAATTTTGCTTAGAGGCCACGGCCATTTTGACAAGGGAAAATTCGTAAGTTTTTGCATTTTTTGTAAGTTTTTTGCAAGGATTTTGATGAAAGTTTTCCTCTTTTTTGCAAGTTTTTGATGGAAGTTTTCACTTTTTTTGCAAGATTTAAATGACAGTGAAAACTTCAAAATCCTTGCAAAATATCGATTTCCTACTCATTTACACGACAGAAAAACTTACGAATCCTACAAAAACTTACGATTTCTCCCTTGGGCATTTTTCAAAATTATTGCTCCATTCCGCGGAAAATTGAAATGTTTTGAGCCTAATGACGAACCTGCAATCTGTTCACCCCGTTTCAAACAATGTCATCCATTGCAATTTTCGCTCGCCAATCCCTCGCTCAGTTCTGCGTGATCTATGCAGAGATCACTGACGGCCTCTTCATTCCTGCTCAAGAGCTCGAATCGTTGATGTGGTCTAAGATCTGTGCAAAGGAAGCGGGTATCGAGAAGCTCCCGTTCAAGACCCCCATCGACAACATCAAGAAGACCAAGCTACAACTGCCCTATCTGCCCGACGACATCAAATACACCGGCTGCCCTGCGATCAAGAAGAATGGAGGTCTTTACACTCCTTGCTGTGGCAAGGTGAAGGCCGATGAGACGGTATGTGTTGCTTGTGGGAAGGCAGACATCAAGTTCGGCACTACCGAGACTCGTTCGGAGAACATTGAGAACGAACTCTTTGCTCCGATTTCCTATGGAGAATGGATGAAAGCTCACAAGATGGATCTGTCCGAGGTATATTCAACCCTAAGTGAGGGTGGCATCTCGATCGAAATCCCTCAAATTGAGCTTCAAGTCCGTGATCTCCCCAAGAAGACTCGCAGGGGTCGGCCGGGAAAGTCAGACGATTCCGTGATTGAGGACGAGGATTCTCCTAAGAAGGGTAAGAAACCGAAGAAGACTGAGGAATCAGATTCTGAGGAACCCAAATCTAAGAAATCTAAGTCCAAGATCTCGACAGAGTCAGATTCTGAGGTCGAAACACCTAAGGCAAAGAAGGAAAAGAAGGCAAAGAAGGCAAAGTCTGAGGATTCTGAGGCAGAGTCAGAATCCGAGACCAAGCCTAAGAAGGAAAAGAAGGCAAAGAAGGCAAAGTCTGAGGATTCTGAGGCAGAGGCAGAATCCAAGGCTGAGATCGAGGCACCTAAGAAGGAAAAGAAGGACAAGAAGGAAAAGAAGGCAAAGTCTGAGGATTCCGATGCAGAGTCCGAGTCTAAGTCTAGGAAGTCCGAGTCCGATTCTGAGGGTTTCAAGAAAAAGGCTAAGAAAGTGAAGTCTGCTGAGCCTAAGGTTGAGCCTAAGGTTGAGGCGGTTGTCGAAGTTAAGGAAAAGAAGGACAAGAAGGAAAAGAAGGAAAAGAAGGAAAAGAAGTCTGAGAATTCCGAGTCGGAAAAGAAGGACAAGAAGGACAAGAAGAAGTCCAGGGAGGCAGAGGCTAAGTCGGAATCCAGTATGTTCGAAGAGGGAGAAATCGATGAAATCGAGCTAAACTTTGAGGTTGCAGAGGATGAGGATGAGGAGATCATTGTGGATGACAGGACTCTTACCCGCCGAGGTAAAATGCTTCTTGATGAGAATGGGACTATTGTCGGAAAGATCGATGACGAAGGCGAGATTGTGATTAATTAAGTGTTGTGCTGTCTTTGGTGAGTGGTTAGTTGTGCTGTCTTCAAGTTGTTATTGGAATTGTGCTGTCTTCAAGTTGTTATTGGAATTGTGCTGTCTTCAAGTTGGTTGTGCTGTCTTGGTGAGTGGTTAGTTGTGCTGTCTTTGGTCATCGATAAAGTAAGCTTGTTTGTTAAAATTATATGTCTAACTCGTTGTATGTTTCGTAGGTATTTTTTTTCCATTTTTCAAGTTTTTTTTCTAAGTATGCATTTATCCATTTTCAGTATAAAGTTGCGTTGTCTGAGATTCCCTTGGGTTATGTCTTAGAATACTTGGTGGGTTATGTCTGAGATTCCCTTGGTGGGTTATGTCTGAGATTCCCTTGGTGGGTTATGTCTGATTCCCTTGGTGGGTTATGTCTGATCCTTGGGTGGGGTTATGTCTGAGATTCCCTTGGGTTATGTCTTAGAATACTTGGTGGGTTATGTCTGAGATTCCCTTGGTGGGGTTATGTCTGAGATTCCTTGGTGGGGTTATGTCTGAGATCCCTTGGTTTTCTTATAGTTCGGATAAAATTGAAAACATTTTTTTTGTTAGAAAGACATTTATCTCAACACAACGCCCCCACAAAAGACACAATGGAATCCCTCTTTATTAGCTACGCTCTTGGACACTGCACTGCTGAGGATATCACTGAAAACTTCAATATGACATTCGATGATGATGTTGTTGTGAAGATCTCAGAGAAGACTCAGGTTGATACAACTACACACAAGCCCTTCAAAATGTTCTGGGTTGAAGTCAATCCTAATCGTCGTATGGCGAGTTTCTTGGATGAAATCAAGACAAATGGTTATGCTCGGCTATATTTCAAAGAAAAAGGAGCAAGCAGATTCTGGCAGGTTCAGATCAACAAAAAGCCTGTTTCTAAACCTCGGATTCTTCCTCGAGCCCCCAAGGAAACCCTTGAACAAACTGTTCTAGCATTCATAAACACTGAAGCTATGCAGGAAAGAATCGCGGGGGTTATTGCTCAAGACGAAGTCATTGCTTTCAAGGAAGCGGAACAGAAAAAGTTGGTGCAAACGGCTGAAGATGTTCTGGAACCCGAAATCGCTTTGAATCGGTTCTTGGCACAAGAGAAAATAGACTCTGCATTGCGGCTCGATGTATTTATGGCTTCTCAAGGTGAAACCGCATTCCAACAAAGCCGTCGCCACTACCAAACGATTATGGAAGGTTTGATTCAGTGTTAGGGTCTTCAAGATTGGGCGTCGAATAAAGTAAGTGTTTGTTGTTAAATTATTATTGGCTAACTTGTATGTTTCGTAGGTTTTTTTTATTCTATTTATTACTTTTAAAATTGATGAATGAAAAAACACTCTGTTTTTAGAAGCACTTAACACAACTTAACATACAATGCAACTTCCCGATGATGTTTTATCTCTTATCAAGAACTTGTCTCAACCATTTCCAAATAGCGGTTATACTACAGGTCTTAGTGATTCGGAAATTGCAAGACTTTATGTTGACGTTTGGGCGTGGAATAATTTTAATGATAATGCAATATTTACGTTTATTATTAGTTCTAGTAAAAAAGGATGGTTTATTACTATTTATGATGAAGATACGGTATATTACAAATATACTTGGACTATCAAAGATCTGAGACAATGGAATGGTTATGTTGGCTATTATAGCAATCGCACATATTAAAATTGATTAATCATTATATTTACTATATTTTTATTATCACACAAAAAATGTCTAAGTCATTCAACAAAGGTCTTCGCAAAGCTGATGTCATCGAATATGGTTATGAAAGTCGCCCTGTATTCAAACAGGTTGTTCATCATAAATGGTCTGCAAAAATTGTCGAAAAAAAACACCGCAAACTTTCTCTTAACAGGGAACGAACTTCCAAATATTACGGTGAACCTGATTTGTCTCTTATTACTGTCCCTCATTTGTTCTTAGCTTTCTGGCCTCCTACTTTCGATGATCTTATTAAATGTCAATCTTCTATGCCTCCTATTTTCGAGGGTTGTTTGAAAGACGAATTTCTTTGGTGGCTAAAGAAATTATAAATACAATACATAATATTTATTTAAACTATTTTAAACTATTAAAATTGAAACATATTTTTTTTGTTTTGGTTGCATTATCTACAGACAATTATGGACAACACTCCTATCATTCCTTCTCGCAATGTTGCTGAACCTCGCACATTTGTCACCAAGTGGCAACCTGAACTCGACAAGAAAGTTAAACGTAAGAAGGCTTTCTCCAAGGATCGAGATTCAAAATATTTTGATGATTATGATAACCTAAATCAATGGTATAGGGTAAAATACGGTATTTTCACTAGTGATTATTACGGTCTTAGCGAATAAGACTTTTAACTATATTTAACTATATTTTACTCAATATTAAAATTGAACCTATTTTTTTTATAAAGTGTTGCATTATCTACAGACATTATGGACAACACTCCTATCATTCCTTCTCGCAATGTTGCTGAACCTCGCACATTTGTCACCAAGTGGCAACCTGAACTCGATAAAAAAGTTAAACGCAAGAAAGCTTTCTCTAAGGAAAGAGATTTCAAGAGGGGGGGCAATTTCGAAGACAATGATGATTACGGGGAACAATCAGGACAGATTGAAGATATTTATTACGAAAGCCACTATGGCACATTATCTAATGAACCTTTATACAATTCAATGCATTATAATTTTATAATTAATAATGATTATGACATTTATACCTATTTCAATGACGGACTTTATCAGTTGTTATAATTCTTATAAAATTGATTATCATTATTTATTTAATATTTTTTTTATACAAGTTCTTACAATGAGCTTTAATGGTTATGTTCTTCCTATGGTTTGGCAAAAGGAATTTAAAACTCCTCCTCAAAAAGAATGGATTGTTCCTGAGGAATTCGATATTGAAGCACAATATGAATTTATTCCTTTGCATACTGTGTCATTTATAAATTTATTTATCCATTGGCTTGATCCTTTTTAGAGACATATATATAACACTATTTTAACATAATCATTTATATTTTTTTTTACTACTCATTTATCTATTTTACTACTCATTTATTTCATTATATAATTGATACTTCTTTTATTGATATTTTTTTTGGTTTATAAAAACATATCAAATATGGAACTTGTATATTTGATCACTTTGGTTTGTATATTTAAATATATTATTCCTTTTGATTATTGGTTTATTGTTGGGGGTTATTATATTTATTTCTTAATTTTACGATTTTATGTATTTATTATATTTGATTTTATTTCTCTTATTTGGAGATTGTTTTAACTGTTTGATTATTTATTAGGTTTATTCTATATTTTATATCATTCTTATGACTGCAATACCATCCTGTCCACGATCCTATTGTCTCTTTTTCTAGGATTTCTCTTATTATTTCTTCATTCTTTTTTCCGGTTTCCTTTATTAGTTCTTCTATCGCTGCTTCCTTTGTTGGTCCCGGCTGATCACTGTAATAATCCATCATTTTTACCTTATTTTTAAGGTTTCTCTTTATATTATTATATTTCACATTTTTATCCTATTTTAAGCATTTTAAAATTGATTTTTCATTTATTTCACTTTTTACATTAATTACTGTTTGGCCAATTATGGATGATTTATACGATAATCTTTTCGATAACCAAAAAAGGTTTGGTCGGAAAATTATTGATGCTTTTGATGACGATACGCATTCTGTTTTAGCTTTCGCTCATACTCAATGTGGCAAAACTGGGTCCATCCTTGCCGCTATTCATCTTTCTAAGATTCCTTTGGATCATATTTTCATTATTACTGGCCTTTCTTCGGTCGATTGGCTTGTTCAGACTAAAAAACGGATCCCTATTCATAATATTTTCCATCGCAATACTATTCATCATTTTATCAATGCTATTTCTACACTTTCTCATTATTTAGTTTTCATTGATGAATGTCATATCGCTTTCAAACACGGCCAAACTATTCGCAACGTTTTACCTTTATTTCATTCTTCCGCTAAAACTGTTTATGTTTCCGCTACTCCCGATATGCACTTCTTTAAACCTAATAATGTTATTCGCGATGGTTTCTCTATTCGGGTTATGAAGGATCACCATTCTTATCGATCTATTCAATATTTTAAAGATAATCTTCTTCTTCTTCAATGCAAAAGTTTAATTAATTCTGACGCTTTGAACAATATTAAAGAAATTATTCCTTATTTATCTTCTATTCCTAAATTTCATATTATTCGCACTTCTCATACTGCAGCTCACGAAGGCACCATTCATAATTTTAAAATATCTTTTCCTAAGTCTTTTCGATTCATTTCTATGCCTTTGGATATTGTTTCTTTACTTTCTTCTCCTCCTTCAGTTCATACTTTTATATTTATTAAGGATACTATTCGGTGTGCTATTACTATTCCTAAACTATTTATTGGTATCGTTTATGATCGGTTCGTTTGGAAACCTTCTAAGGCTTCTGTCATTCAAGGTCTCGCTGGCAGATGCACCGGATTCCATTCTATTGATATTATTATTTTCTCTTTTCCTCTTCTTCTTTAAGAGATTTATTATTTATTTTGACCTTTTTTTTTTATTAAAAATTGAAAGGGCATTTATGCTGATCAAATGTTATAAATTAAATTAGTTATGCCTGTGTTTTCTAAAATGTTGAGCAACATTTCATGTGAATTAATTGAGCACGAAAGTGATAGCGATTATGAAGATGAAATCCACAGTGATGTTATCAAAAGCGAAGATAGTGATAGCGAAGATAGTGAAAGCGACAGTGACAGTGAAAGCAGTGATAGTGAAAGCAGTGATAGTGAAAGCGACAGTGATAGTGAAAGCAGTGAAGAAAGTATCAGCGATATTGATGACAACACTCTAACTAGTGGTGAAGAGGGATACAATACAAGTGAAAGTGGTAATGACAGTGATGAAGAAATAAATAAAATAGAAAGTTTAAATTCACAACTTAAAGAAAAAAAAAGAATAAAATTAGAAAATCTCCAAACTGAAATTGAAGAAATAAAAATCAAAATGGAGGTAATGATATTAAATTTGAAAATACATACAACAAAAATAGAACGAATGAAATTAAAAATGGATAAAATTAAAAAAATGTAAAATTAAATGTAAAATTAAATGTAAAATTAAATGTAAAATTAAATGTAAAATTAAATGTAAATTTAATATATCATTTGCGAAATAATATATTTGTTTGTAAATAGACTCTTTTTTTTAATTTTCGGTTCCAAACACAATTTCTATTCCATCACCCATATCAACATTTGTGCATTTTAATCCAATAGGCATATATTGACAAAATCTAATATAAGGATAATTTGACTCATCTATACTATTATAATGAATATTATTATTATATAACCATATAACTGCACTCATTTTGTTCCATACAGGTTTTTTAAAAATGATGAAACAAATTATTGGTTTCATTATTATATGTTTAGATTATAATTAGAATAATTGTTCAAGTGTTTTTTTTACTAAGTTAACATTAAATTCGGTGCAATTAAGATTCATATTGCTTATTTTTGTTGCTTCATCCAACTCTTTAATAAAAAAAGGAATAAAATTATCCAACATATTAATCATTAATGGTAATAGATTTAAATCGGGGGTTTGCGTATTTGTCTCAATCCTTTTATTAATTTTTTTAAGGTTAATTCCTACTGGCGATTTGTCAAATTTGTTTTCGTGCGTTAACCTTTCAGCCCCACCTCGTTTTATTGTTTTTTTTAATCGATTCATTGCACCTTTTGTGAAATTTGACGCGTGTGTTCCAAATGAAGTGGCCATTTCTGTATACGATTTTGCCACATTATCTTCACCATTTAACAAAGTATCTTCTGCATTAAAGAATGCTTCTTCTCCATTTACAACAGCAGCATCTATTTGGAGTTGATCCACTTTTTGTCCAAACACATTAACCCCAATCGAACTTATTGCACCTGCTGCGACAGCACCCATAGAAGTAAGTGTATTTCTTGGCATTGAGGTTATTCTACCAAAACCATCTTCCACTACTTTTACAACTGCCCCTTTAATTTCATCTTTTGCTCCTTGTATGGCGAGGGATGTTGAATTTTGAAGATAAACGTATACCCCTCCAACACCTGTTGCTTCTTTTGTAGTGTTCCATATATTTCCTACAACTTTTTTATTAAAATCTGTATTACAATTCGCTATAGCCGAACCAAGTTTTGCGATCGATCCAAACATAAACCTTATAAAATAATTAGACAAAGAAAGAGTATATTCGGGATTTCCTGTTATATAGCCTTTGGTTGTATCTGTCAATAATAGTAATAAATAAGCTTCTGCTACATAAGCCATAATTGAACAGGCAGGAAGAGCGAAAAAAGGGCACAAGGGAAGTTGTAGCATAAGATGTATTGCGTAGTGTAAATAATGCAATATACGACCCAAAAAGAACAATACCTTTCTTAAACAAGCCGCATAAGTTTTTGGGTTAAATACATCGCACTTTTGACGGTTTAATTCGTCTGAAGCGGCCTTTAATGATGATAATGCACTTGTTGCCATACGTTTTATGTAATTTAGTTCTTTTTTATTTGTTGCTCTATCTTTATCATTTTGTTTTTTATCCTTTGCAAGTATTTTAGCAACACTGTGTAGACTATTTTGTAATCCTACAATTGCTGAACTTTGGTGATGCATCATTTGAGATAGTTGTGCACCTTGAGTTGTAGCTAATTGTGTGCTTTGCGCAGGAATTTGTAATAAACCTATTGAACCGCTTGAACTAGAACTAGAACTGGAA
>Ga0114974_10002048_pt1 | contig 15681 bp, 18 predicted proteins | sample S_130206_EF_Meta_FD_87318 | JGI IMG/M metagenome (GOLD analysis project Ga0114974, IMG submission 87318) | Freshwater microbial communities from Lake Simoncouche, Canada to study carbon cycling - S_130206_EF_MetaG | ecosystem: Environmental > Aquatic > Freshwater > Lake | place: Lake...
CGGTCGCCAAAATACACACCTACATCCTGTTGCATATTGACATAGTCTTTTTCTGTCTGTGTTACTAGGCTCTTGTTAGGAACAATAACAATGGTCCTACCATATGGTGCCACGGCATTGCTGAGTGCGGCTGTGATAACTGTTTTACCTGCACCTGTGGCAATTTCTTGTATGCATTGTGGGTCGGCTAAAAAGTTATTGATGATCTCAACCTGATAGTCGCGCAACACCATTGGTTCGCCTTCCATTGGGTGGCCTTTACCCCAAGCAATGTGGTTGAATGATTGCTCTGTTACACTTTCAAATTTGAATGTAGTCGAGTAGTCGCGCTGGTCATCCAGTTCAATATCATAGTTGAACTTTTCAAGTATAGGAATGATCTCCGGCAACAGGTTCACATAGGTGCTGCCACCCAGTTGGAAGTAACTGACCTTGCCGTCCCATCTGCCCAGTCTCACTGCTGGCAAGTAACGGGCACCAGGCACATCATACTTAAAAGCCGTGACCAGGGCACGACGAGCATCAAGCTCAAGTCCTTCTATTTTGATATTGACTTCATCACGGATTATAATTTTAGCTGTTTTCATGTTAGTTGCCGTAAGGGGACATAGATTTTAGAACTGTTTTCAAACTTGGTAATTGACTGTTCATACAGACGCATAGCCAATTGGCCATTCCAAAGAGGCCATTTATAACGCATGGCTTCCTCCATCATACTTATATGATGCCTTACACGTTCCTTAAAATCAAATCCAGGGTTGTTGGGATTTATCCAGGACCTGACATTGGGTTGTCCATTATGGTCTTGTAAGAATACAAAATTATTTTCTATAGCAATTTTTTCCAATGGAGATCCTGGCAGGACCCCTAACACATTCAACGTTTCGATGCCTTGAATGGTTCCTGTGGCCACATACCGTTGCCACCTTTTGAACATGGCAAGTGTTTCTTCATGGTCTTGTTCGGTCTCGCTGACATAGCCTGTGAAAAACAAAAATAATGTCTTGATGTCGTGTTGATTAAAATTTTCTAGATAATATTCAATATCATCATTGGTAAATTTTTTACCCAATTCAAATCTTACACGGTCGCAACCAGACTCAATGCCGATGAATAACAGCTGGCATCCACTGGCCTTGAGCATTTCAAAATGATTTTTAGGTGTTGTATTTTTACTGCGAATAATATACTGCCCAGACCAGTTGATTGGTTCTGCAAAGTTATAACTGGCCAACCCGTTGCACATTTCATCAAATGCTTTGAAACTGCCATTGACCAAACTGTCGGCAAAATAGTAATTGGTTACACCGTGAACTTCATAATGGTGTATGATTTCATTGGCAATATCTCTTCCGGATCTGTATCTGTATTTGGGGCTAGTGGCAGCTACATCACAAAAGGTACAACTATGCACACAGCCTCGACTGCCAATGATTACCAATTCTTTTTGTATATCATTGTGGTAATTGGTTAAATTGTAAAAAGAATAATCTGGCCACGGTTGTGCGTCTAAATTGTCGATTTGTTTGAAATTGTGATTGCTAATACCCGGACCGGACCCATGACGAAAATAAATCGGCAATGCTTCTTCAGCTTCGCCGATGATGAAATCATTTATTATGTGATTGTTTCTTAGATTTTCGGCAAATGCAGGACGAGGATTCAATGGCGAAGCCCTGTGTGTTATCCCAGCGCCACCTATAACAATTTTAGCAGTGGTGGCTTTTCGCAAGTGTGGTAAAAATACCTCACCAAACGGTCGCGCCAGATAGGAAAATAAACTGACCAATACATAATCATAATTTTGTTTCGCTACCGGTTCTAACTCTGCTGCGATAAATTTATTCAACAGCTCAATTTGGTCTGATGTAAACCCAGTTGAATGTTCATAAAAAACATCACCAAAATATTCTTTATCGATACCTTGTTGTTCTAAAAATTTATCTAAATTTACCTGTAGGTCAACAGCATGACAATCATGGCCTTCATTTTTACAAACACTGGCCAAGATAGCACCACTGAGTGGAGGTCGACTTCGCTCCAATGGAGGTAAATTATAAATTAATGTTTTAATCATTGATTAATGTTTGAATAGTTTTGATCTTTTCTTGTATATACCCATAGTCAAATTTTCGTTCACCGCTTCTTGCATCATGTGAAGCAACTATGTTCTGTTCTACTTTTATAAATTTCTCGTTGATAATCCAGTCTAACAACGGTAGCTCAATTGAGAAACTTATTGATCCATTGTTCCACCAAGTTCTGTCAAGAAATTGTTGTGTGCCAGTATCGTCTGACAGTGTAAGAGACTTGACCCATTCCGGTCCCATACTAATGTTATCGATCCAAATATTATTTATAGACAACCATTTGTCAGCAATTATCATACCATTACTATCAAGTTGAGTGTCCCATTTGCCGTTTTCTCCTTGAGATTTATTGATGCCTTGCAGTGCTATTAGATTAAATTCTTGCAGACATAGATCAACTTCCACTTCAGTTGAGTCAACAATTGGGCCTGAATACACTATCTGTTGATTATGCAATATCGTCAGTTGTGGGTATTCATTACATTTAGAACCGGTTAGATTGAGTTTGAATTTCATAATATATGTTTATTATACACTAACAAATATGTAAAGTCAAAAAAAACAGGTATCTTTTTACAGATACCTGTTGTAAATGGGCAGTTTGCACTACCCAGGAGCTAACCAATTAACTGTTCTTCATACAAGTGCTGGCGGCCAAGGACTTCCAATTTGTCTCGGACACTTTGGTCAAATCTGCAATCTTAAGAGCCATACGCAGGCTCATTTCGCGTAGGCGAGTTTGATTTGCTTCCATAAACCCAATGATCTCATCGCCTTGTTCTTGGTTAAAATCATAGTCTGCAAACAATTCACCTTTGAGGTAAATTTGCTTGATACGCAAAAAGCGATCACGCATGGTATTCAGAGTCAAGTCCAAAAAGTGGCAACGACTCTGCAATGCCTCTAAATGGTCTTGCAACTTCTTGCTTTTCAGATTGCTGAACTGCAAGTTAGTGATGAAGATACAAGCACCTTTGAAGTCAAACATGTCTGGTACACCTTCACGACGCAACATAGCACTATCACTGTTCCAATAGATGCGGCGTTTCTTGCCAGAGTCCAGGGCAGCCTTAAGGATGTTCAAGCTCAAGTCATCTTGGAACACACTGTCACAGTCGTCAAACACTAGGACATTGTTCTTGTCCGAGTGTTTATACAAAGTGCAGTAGAGACCAATTGGGGTCATTGCACCTTTGATAACTTCATACTTGATCTTGCGACCGCTCAACTGATCAAACAAGCCCGAATGCTCCAACTGTTTTTCTACACCGTAGCTCTTGCCCACGCCAGGAGGGCCAACTACAATCATAGCACGGACGTCGCCAGCAATGGTGGCCTTGGTCATTTGGTCCAGGATATCAAACCGCTCGCCAATGCGAGTCATAACTTCCTCGTCAGTTTCCACTGGTGCTCGGACCGGGGCTGTTGCAACAGGTGCCTCAACCAGGCCGCCTGTGGTAAACTCTATATCTTCAATTGAATTGACACGGATACGAACTACATCTGGTGTGTCTTCACCAAAGTAGCCTTCGGCATTTACTGTCACATAGCCTCCTTTGGCTCCTGTTTGGTAACCTTTAACAAGAGCGAAGGTTACATTGTTTACGGGTTGATTGCGATAACTACCATGTTTTACAAGAATTGTAGACATTTTTTAGCTCCTTAACTATGTTGTTAATATGTGTATATTATAAACGACTTGGATTTAATGGTCAACCTTAATTGGCCATCAGTGTAATCTGCACGTCATGTCCCTCGTGGGTGATGCCGACACCCACTGGGCGACCTTCACCTGTAAAACTACTGTGACGGCGATCGTAAGCCAATTTTTGGATTGCAAGGCGCAGAGCGGCACCATGTGACGCTGTGGCTGTTTTTGTATAGATATCGTTTATGGTAGCATACATGCCAAAACCATCGATAATAAAACGGATCTTTGTGCTATTACTAAATCCTGCTACATGGCGCATTTTGGGCTCCTTTTTAGTTTCTATACAAGTATTATAGCAAATGGACCGTTTCTGGTCAAGCATTTTCGCCAAATCCAACACAATCTTCAAAAATACTTTCTAACAAGCAGTCTAAATCGCCTTCGCCACTGTTGTTTTCTTCCCACACCTGCTTCAAGTCTGCGGCCAGCATTTTAGCAAATGCCTTGCTGTTAAAGATCTTTTTAAACTTGGCATCGTTTGTAATGTCAAGTCCAGTCGCTTCAATTATGCTTTTAAACTCTTTTTCTGAAAACTCTACTGTAACTGCAATCTTACTCATTTCTGGGCTCCTTTTTAGTTTCTATACAAGTATTATAGCAAATGGACCATTTTGGGTCAACCAAAATCTGCACTCTTTTTATGCTTGGGCTGGCGCTGATAACGGGTTTTAAGCTCAACTCTTTTGGGCTTAAACGGGGTGTTGCAGGAAAACAACACTATGTGAGCGCGAGTTTTGCGGGGCGTTTGCTTGACTTTCATAATATCATAATTGTAGCAAAATGGACTTTTTTGGTCAACCACAAAAAAACCCTCCAAAATGAAGGGTTTTTAGCGGGCTGGAATCGACCGACTTTAATCGTCGAGCAACCCCGGAACGGATATAGTAAGATCGTGTTCAAGTGTTGATCCTGGATTTACTGTGTAATGCCATGTGCCTTTTCCTAACAGACGGTCAGCTGTTTGCTTGACACCGTCGATGGTTACATTGGTGCGAGGGTCTTTAACACCTTCATTATCGTCCTCGGCAACATCTACATAATCATCCGGGCCCGTACTAAATGTTATTGTGCCCATGTCCAATTCGGTATAATTTGCCACAATCTGTCCAAATTCTACTGTGTTGCCTTTTACAGAAATCGTCATATGTTTAGTCCCAAGAAAATCAAACGGCACTTCAAATGTAAACAGTCCAGGTGATGTTTGTTCGCTTTCGTTATCGTTGGTTTTTTCTACCAACTCAACTGGCCCAGAGAATACAGTCTCTCCATCAAGGACGGCAGTTATTTCAGCTGTGCCCGATCCCCATCCTAATAATTTTACAGTTCTATTTGTCATGTTATCCTTCTCCTGATTACGGTATATTTATCGGACTATGATCGGCGTTCGATATCTTCTTCGACGCAATTGTTACCGTATTGTATTTCTACAATTTTTAACGGAGCATCAGTTTCATTACACAACTGATGCCATTCTTCACAATTGATATGTATGTGTTTGTGCGGTCCAAATGTGCCCACCAGCTCTTGATCACTTTTTCTATTTATACCGTAAACTGTGGCTGTGCCTTCGGTCACATGCCAATGTTCAGCACGATCTTGGTGGCGTTGCATACTGAGCCTCTGTCCAGGCATAACAGTAAGTTCTTTGACTTTGGTACCCGGTACATCATGTAATACCCGGTAATAGCCCCAAGGGCGTAGTGCCTTGGGGGCTTTCCATTCTTCCAAAATCCAACTACTACTATTTGCTTTGTCAAATCCACCGACACCAAATGCAAATTGTAAGTTGTCGTCTTTGACATCCATTTCTGGAATATTTGAGTGTGTGCGATCACCACCGTTTGCAAAAATAATTTTATCATTAGGATAATGTGCTCGAACTTGACGTAGCAAATGGCAAGCAGTTCCGTCTTCATCGTCAAAAGTATATACTTCGTCTACTGAAGATAAGTTGTTTAATACACATAATCTTTCGTTCCACGGCATAAAGGCACGACCTTTTTTGCGAGTCAGCCACTCATCGCTGTTGATTCCTACAATCAACATATCGCCTAATAAACGGGCTTCCTTTATCAGTTTAATGTGTCCCGAATGGACCGGATCAAATCCGCCGCTTACTATTACTATTTTTTTCATGCAAATATTTATAGCCCGTTAAACGGCCATGCTCAATAAACTGCCGTCAATCCAAGGAACAACTAAATCCTGTTGTCTTAGAGCACTGTGAGCATAAATGCTTTTCACAGCAGACTGGGGCAAAAGATTCTGCTCTACCAGTGTGTGCCAGTTGATGGCTTGTGGGTTTTGAGGAGGTTGATCGCTTTTATAAACCACCGCATGTATCCACGGCTCAGTGAGTGTTTGTTTAAAAAACCCAGCACCACAATCCCATCCAGCTGTGGCCAACATATACATGAGACTGACCATGGTGTGATGATAATAGTGCCCATTAGGCAATACATAAGCAAGTTGTCGACGATGTATTTGTTGAGTAACTGGCACAGTCAGTGATAGCATGCCGCCTGGGCTGGCAATATGCCACCAATTGCTGAGAGTTTGTATTGGATTTAAGGCATATTGAAACGCATCGTGACACCATAGCACATCAAACCCACCATCTGGTACAACGATTGTGTCTTCAAAATTACATTGCTGATATGAAATATTTTCATGTTCTTTATCGATCGACGGATTTCCGCCTAGGTCAATGCCGTAACATTTGATGTTCAACGGCTGAGGATTGTCATCACGAGTTGTTCGTGTGGCCCACCAGACCAAATCGTCCCCAGAGCCACATCCAAGATCAACCACGGTGCGGAGACTCAGCATGAAATCATCATACTCGTATAATTGATTTAGGGTTTCGAGACTGTGTTGATGGCTGTCGCCTGGATGTGCAAACATTATACTTGAACATCCTCCATACCAGCTGCTCGCAACCTCACAATGTGCCCCAGCATAAAGTTTTTACTTTCCATTCCTTTAAGAATGCCCAAATATCGATTACGTAACAGTGCAACTTCGTTGATTAAGGTTTCAAATTCAATGACTTCGTCTTCGCCATCAACATACTTTTCAGCGTCACGACTGGTCAATGCCCGAGCGTAACCTTCAAGATATTTTTGAAAATGCTTGCGGCGTATTTTACGTAGTTGTATATTGAGATAATTTAATACTGCTTCGATTTCTTGCAGTTGATTGAACCTGTGTTCTGTGATGCCTGGCAAAGCTGTGATATTTTTTTCAACAAGTCCTCCAACTCGACAGTCGCGTTTGGCCTCGTTGAGTTCGTGTTCGTAATGCGTGATAAAATCTGGAATATTGCCCAGATCAGCTACAACTTTGCTATACCACATTAGTTTTCCCAGTTTTCGTCTTCGTCGTAATCCTCGTCTTCGACTTCTTCATCTTCGATTTCAATTTCGTCATGATCTCTGAGGTAACTTGTCAATGCTTTTTTAACGTCACTGTCGTTTTTAAAAACTGCTTTGATTTCGTCAGCACCAACATCGTTGTCAATTAACACCGATACCAATGTTTCTGCCGCGTCGTCGCGATCCACTGTGTTGACATACCGTTTAAGCTCTGACCAAATTTCATTTGCTAATTCAACTGTCATTTTTATTCCTCTGTTGCTGTTTCTTCAGTGGTTACTGTTTCTTTTTGGTTTCTAAAATCCAACATTACTTTATCTAAACAACCATCTTCGTTTGATTCCCAAGCCTTGCGGAACTGTTTAATTATCTCGCCTTCGCTGGTAACAAACATCAAACGGTTGCCATCTTTCTTAAGGATACCTTTTTTCTCTGCAAGATCAGTCAAGCCACTGTAGGGATTCATACCTGTTTCATAAGGAATTTTGACTTGCATACCTTCAAATGGTTTTGCGTAACGAGTTTTCATTACCTTACATCCAGCACGGATACCCATTACTTCACTGATCTTGTTGCCTTCTTCGTCTTCTTTGAGTTTCATTTTCTTCATGGCAACCACAATACTCGACGCATAGATAAAGCCTTGGCCACCTGAGATCTTGTCATCAGGGTCAAACATATCTTGACTTGCGTAGGTATGGTTCGTACAGACCATTCCAACATTAAAGCCACCAAACATGTTGACTGAGTTGCGAACAAGACTTGTAAGTGCTTTGGGCTTACGACCCATGTCACCTTTCATATCGCCTGCTTCAAATTGATTTACGTCAGTTGGTGTCAACAACATTCCCAATGAGTCAATCACCCATAACACCTTCATGCGCTCACCATCTGGTAGGGCTTTGTAGTCAATCATGAATGTTGAAATGGCTTTTGCCACGTCGTCAATCATTGACATGTTTAATTTAAGTAACTTGTCTGCGCCAGTATCTACACCAAGTGCGTGAAGCCATGTTTCGTCAAGTGCATTTTCTGTATCAACCAAGATAACAAAGATACCTTGCTCTTGTGCGTTCTTAACAATGTTGCCTGAACAAATGTAACTCTTACCTGCGCCGGATTCACCTGCAAAAACTGTGATCTTGCCCAGTGGAATACCTCTGTTAAAGTCTCCGCTGATAAGATAGTTCAAGGCAAAATTGCCTGTGCTAATCCAATCAGTTGGATCGTTAAATCCAATACTTAGGCCTTCGATGCTTTTGGTAATGTCCTTTCGGAACTTGCTTATATCAAATGGTTTTGCCATGATTACTTTCCTTCTTTAATAAAATTGTGTAATTTTTCTGCATACTGCTGATGTTGCTTAGGTCCGGGATGTGCATTGTCTGATCCCAAATCTATAAACTTTATATTGTTGCCAACTACTGTTAAATCATAAGTCAAGTCAATAAAATTTTTAAAATCTTTTAACATTACGCTTATCCATGCTATGTCAAAAACGTTAGCAAGGTATAGTGTTGCTTTTGCTTTTTGACAAAAATTAATAACTTGTAAAATGTTTCGTAATGCAAACAATACTTGTGTTTCGCTTTCAAAATAGTCCAAGTTCCAATATTGGTGCCTTTTATCTTTGCTAAAATAGTCTGATATAGTAGTTGATTCAAAATTCCAAGACTTAGCAAATTCAATGCGAGGAACATTAGTTAAACCCCAAACAACTACATCGCTTTCTCTAACGTCAGATCTTAAAATTTGATCTGCTGCCCAATACATCGATGCTCCGCCTTTAGACAATGTTATTTCAGGTAAATCTAAATATTTAGATAACAACGTTCCCCATCTATCATTATGTTCAACTCCTGCACCGGCGGTAACTGAACATCCTACTGTCCACAAAACCGGGGCAGCATTGGTCCTGATATTTTGTAGATAATCAAAGTGTTTGTTCCAGGTAAAATTTTTAATTTTACTTTTATGTCTTAGTAATTCGTTAAACAATCTACCATAAGCAAAACAATTATTATTTGTAATCTTAACGTCTTCGTTGATATTAACTAGTATTATGGCGTTTGCGTTATTACATGCTACACTAATATTTTCACAAAACAAATCTTCTATAGAAGTATGACAATCAATAAACTCACTGTTATTAATAATTTTGTCTATGTTATGCCTATCAACTAGCGTGGAAGAATCCTTCCAATTATAGTCCACAGTCGAAATATATAGTTTATCAATCATCTTAATTTGTATAATTCTGTAAAAATTTTACTGCTGTCTACTCCACGCCGTTGATCCATTGTTGCCAATTGTTCAAATGACTTTGTTAAATTCTTTTCAATCGGTTGTGCAATGTAGTGTAACATGTTCCGATAGCTGTCTTCAAGCAGATATCCTGGATTTTCGTCGATCTTTGATTGTAATTTTAACTTTAATGAGTTTAACACATTTTCTGGTAAATGTCTAATATTTAGGTAATCAGGAGTTAGCAGTGCTCCAATAACAAAACTGTTGTTATGGAATCCCAACCCTTTTAAATAATCCACATAGTCAAATACGCTATCGTAGTTTAAAAGAAACCACAACATATTGAAACTTATCTTGTGATCAAATTTCCTGATTGTATTCAAATTATCTAAAAAATCTTGCCACCGGCCACCAAAACGTATGTATTCAAATTCCGCTTCAATGGTTTCTGCACTCACTGTCCAATGAACATTTTTAAATTGGCATACTGCATCAAACACTCCAGTATCAACCTTGCTGAGATTAGTGTTTATCCTGAGATTAACATCTGGGTTTAATTCTCGCAGTAGTTTTAAATTTTCCTTCATCAACAAGGGTTCACCACCGGCCAAGTAAACATGTTTGAGGTTTTGAGCGTGTTGATAAATGTAGTTGCGGAAATCCTGTTGCTGTTGTTCAGTTGGCTGTGATATTTTTTTGCCCAATTCGTCTGCCCATTGACTGCTAAACTCAGGGCTACAATATACACAGGCAAAATTACATAAATTGGTCCACCGCACATCAATGGTTTGTAAATCAAAATTATTAGATCGATAAGTGTCTAGTGGTGTTCGTTTAAATTCTCTTATGTAGAAAATTCTATCACTGATAATATCAAACCCTTCTTTGCCGTGCTCTAATTCATAACAAGTCTGGCATCCGGCAGCCGGTTGGTTATTGATTATGTTAGTTTGTTTGGTTATGTTGTTCGGTCCTAATAGTATTTCTTCAATTGTGTTGTCTTTGATATTGCCTAAGCTGCTGGCACTACGAATACAATTTTTTACTCGGCCATAACGTTATACATTAGGCTAGTCCATGGCATAGGACAAAAATGCTTGTTAGTCAACACATCTTTGGGGGTCATGCTGGCCCTAACGATATTTCAGGAATTCGCAGGTTGTTAGCTTCGGCTATACGCAGTATAGACATCAACACACTGGCCCAGTTATCAACATCAGCTGCCGGTGGCACTGTTTTGTCTGGGCTGGTGGCAATATTGCCAGGACGAACTATGACGATCTTTACTTTGAGTCGACGATGTCGTATTTGACGCACCGCTTCTTCCAGCGTGACTTTTTGCAAACGATAATGATCCATGCCTAACCCAGTTAGTGACGATACCGGTTCTTGTGTCATCATGGTACTGATCACAATGATTTGTTTGCCAGTGCCTGACCATCGTTGTGCCATTTCAAATAATAGTTCAGTCTGTGCATAGCCGGCTTGTGCGTTGTTGACAAACACATCACACGGTTCAATTTGATCACAGATTTTAGGTGTATTACGAATGTTGTTGCCGTCACGCTGACTAAGGCCCACAATCTCATGGCCGCCTAGCTGATATTGGTTGGCAAGGGCTTGACCTATGCCAGCAGTGTGTCCAGTGATTGCTATTTTCATCCCATGCCTCTTAGCTGTTTTTGCTTTGCTATATATGCATCTCTGGCAAAGCTGTCAGTATTATCTACACTCAGTTCAAAGGGTGTTTTCAAATAGGCGTAACTGTGATCAATTCCGTGTTGCTTGGCAAACTGTTGGATATTAGATAGATCGTTGACATTTAATACGCTGACCGTTGTCCATAGATTCAATCGTACCGGCATAGTTTTATAGACCATTAGATTGCGGTGAAAATCTTGCCAAGAGACCGGCCAGCGCACAAAGTCATGCACAGCACCAATGCCGTCACAACTCACTGTCACAGTAACTTCAATACCGCTGTTGGCTATATCAACCAGTTCAGTTAATACTGTGCTACAATTTGTATTGAGTCTTAAGGTTTTGAGATTAGGTGGTAGATTTTTCAACAGTCGCTTGTAGTTCTTGCTGTAACTGGGTTCGCCGCCGTTGATGTCTAAATGCACAATTCGTTCTTGTGGCAGGTTATAAAATTGTTCAATGTTATTGATAATAGGAAATCCAGGTCCTGTTAAACTGCCGATTCTACTACTGAGATTTTGATTGCAAGTTTGACAAGCGGCATTGCATAGGTTGTCTAATACACCACCTACTTGTAAATAATCTTTCTGTTCAGTTTGATGGTCTAACTCTGTTGCATACGCTCGTATGCTGTCAGGTTCAGTTTCTTCACAACGAACACATTCATCAGGCCATTGGCCGCTACTCATTAAATGTTTGGTATTGATCAGCCACTCACTGGATTCCATTGCCTCAAGCGTGGCAAATTCTGGTGCGTTGACCATGTGTCCACAACGACTAACTGTGCCGTTGCTGTTGAAACGAACAAAATGATCTAGTCTAGGACAATACATAGGTTGGATTTAAAATTTCTTGTGCGTGTTTGATTACATAGTTGTATGCGTCGGGATCGGTGGTTTTTATATGTTGTAATAATTCTTTAAATGTTAACGAATTTCCGATGCATTCAAATATTGCTGCGTCCACTCGTTGATACATTTTGTTGTTTTTTATCGATAAAATTTTTTCTGTCAATGCTGTATTGACTGGAAGCACACCTTCGGGTTTTGAATTTCTTCCGGTAATTTCTCCAATGGCCGTCATTGGTAAAAAATTTAATTTGGCCTCAGGGTTTAGATACCTTGCCAAATTTAATAACCAAACAAATTGCGAAGCATAATGGCGATCCAATGACATGTAATTTAACGCAAACCATTCTACGGTAGCTGGATCAAGTGCAGGATTATCTCTCACAGTGTGTTGTATAAATGTATTAATTCCAGAAATTAATCGGTCTTCGGGATTTCGTATGATCACATCAATTGTGGTGATTCGTTGAATCTGTTCATTGATACGTATTTGCCAATTGTTTGTTTTCTGCGGTGTAAAAAAACTACTATGTCCATTTTTAAAAATAATATAGACATACCGCTGTGAGGGTATAATTTCAATCACCTCACAGCGGTCTGGAAACAAAATGCGATCTAAATGCGATAGCATTTGTTACGCTTTTTGACGGGCCCTAATCATAGCCAAGATGTCTTGAGCTTTGTCTGAAGATGGCTTGGCTACTACTGGAGCACTGGCCACTGCTGGCTCATCATCAAAATCACTTGATGCCGCTGTTGCGGGTACTGCCTTGGCTTCAACTTCGTGAACATCACCGTGTCCATCAACAACGGCTGTTGCTGGCGCTAGTGTAGCACTGCCTGCTGGAGCATTGACACCGGCTGGGCGGAAATACTGACCCCAACGTTCTGTGTCGTAGCTTTGACCATCAACACTTGCTTCAAACATTTCCTTAATGACCTTGAGTTCAACTTCGCCTGGCTTCTTGGGCATAAATGTGCTCAAGTCAAACAGACCATGTTTCTCGATAGCCGCTTGTTCGGCTTCAGTGAGTGCTGTCTCTTTACGAGCCCACTTTGATCCGTTGTAGTCGGCAAAGCCACCTTTACTACCCTTGCTAATGCGGAAGTCTAAACCACGCAGGTAGTCTGTTGGCAATTCTTCCAACTCAGGATCCATTAAGGCTCCTTTGATAGTTGTAAAGATTTGAGGGCCAATGATGAATCTACGAATTGGATTCTCTGGAGTCTTGTCATCGCCCAACGGGTTCTCACGAACAAAGCCTTGGAAAATATAACTGCGTTTCTTCCAATACTTACGACCCATTTCCTCAAGACTCTTGTCTTTGAACCAAGTGCGAACTTCTGTAAGCACTGGACAAGTTTCTTGCCACATTTCCACGCAAGGGACTTGCACGTATACTTGTTTGGATTCCATCTCACCTTTGATGCCATTGAATGGCAAACGAATCATTGCTCGTTCTTGCCAACAGAATGTGTTCTTGGTATTGCCGTCGGGGAGGAATCGGAGTGTTGCGCTTGCGCCTTCTTCCATGTTCCAGTGTGGATAAATTGCATTATCACCACCGGTAGAATTGCCGCCTTGTTTGTTACCTTCTGATTGTGCGAGTCTCGCACGGATGTCTGCTAATGATGCCATAGTTAGTTGCCTTTCAAAGTTTAGTTACTATGTTGCCTATCTAAAAATTTAGATTCGAGTTGCCTGTGATGCCAATGTAAAAAGCGCATACACTAGAGTTAGTATATACGCTTTATTTCTCAGCGTCAAGTGTATTTATGACGCGGTTGTTCTAATTGCAGAATTACTTCCTCATTCCGGAAAGTTCTTTGAGTCGGTCCAAAAAGCTAACGTCTTTGGACACTTCTTTCATTTTGCCAGCGTGTCCATATTGGCCAGCTAGTGGTGAACGACTTTCTTCTGTGGCCGAGTCTGGATGTGGCTTACCATGAGCACGATGATAGTAATCAAATTCAGCTTTGCGATCCTTTTGCTCAATATCTTGAGTTGTCAACGGTTCTTGGCCTTGTGCCTGACGTTGGACAGTTGGAATTTCGTAATCTCTAGGATTGGCTGGATCAATTGCTTCGTCAGTAGTTTCGTCACCGCCGATTGCATCACCGATAGTGTCGCCAATTGATGCCCCACGCAATGCTCCAACTGGGCCGCCTACTAATGCTCCACCAATACCACCAAGTGCGGCACCCACTATGCCTTCTTCCATATCACCAGTTTCATAATCTGGAGCAGGACGTTCTTGAGCTGGTACGCCGGCAATCTTCAATATGCCTGATAGCGAGTCTTGATACTCGTCAGCATAGTCACCAATGCTTTCGCGTTCCATTCCGTAATCTTCATCTGGAATGCCAGGGCTGTTGCCGCCGTAACCGTCGATGCCTAGGTCTGCACCAAAACGATCAGCTACCCATTCATATGGATCACCATCGCGAGCCTTTTTAGTACCGTATGGCATGTCGTCAAAGTAGTAGTCATACAGAGCATTGTGTAGTTCGTCACTGATTTCGCCAGTTTCTTCAAAGTCTCGAACATCACGTTTGAATGTGTCAAGTATGTGTTGGAATGTTGATCCTGTGCTGTCGGTAAGAACGTTTTCAGTCAAGCCGGCGGTACGACGTAAACTATTCAAATCACTTTCGTCAATTTGACTTTGTAAAACACGAATCTTGCGTAATAGTTGCTGTGCTTCTTGTGGACTATTGATCTTGACTGGATATGTTTTACCTTGGAATTCAAATTGTGGTTGTCCCGATCCTGCGGCTTTTAAATGTGCATCAGCAAATGCCAATGCTTCTTCTTTGGTTCCAAACAATTTTTGTGCTAACCAATTTAGACCCTTGTATGTTAAGAATCCGCCTAATGCGGCAGCGGCACCACCTAAAGCACCTGCGCCTAATGCTGGTGCAAACAAAGCAGATGCTCCTACAGCAGTAGTTGCCATTGTAGATCCAGCCATTGCACCAGCACCTGCTGCTGGCATCATTCCCATTGCAAATTTTGCAGAACCAGATTGCCCTTGTTTTCGCTTAAAGTCTCGCAACTTGTCACCAATGGCACTACCTGGAAACATGGCTTCGTCTGTTTGTTCAAGATCAGCCGGATTGACGGCTTCGGGTGGATTCATTTCAGCAGTGTCATCAATCTGCAATTGATCTAATACTTTACGCACTTCAGGAAAGTCACTGAGTTCTTGCAGTCGATCCATGACCACTTGACGTGCATCTGCGTTGGCATCGCGATCAGCCAGTTCGCCCAATTGATCAAACAACTCATCATCACCAACAAGGTCATACAGTTGTTCAGTGGCATTGGTAGCATCAGCGCCCACTGGCAAGTCCGTACTCAACAGTTCAATCAATTTGTCTTGTTTTTCTGGAGTGTCTGGCAACGCCCAAGTTCCTTCTGCAAGTCGTTCGACCCAGGCTTCAAATATGTTGGCTTCTTTCATTTCAGTTCCTTGTTGTTGTATTTTGGCCAGCAGCGGTAATGCCGACTCAATTCTTGTGTCAATGCTCTGCTTGACAAAAAGATTCTTTAAACTTTCAATCACTACATCCTGTTCTGAAATTTCAGCCGGGCTCCATGATTCAAAATATGCGGTGTATCCAGTTCGAGTGCCAAGTCCTTTGAGACTGCGTTGCAAGTTTGATTGGTATTCTTTAACTTGTTCTACCAGTTGCTGTGTATCACCTTC
>Ga0114974_10002050_pt1 | contig 15671 bp, 15 predicted proteins | sample S_130206_EF_Meta_FD_87318 | JGI IMG/M metagenome (GOLD analysis project Ga0114974, IMG submission 87318) | Freshwater microbial communities from Lake Simoncouche, Canada to study carbon cycling - S_130206_EF_MetaG | ecosystem: Environmental > Aquatic > Freshwater > Lake | place: Lake...
CACTGTTCCAGGATGCGCCTGGAACAATACCTGTACAGAGTAACGGAGATGCTATCCTTCTATGGAAAGATAAATCGGGGTTCGAAAATAATATGACATATACAACTGGGCAGGGCGCTATAAACGCTCAGTATATAACAGCAGGCATTAATAATCGCCCCGCATACTTTAATAACTCTACTGGAGGAACCGATATTAAGACACAGACTGTATTACAACCAGGAGATGCCTCCCTCTTTATGGTTGTAAGGAGCGCTGGAACGCCATTGACGGGCGACCACTTTTTCTACCACGACATGTCTGGTGGAGCGTTATTTAGCCTGGAATGCGTAGCGACCGAACTGATGTCCTGGCATGTAAGTGCCAATAAGAATAATAATAGGCTGGCCGTTTCAAATAACCCCTTCATTTTCTACGGAACCATGAAAAAGCAGCAGCTACTAAAGGGTACCATAATCGATCTAGAGACCACGTCGAGCTACACCATAGAAAACCCAGATTTTACGGTTAGTGTTCCGAGCGCCGCCCCTATCAATCTAGGGACTGAGCATAATCAGTATTATAGCGAAGTCATATATTATAATAGGGCACTGTCATACGCCGAGGTCCAACAGAATGTGGCCTACCTCCAACAGAAATGGGGCTTTCCAACGAGCGCGGTAGCTCCCAACCTACCAGGACTCCAGCTATGGCTCGACTCCTCCGATCCCTACACCGTCTTTCAGAACGGTGACGAAGTCACTGTCTGGAAAGATCGGTCTTCATACAGTAGAGAGGCCATAGCCTTCGGTGCGCCAACCTTCAATGACGGCATCGTCTTCGACGGCGCACAGTATTTCAGCCTTCCTGACGGAGCTCTGCCTCTTAACAACTACTCATATTACATTGTGGCTAAACTGACGGGCGCCTCTAGTATCATACACGGAGGATCTGGCGCCTTAGGGAATACCTCTATGAATATAAATACAGTGGCCGTTACTGGCGGTATACCAAGGCAGTACGCTACAACTATCTTTGGCGCGGTAGACTTGTCAGATACGAACATATTCCCTGAGGCCAATATTGTCGTTATAGAGTCTATTTATGATGTAAGTGGAAAACGGCTCTTTTTGAGCGGGTTGACCGGATCGATAGACACATCGGCGCATACACAGGACGCGTCCAATAACTACCTCGGCTGGGATACCTCTACAGGCTATTTAAATGGAACCATATATGAGGTGCTTGTCTACGGGGTAGCGCACACGGCCCAGGAGCGCCAAGAAGTAGAGGCCTACTTGAGAAATAAGTGGATTCCCTCGTTCTACATTCCTGACGCTTCGGGTATGGGTCTCTGGCTCGATTCGGCAAGCGCGTCGAACTTTGACTTATCTGGCTCGACCGTTAACACCTGGACGGACAAGACTGGCCTTTGCAACGTAACCCAGGCGGCTGCATGGGCAAAGCCACGCTATTCGCTCGATTCCGTAACAGGTAAATACGGCGTCCAGTTCGGTGCCGACGCGATAGCTACGGGACTCTCGAGCTCGGCCTCTCCCTTCGGTTCCACGAGTTCCTGGTCCGTATTCACAGTACACCGATACGACTATTCGACTGCAGATAGTTTAGAACTAATCAATAATATGGTATGCACGGCATATGAAGTAAGTGGCGGCTCACCCATCGTATTTAATGTAGGGACCGCGAGCACTGCATCCCCAAATATCACTGAACTTCAGTTTACCGCAATGGCCGTTGTAACTCCTGTTAATGCCGAGATTCATAGGAGACCCGTGATGACCTCACAGGTCGTAGCTAATCCTGCATATACCGCTTATACAAATGGCACGCTAAGTGCCACAAATAGTATAAACCCAATGACATCTGATGCCAAGATAAATCTCGGATTCACTGGAACTCTAACGCCGAGCCTCAATGGAGCTTTGCGCGGCTATATCTACGAGGTCATTATCTTCAATACCGCAATCACCTTCGAAGAACAACAAACGATCGAGGGATATCTAGCCTGGAAATGGGGTATTCCAGATTTGCTGCCAGGGGCGCATCCCTATTATTTGGGGCCACCTCAATAGATGCAGCCATCTATTCTTTCCCATATTCTCAGTGCCGTCTTCCTATTTGCAGGCATGATAGTATTAGTCATGCATTATTCGAGAATCAGTTCGGTCAGCCCCTATCGCATTCTTCTAATGCTCCTTGTAATCTCCGTTGCCATAGGGGTTCATGGCATCTCCCACCTGGGCCTCGAAAAAGTCTATGGTTACAATCCTCTTGAATAATGTGGCCACGTCCCCTAACTTTATTTCCCCGATGGAACAGAATGTCCGTCACATCAGGGCAACAAATCCTCCTACCAGAGCGCGATCGCAAAAAGGTGCAGCGCCAGACCACCGTCGTCGTCAATAGCCGCGATCGCCAGATTATCAACTACCCAGACACCCACACCTTCCGCTTTCTCCTGCGCCGCCCTCTAAAGGAGATCTTGAGCATCGAGCTCGTGAATGGCAGCATCCCCGGCCTCATCTACACCATAAACATCGGCTGGAATAAGTTCACCTTCAAAGAAGGGGGGGTCAAATATGATCTCACGCTCACACCAGGCCTCTACGATGCGAGCTCACTCGCCACCGAACTCGAAATCGCATTAAATACGGGACCGACTACCAACACCTATGCGTGCACTGTAGGGAACACAACGCAGCGTCTGACTATCGAGCGCATGACAGGGACCCTGCCATTCGCACTCCTTTTCTATTCCGGCACCTTCAAAGATGAACTCGACTTCAACGGAGTCCAGATCCTCTCTGTAAATACGCCGGCGCGCTTCCTCGGCTTCGGCTACAATGACTATGCGGATACGGCCGGCGTCATCGTCGCCCCAATGGCCGTCGACGCCGAGAACTTCTTGAACCGCATCTATCTCTACATTAACGCGGAGTCGACCACCGATCTCCACCGCATGGAAGTCGGCGCCGGTGGTCGCGACTGCTTCCACATCTTCTTCTTCAGCCCCGGCAAGGACAACTATGTCTTTTTGAATAAGGAGACGGAGACACCCATCTACGTGTCGAAGCCGGCGCCCATCGCCCGCCTATCCTTCCTCGACATCAGTATCCGCGACGAGTTCTATCGGCCAATCGATCTGCAGAATCGTGACGTGAATCTCATTTTTGAGATCACGCACTTGGAATAGGCGAGGGCTTAATAGATCGATGGATGCAATCCTAAAACCAGTCGGATACGGACTCCTCATAGGACTCCTTTTTTCACTGTCACTCGGCATTCACAGTAAGAGCACGGCCACCGGTATTACACACACTCTTTTTGGAATGACTTCCTCCCAACTTCTGAATTATATTGTTATCGTTATCACGGTATTTTCACTCGTCCTCGCCTCCGCCTTTTCCATTCTCATCCAGGATCTCAAGTATCCGAATGAGCATCCAGTAAAGTTCACAATAGAAACTCTCGCCGTCTCTTTTTTTCCGGCGCTCATTATCTTTATAATAATGTTTTTCCGGAAACGGCAGATTACACACTTGACCATTGTCGAGTATCTCGCTCTCGCCGTCAAGTTCGGCCTCGTCCACATCCTTTTCCAGTTCTCTGGGATTTATTCGGCGATTGGGTTCTAGGACGCCTAAATCTTTTATATCATCTATATTTATTCCGGGTTGAAGGGACTACGTGACATCGTATCACGCTTCTCCAAGGGCCGCGGAGCCTTCTACACGTTGAACCCGGCTCGGGTCGAGGCCTCTGTTCAGGCATGGCGAAAGGAGCTCCCCGACATCACTCCTCACTATGCCGTGAAATGCAATCCGGAGCCGCAGCTCCTGAATCTACTATACGACAAAGGCATCAACTTCGACTGCGCATCTCAAAAGGAGCTGCTCCAGGTGAAGGACTTGTCCCGCGGCCCCATGACCGATCGCATCATCTATGCGAATCCCTGCAAGTCCGAAAGGGATCTCGAGACGGCTGTTAACCTCGGATCTCCGATAACAGTCGTCGACTCTGTAGAGGAGGTGCAGAAGCTCAAGGGCTTCGGCGCTCTTATACGGATCGCCGTCGATGATTCTGCGAGCCCCATGCCCTTTTCCTCCAAGTTCGGCTGTCCCTGGCACCATATAGAGCGCATCGGGGCCACTGCGGCTTCTGCAGGAGTCCCCATACACGGAATCAGTTTCCACGTAGGAAGCGGCAGCGGGGCAGGCGCCTTCCAGACCGCCATTGCCGATGCCTATCAATGCTTTCATAATCTACGGTTATCAGCTGCCGGCTGCCACAATCCATATATAATCGACATCGGCGGTGGCTTTACTCCCGAGACGTTCAAGGCGGCCGCGGCTGAAATCCGGACCGCCAAGAGCCAGATCAAAGAATCCATCGCATGGATTGCCGAGCCCGGCCGCTACTTTGCCGCCGACGCCTTCGACTTCTTCGTCCAAGTCATTGGAAAGAAGCGCGTTGGAGGCTTGAATGCCCAGTGGCACTACACGATCGACGACAGTCTATACGGGCAGTTCACCTGCATCCTCTTTGATAAGGCGCGGCCCGTGTGGACTCGTATTGGTGATGGTCGGCGCCCATCCTCACCCGGTGTCATCTTCGGTAGGACCTGCGACAGCCTCGATGTGATCGCCAAGGCCACTATGGAGGAACTCGAGGTCGGCGACTGGCTCTATTTTCCCAAGATGGGCGCCTATACGAAGGCCACGGCCTCCGAGTTCAATGGCTTCCCTTCACCGCCCGTGTTTCAGGCGACGTATAAGGAACTCGTCTTTCAGCCTGCTACTTCTATAGAACGTGTTCGCCCCGTTGACGCAAAGAATATCTGGCTGAAATAGATGCCCGTGCCGGCTGTAAAACTAAATGAGGGCAGGGGCGAAATGACCATTGAATGGATTAGTGCACAGCTCAGAGATTTCTTAGATGGAGATCACCTTAAACCTGAATATAAGTTTGAACGTGGTGCGGATCTAACTGATCATCCTGCTAAAGACCTACATGTCTATTTAAATAGTTACAATCATGATGGCTATACGCCTCTACAGACAGCTATTAAGGATAACAATACGGAAGTTGTAAGATTTTTACTTAATATTGGCCCTAACGACAAATGCTATATTATAAACGTAGATCATAGGCATAGCGATAGATACTATACACCTTTACATCTAGCTATCAGAGTAGGAAATTTAGATATTATAAAGTTGTTAATCGAGGATGCAAATGCATCGTTTGGTATAAAATACCACAGTAGAACTTATTCACCAATATATACTGCATGCGAGATTGGAAATATTGAGATCGTTAAGATAATATTAGAAGATCTTAAAAGACTAGAAGGGAAACCCTTTTTAGAATATATAAATACTCCTTTGAAAGAAGGGGGTTTTCATACCCCCTTATACATAGCAACGATTAAAGGGAATACGGAAGTTGCATATCTTATGAAGGATGCGGGTGCAACTCTAGGAGGGGCGGAGATAACAAAAGGGGATTTAGAGGATATTCTTGCCGATACTCATAATATAAGTACTGTAAAGACCTTGGTAAATAGATTGAAGTTTGTAACAGACATGTTCGACATGGAAAAGATTCCTGGATTAAGTAAAACTGGAGGAGAAGGGTATAGCCCGCTGTTCAATCATCTACTGGAGGATGTTGATGATGACAATACGGAAATAATCGAGTTCTTAATAGAACACGGATTTAGACTAAAGCCGTCTGAAGAGACAGATTACCAATTGGCACGCGTAAAGGATACTTATAAGAAGTATGCCGAGCAGGTAAAAACCGTTTCGAGTCCTATGCGGCAGCCTCGTCGTGCTAATCGCAGCCGCAGTCGCAGTCGCAATCGTGGCAGTGCTCCTAATCGCAGTCGCAGCCGTGCTCCTAATCGCAATCGTGGCCACCCTATTGTGTCATCGCCACACCGTTGGAGCGTATCACAGAGGGCGCCAAGCGTTACGCGTAGAAGGGTGCGGCACTTTACTCGTAGATTAATGTCGCCTTAACGTGTTGTGCCAAAGTTAAGAACCCCCTAAAAGGGGGTTCTTAATATGGCATACAACACTACTTTGGCAGTTGCCAATAACGTAAGCTAAAAAATTGAGGTCACCCGTCGACCCCACCCAGGTATCACAATGTCCTGCCAGATCTGTCTGGATGACTACAAGGGGCGCGTCAAGCCCATCACCTGCCAATACTGTCCTTCCAATGCTTGCCGCAAGTGCCTCGAGAGGTATCTGCTACAATCATACGAGGATCCGGCCTGCATCGACTGCAAGCGCGGCTGGTCCTCTGAGTTCATGGCCGCCAACTTCACGCTGGCCTTCCGTACCGTGACCCTCCGCCAGCACCGCCGCAACATCCTCTTTGAGCGCGAGAAGTCGATGCTGCCCGCCATGCAAGTCTTCGCCGCTGCCCGCATCCGTTGCCGGCAGCTGGAAAAGATTAACGGAGAACTCCACGAGGGTCTCTACGGCCCCGACTCGATTGGAGAGAAGGTCAACGCGATCGAAGCCCAATACTACGAGGCAAATGGTAAGTATTATGTTGAGCGCGCAAAGGTCACACAACTCAAGGATTATATTCGCAAGAATGGGCCCACGCCAGAGAAGCAGACGGAACTCGCCACGGCCCGCGCCGATGCCTCTGACTTTAAGGCGAAAATGCAGGCCAATCGCGAGGACAACGCGGAGATCCTCACCGCCTTCAGAGAGCGGCATCGGGCCATTCGTGAGAATACGACGGCCCTTATGCTCGCTCGGCGCGAGTACAGCGGAGAGACTGTCGAGAAGCGCGAGTTCGTCATGAAGTGCTGCGCCGACGACTGTCGCGGCTTCCTCTCAACGGCCTACAAGTGCGGCACCTGCGAGTCGTGGACCTGCCCCGACTGTCTGGTTGTCCTCGGAAAGGACAAGGCCGTGGCGCACACTTGTGCCCAGGACGCCGTCGACTCCGCCAAGATGATTCGTGCAGAGACGATGCCCTGCCCCAAGTGTGGCACGCGCATCTTTAAGATAGATGGGTGCGACCAAATGTGGTGTGTCATGGAGGGCTGCAACACGGCCTTCAGCTGGACTTCCGGGCGCGTTATTGTAGGCGCCGTGCACAATCCCCACTACTACGAGTGGCTGCGTCGGCAGGGGACGGCAGAGCGCGAGGTAACCGACGTCCCCTGCGGCGGCGTCCCAGACTTCTGGCACGTCCTTTCCTCCTTCCGCATCGCCCGCATCACTCCCGCGGAGAGTTCGGATCTCGAGCGGATCCATCGCATGGTCATCGAGATGGAGGCGCGGCTTAACGATTATCCCGCGCGCATGCCGCAGCTCGTCAACAAGGATCTCAACGTCGCCTACCTCCTAAAGGACATCGAAGAGGCCGAGTGGAAACGGCAGCTGGAGTTCACGGAGGCCAAGTTCATTCGCAAGCGCGAGATCGGCTACATTCTCAACATGCTGGTGACGGCCGCCGCCGATCTCATGAACCAGCTGGTGAATCGGTGCAATGCGGCCGTGAATTCAGACTTGCGCATAGAGGCGAAAGTCTGGATTATGGAGGTCTTCATGCCGCAGCTGGCCGAGCTGCGCAGCTATACCAATCAGGCACTGAAGGATCTGGCCGTGCGGAACCACATGGCCGTTCCGCAGATTTCCGAGGAGTGGGCCTGGATTCCCATTCGGGCTCTCTACAAGAAGATCGCGCCTCCTCCGCTTGACACGACGGAGGTTGTTTAACTTCTCAGCATTGACGCCTTAAGCCCTGCCACGATACCTATATAATGAGCCTCCAAAAGCAGCTCCACGATATTTATCTGAAGCACCCCGCCAATCTTTTTAACGAGTTCGCCTCGATCTGTGAGGCGACTTACACCGCCCCTGCGCACACGCTCCTAGAGCTCCGAACCCGCGAAAACAAGAAGATACGGGGCGACATGTTCGAGGAGTTCTGCGTCCTTTACTTGAAACACGTTAAAGGCTACGAAACGGTCTGGCGTCTCGAAGATGTACCCGAGGATATCCTCACCCTACTCAAGCTCAAAAGGAAGGATATGGGAATCGATCTCATCGTTTCCCATGCCGGCGCCTACTATGCCGTCCAGTGCAAGTATCGACAGGCCGATACTAAGAAGACCTGTATCACCTGGGCGGCCCTTTCTACTTTCTATGCCCTCTGCTTGCGCACTGGCCCATGGGAGAAATATATCGTAATGGCCACGGCCGATTATACGAGGCGCCAGGGTCCCAAGACAGATAAGGACATCTCAATCTGTCTTGGAACGTTTCGGGGGCTGAAAACGGATGAATGGCTAAAGATGTGTGGGGCGCCTCTAGCAGAGGTAGCGGTGCCGCAGGAGCTCAGCCAAGAGGATCTACGGGCGAAGCGGCTCGCGTTTTACGCTAAAGCAGCGCCTTCCCCCACCGATAAATCGCCGCCACCTTCTTAGGATTCAGAGGCGCAGAATACATCCGGAAATCGAACATACTGCCCTTAAAGAGCTCATCCTGCATCTCGTATAACGAGATACCGGAAGCCCAGTTCGACTTTCCGAGATAGTTGTTGCTGAGGACCGGCGCCTGCGGTAAGGCCCCATTCTCCAAAGTATACATATCCTGCCCGTCAATGTAGACCTTGAGGCCAGGGGCTATCGCGTCCATGTTAGTCGCCGTGATGACTATATGCACCCAGCGCCCTTTCGGCACCGCCTGATTGACCTTAATCTGCACCTTTCGCAAAGTCTTGTCCCAGACCTCATAGATGAGCGTTGCTCTCTTGGCATCGGTGACGGCCGTCGGCTTTGTCTGAATGGGCGGCAGCTTTCGCGCCATAATCTCCGGGCCCGGGCAGACATACTCATCCACATTGGCCGCCGAGTCCTCCATGAGCGTCTGCGCCTTCAGCTCCGGACAAAACTGCGCGCCCGACGGCGCGGCCGGCACTGTCGATCCCTCGGACTGACTCTGCGGCCTGAGTGAACCCTCCGCATCGCCCTTCCCCAGAATACCCAAAAAGACATTGTTCTTTCCCGGACCGTCGCCGAAATCAAAGAGATGCGCATTGTTCGTGAATTCGTCGAATTTCGCCCATATAGAAAAGGCACGAATGGTCCGCAACTTGATCTGCGCACCCAGCTCCAGGGTGTTCGAATCCCCTAGCCGCACGAACTGGTCGCTCCCATTAAACCGCAGGCCCTTGGTCACGGCCGGTCTAGGCGTCTCGTCCACCGCCGCCCTACCCGCCGTCTGGACAACCGCGCGGCCAATATAGTCCACCATATCATCGCGCAGCCGTAGCCACATCTCGCAGCCCTCATAGAATGACAGAAGAGTCGCAATGTCTCCGGGTGGATTAGAGTCCAGTTGATCCGTCGCCGCGAAGCCCCCATCCAGGGCCCGCCGGCACTGGGGCAGAAAGCCATTCGGGCTCTTTATAATACGGCAATAGGCATCGCGCCCGTCCTTCATAATGTCATTCATGTAGTCGTCGCGGCTGAGCTGGAAGCCATCCTTTACGGCGGGGGTTCTAAAGGCGGTCGAGGAGGCGGGGGCCGTTCCGGCCAGGGCACAGGCAAAGAAGGTCTCATCGTCCTTGCCTCCCAGAGGAGTGACGAGGCGGCAGAAATCGTGCTTCACTCCGTAGCGCTGCACGTCGGCGTAGTCGGAAAAGTAGCGCTGGTCCTGTTTGAAGTTGCCGTCCTCTATGCCCGGGCCGACGTCGCCCCGTTTCAGGATCATATTCGTTATGATATTCTGTTTTTCGGCCACGGGTCTAAGAGTCATGGCCTTAAACCCCTCTGCAATGACTTTGGGTGCAAAGAGTTCCAATAGAATGGCCCCTATAAGAATCATGGCCCCTATCCAGACTGCTCCGGACATCCTCTCTGCTGTTGCGCAGCATTTTAGAGGGATTCTTTAACACAACAGTTTAGAAAGGCGATGACCCAAGAGGGTGGCAAAATCATAGGACAGGGCAGCTACGGGTGTGTCTTCTCATCACCTCTCCTTTGTAAAAATAAGGCGGCCATTGCCAAAGGCCATCGCTTAGGAAAGGTCAGTAAGGTTGATGACATCAAAAATGAGGTGCAAGCGGCCATTGATCTGAAAGGGAAGCCCTACAGTGAGCTCTTTATCCTTCCCGATACAAATAGCATATGTGTCCCCGCCCCCTTTGATCAGCAAGTCGAGCCGGATATAGATAAATGCGAGCCCTTTGAGAGAATCGATCCGAAACAACTGCTGCAATACGAAATGCCTTTCGGGGGGCAAACTATTCGGATTGTTTCTTCAACTCCTCAGGCCTCCTTTTCATTTGTCACCTTCATGGGGCAGCTTCTCGAAGTCGGAGCAGCCCTTATCGTGAATCGGTATGTCCATAATGACTTCCATACGAAAAACGTGCTGCTCGATAAGGGTGCTATGCACCTCATTGACTTTGGTAAATCGTTTTCAGTAACACGGATTACAAATGAGATGCTCGATGAAAGATGGACCAGTTATGGCCCCGAGTTTGCGTACGAGGCGCCCGATATGTCCCTCGTTATTGCGTTGCATGAGAAAGTGGATTTAGAGAAATGCATTAAGGATATGCACGACACCAAGACAAGTATGATAAGTATGGAGCGCGTTCTCGGAGTTTCGCGCAAGGATCAACTCTTAGAACTCATCAAATTCTGGAATAGTTCAAAGGCGGCCCAGAAAAATGATTGGGTCGCCTACTGGAAGAGCTATTGGCCGACGATTGATGCCTGGGCGATTGGGGCTATTCTCATCGATATATTGAAGTCGCGGCTATCCTCACCGGAATTCGTGCAGGGTGGGTGGGCCAAGCACCAGGAGGTCATTGAAGGAGTCATTAAAGGACTTCTTCACAGCTCTCCTCGGAAGCGGCTCGATTGTCTGGAGGCACTGGCACTATTTAATCCGATGCATCCGCTTGTTACGGGACTGGGGGCCAAGTGGCTGGCGGCTAAACGTAGGGGGACGCAAGCCTCCCCCTCGCCCCCTGTCATTAGAGCCCTATAGAATACTCAGAGCCCTATAGAATATCCAGAGCCCTATAGAATACTCAGAGCCCTATAGAATATCCAGAGCCCTATAGAAAAGTCCACCGGCAGGGGGCGAGGGGGAGGCTTGCGTCCCCCTAGGCTCGCGTCCCCCCTATTGCGTCCCCCCACCCACCTTCAAAAACAGCTTCTTATTCCGCGGCACGCACAAGTAGCTACAGAACAAGTTATAGTTCAGCACGTTTTCCCCATCCTTGTAGTTCGAATCGGACAGCTGCGGATTCCATATCCGATGCCCCTTCGCATCCTTGTCCGTCACCGGCCGCGCCCCCGATTTCTGCGACCAGTAGCCGGAAGAGTCCTGGCGCAAGAAATGGTAGTCCTCATCCTCGTCCACGACCAGGGCAATCTTCGATGATCTCGGTGGACACTTATCCTCGAACGTGCTTCGCCTAATCATCGGGTTGTCTCCAATAATCCGCGCCACCATCCCGGGACAAGTCTTGGGCTTACTCGACGAAAACCCCGGATACTTGGCCGCGGCCCCGGGCTGGTGAAAGGGCGCCTCACACTCCGGATCCTTCTTGCAAAGGGCCAGCTGCTTCGGATCAATGGTATTCATCGCGTATGAAAAGCAGTTATGGCGCAGACGGACTCGCGGATCCTTGTTCCACTGGCCCGGATTGTATTTCGGTTCGGAGAGGGTTAGCGGCGAACCCCTTTGACACTGAAGATGGGCCCTGCAAAACGCTTCCCCGGGCAGAGATGGGGTTCGGCAGGCCTCGGAGCACTGGCACTGCCCACGTTGACCCGTGTGCGGGACCTTCAGTGTTTGTGATCTGTGTCTGGCCTTGACCCGACGGGTTCGGCCCATTTACTATAGGTGAATCTAATGTTTGCATGAGGCGTCGCAACTCCTCCTTTAGAGGCGTCGGCGGCAAAAGACTGTCGATGCTGGTCTTGGGCGGCTGCTGGGGAGTGTCAATGAGCTTGAAATACTCCTCCTCCACCTGCCGCATCCGGATCTTTTCGACCGCATGGCAGAAAAAGATGAATTGATTCGCGTGCGTCGGCGTGGCCTCCGGTGTATTGAACCCACTGTATTTTCCACTGAGTTCAATGTATTGCCAGCCGTCCGAAATAAGCTGCTCCATGCACGTATGCAAGTAATAGTAGCGCTTATCAATCTTGAAAAGAGTGAGGAGGGCATTGCAGATAGTCACGAAAAGAGAAACGACCCAGGTGCTCCAATAGATTGCCAAGGCGGCCGAACTTCCTGGCGGTTCCGCCGTCTGAATGGAAAGGAGAGCCGGTACGATAAGAGATCCAACAGTGACAATAACGCGCCCCCCGTGAAAAATGGCCGCCGTCCGCCAAGTCCGCCAGCGTAAATGCTTCACAAGAGGAATAAAGCGGTTATCTACGACCGTGCGCTGGACTGGCGTGAGGCTGAGAAGGAGAAAGGCGCTTTCAAAAGGGCTTAGTTTATCTTTAAACATCGCGAACTAAAATTGCTTCGTGGCCAAGCCTTAACCCCTGGCACACAATGCAAATCTGGTCACACGCCTTTCTCGAGGAAGCAGGAACGACCTGTATCATCGAGGAGCGGCTTTGGAGAGAGGTTCACCAGCAGGTTGATGCTAGGCGCATCATCGCCGAGATCAGCGTAGGGGGTCGCAGTGCCTTTTGTGCCGTCGGATCGCCTATTCCGACGCAGCCTGGCTGGGAAGGGCCGCGCATCTATGCGCCTAGAAGCGTTCTTGAGCGGCTCGAGATCGAGGGTATGGGAGAGGTCGCCGAAATCACTTGGCGATCCGAGGAGGCCTTTCCGGAGGCCACGCGCATTGTCCTGAAGCCGCGTGACGAGGCCTTCTATAGCACGAACGTCAAGGAGGAGCTGGAGCGGGCCTTGACCCGGATCGGGATTTTAAGGGTCGGGGATGTCATTCGCTTTCCTCTGGCGGGACTGAATGGCTACGAGGTCGAGTTCGATGTCCGTGTAACGGAGCCGGCCTCCATTGTTCTCATGCAGGGTGACGAGGTGGCCATCGAGTTCGAACAGGAGGCGCCGATTACGATTCCTGTTTTAGAGCCGGAGGTCTTTGAGGATGGGCCCGTGATCCCTATCAGTGCTGTTCTCGGGCGAGTTCTGGGAGGAGCGCCTCGCGTCAGCGCAGATGGACGTCCGTGGAATCCTTGGCGGGATGCCTAGAAATCTGGATTCGCAGGCCATAATATGCGACTCCAGATCGCCAGTGATCTTCATCTCGAACTCCGACCCAAACAGACTCCGCGCGAGTTTCTGGAACCGGCCGCGCCCGCCCTCGCTCTTCTCGGAGATGTGGCGCCGCTCACCTGCCCCAACCTCCAGCCTTTTTTAGAATGGTGCTCCGAGAACTGGGAAACGGTCATCTGGATTCCGGGCTACTCTGAGCTCCTCGATTCCGATATGGGCCTTAAAGAGGCCGTCGACGCCATGAGGGTCATGGCGGCCCCTTATTTGAACGTGGCTGTTCTGGATCACGAGGGTATGGTGAGCTCCGACGGCATCTACATCTTCGGACTCCCCTTTTGGAAGTTTCCGAGAGACGGGGTGGCCATCTGGAATCCGACCTTTCATCGCTACGTAGAGGCCGAGCCGAGTCCTATAGAGCCCGCGGCCATGCGCGCACTTCATAGGGCGGATATGGAATGGCTGGGCTCCAAGCTCCGGGCTCAAAAGGAGCCCGTGGTCATCCTTTCGCACATGGGCCCGACGACCTGGATGCAGGAAGAGACCTTCGCGGGGGATCCGGACAAGAGTCTGGCCGTTCCGGAGATGGAACTCCTTCTACGGCAGCCGCTAGTAGCCTGGCTCTGTGGCTACATGCATAAGAGTGTGGAGTTTGAAAAGGAGTGGTCTACTGCGGACGGGATGGGAAAGGTCTATATTGCCACGAATCCGCGCGGCCGGCTTCACGAGAATCTGGAGTATAAGCGGGACGCTGTTGTGCGGATAGATCCGACGCTTTAACGGCGTGTTTTCCTACGATTTCTCGTGCGGCGGCCGCCCTTGGCTCTACGACTTCCGCAAAGAGCACCTCTACACTGTGCGAAAACCCCTTTTTTTCTTTCTAGAAGAGCCGCTTCAGCCTCCGCCTCAGCCGCAGCCGCTTTAGCCGCTTTAGCCGCTTTCCGCTCAGCGATCGCGGCGTTCGTCCAATATCCAGTGCGGCTCTCATAATCGTCAGTTGCCTGTGCTGTACCATTACCTACACTGCGCGTTTTAGACTTTGGTTTACTAACTATCTGTGGCCTCTTAATCATACTAAACATCCTTTCTTATAGTAACCCACACATTTACTGACCCGCTGACCTAAGACCCTCAAAGGCCTTCTCAAATCCCCGTATGGCCTTTTCGAAGTTGATCTGAGGCTTGAAGGCAATCGGCCGCTTCTTCCGGATAAACGCAACTGCCTGATCCGTGGTCATAGCCTCCTTTGCAATCAAATAGATTGCCACCGATCCCGCCGAGCGCTGCATACCCGCATGGCAGTGCACGAGAACGGCCTCACCCTTCTCGCGAGCCCTGTTGACTTCCGTAGCGATCTTGTAGGCGATCTCCATGGCCCAGAGCTCCATATTCCGGATTTCGGCCGGTTCCAGATTATCATCGAGCGGGACACGGAACTGACGCTTAATGATCGGCTCAAAAGGAAGTGTCTTGGTGCAGTTAAAGACTGCTGTGATCTTGGCCCGGCCCAGAAAGTCCCTGTCCATAGAAGACTCCTTATTTCCTATCCAGAGACCGGGGACGATCTCATGGGCCGCCATTCTACTTGGATGCTGTTGGCGGAAGCCTAGGCGAAACGCGTTTAAAGCTTTCTGATGTTAAAGCCATAATGAACTGCCCCCATTGTAGCCTAGCAATCGAAGAGACCGATCCAAAGATGATCATGCCCTGCTGTACGGTCGTGTATCACTCCGCGTGCTCTCTCCAGATGCTGGCCAACTCGCCCTACTGGTATCCAGTGCGCTGTGCCTGCGGAATCCTTCTGTGCGGAAACGAGGATCCTGTACCCGGGCCTATTCCAGACACGCCGGAATATAACGCGGACATCCGCGACTATAAAAAGGTGTTGGCAGAAGCCAATAAGGCGCGCAGGGAACTCAATAAGGCCATCGTTCCCATAAAGCGGACCTTTAAAGAGGCAACGGCTGCCCATATCGCGGCCATAAAGACTCTAAAGGCGGAGGCGACGGCTGCAATCAAGGCCACGCCCGAACACAAGATATACGGCAGCAAGTTCCGCAAGCACGGAGTCGTGCTTAAGAAGCTTCGCGCCAAATATATCTACGAGGCAGCCAGACGCTCGCGCTTTGGACGCTATCGTGACCGCATTTACTGGATTCTTCGCAGCGCCTTTCGGGTTAGAATCTAAAATTGTTAGAGCATAACGTGAGTTAACCCCCAACATGCCACTCACAAGACAACTATATCGAGAAGATGAGGTGCGGGCTGCGCTCCTCTGGTGTATCATGAAAGGCCGGGTCACCGAGACCGCCTTTTGGGCCACGGAACTCGCCGAGTCTGGAGAGGACTTTACGAACGAACTCTGGATCGCCTGGACCTATGCCATAGGTGTAGCCGGTTTGGGATTTATACCGCTTTTGAAGG
>Ga0114974_10002053_pt1 | contig 15664 bp, 19 predicted proteins | sample S_130206_EF_Meta_FD_87318 | JGI IMG/M metagenome (GOLD analysis project Ga0114974, IMG submission 87318) | Freshwater microbial communities from Lake Simoncouche, Canada to study carbon cycling - S_130206_EF_MetaG | ecosystem: Environmental > Aquatic > Freshwater > Lake | place: Lake...
ATTTTTTTATTTTACTAGTGTCTAATCCTTTACTTCTTAAATAATCATCAGCCCAATCTCCATGCGATTTGGCTGATGTTACAGGATATATATTACCATTCGGAGCTAACCATGAATGAAAATTATCATTATTTGTATACGATTCGCCTAGAATAGAATACACAAATGTATCAAATCGACCAGTCATTTATATTAGTTATTTCCGCCGTTTGTTCTTGTTCCTTTTGGTTGTTTTCCTTTATTATATTCATTGTCTAAATTTTTAGTTTTTACAATGTTATTTTTCTGAACAATATCAGGATCAATTGGTTGTTGCATTACATACATAGGCTCAACAGTCATTGTTAAAATACTTGTAGGAACAGTGATAGGAGCATAATAAAGACCAGGAACTTTATGAGAAACAAGATCTGCTTCTTCAAAATTATTTGGTGCGGTTTCTGACATAAATGCAGATGTAGGCTTTACAATCTTAAGTGCAGATACGTAAAGAACAGTTTTATTTTTAGACATAAGAATAAGTTGATTATAGAAAGGTTCGCCTCTTTTCATAATTATTTCTTTTCTAATATCAGGATTTTTAACGGCCTTTGGGCAAATAACAACAAAACTACCACCACGAATGGAAGTAGGATTGTAATGTTCTAATACAGGTTGAAAAATATCTTCTGGATTGTATTTTTCTAAAAGCTCTTGGGTTTTACTATTCATAGTTATATTTACTTATTTTTCTTGCAGGATAAATAGATTTTATGATTAATATTACAAATCTTAGCAGTAAAAATTCTGGAAGAAATTATATTTTCTCTGATTTGAACTTACAATTTTTACAAAGACAAGTCTCAGGTAATAAAAAAAATAATGATGTATCTCCCGGAATTGATGTAGTGGTAGATTATGATCGTCAAGCAGTTGAAAATTCAATTTATAATATTCTTTTTCAAAAACGTTATCTTACTGAAATGGATGTTAATCTTAAAATGTATATAGGCCAACCTATATCTGAATTTCGTGCAATTGCTATTGGTGAAACAATTGAGAGAGCATTATTTTTATATGAAAATCGAGTAACTCTTGAAAAACTTTACATTGTTCCTAACATAGATCAATCAACTTATTTTATTTCAATGATTGTGAGATTTGTAAATTTTAATAATTCCTCAGTTAAATTAAATGCATCTCTTACACAAAACGGATCTTTTACATTCATAAATAACTAAAAATGATTTCAATCACTCCAACAACAGGAATTAAAAACTCTACGATTTTCTCTTTCGTAATATCTCCAACAGCAGAAGATGCTTTTGTAAATTGGGGTGATGGTACATTTGACTATGCTTCTTCTGTAACACATACCTATTCATCAATTGGTCTTTATAACGTATATGGAGGTTCTTGTAGTGAAACATCAGCATTTTCATTAAGTGTTTATGATGGTAATTTCTTTACTGATAAAATTTCTGTTCAACGAAATGCAGTTTCTTCAATTGTTTCTTGTCCTTTTTCTTTTACAATAAATTTATCTTCCTCAAAAGCAAAGAGCACTGTTATTCTTTATGCAAGTGGAAGTCAGTCAACACCTTACAGTAACGACAGAAATTTTTGGAGTCATTTAAATCCTGAGTGGGAATTTCGATATAACAATGAACCAATATCACAAATAGAAATTATTGGATCTCCTGTTTATTCTGGAAATAATATTCTTGGTTACACTGCAAATTCCTCAATAGAATTTTTAGATGATATGCCAGGAAATCCCCTTCTTTTCTTTACAGTTTTAAAAACAGAAGGTGACGTTCCTATAAATTCAAGAGTTTATTCAGCATTTTCACACTCTATATGTGCCGTTGCCCCTGATAAATTATTTATAACAGCCGATGGAGTTAATCCATTAAATGAAATTCAATGGGCAGATAAAAACATTCCATACATTATAAGTGTGGGTAGTTCAGTAAATTCTTGTACAAATATTTTACATTATCTTTCTGGATACATTACTGGGATAAACTTTGCAGCAGATTGTGTAGGATTACAAAGTAATCAATTTCAATACAACGTAGCAACCGTTAATCTTAAAGATTCTAGCTGTTTTCCAACAGGAGGTTATATTCTTTCTTCATTCTACTATCCTAGTTCTGCACTTCCTCCTATAACAATAACTAATAATTTAGATTCTTGTAATGATAATTATGATAAATTAGAATTTTATAAAACACGTTACACCCCTCAAGGAGTTATTCTTTCTGCAAGTGGGACGTTTTCTTATAATGGAATTTCTTATAATTTAAATGGAGTGTCAGATAAGTTTGATATTTTAGCATTTGAAAATCGTCATGCTTTTTATAGAAAAGGTGAAGATTATAACGTTTATGAAATTTTAAAAACTGCATTACCTTTTGACATAGGCGCATATCCAAACTTTAACTCTTACCTATCTGCTGTTGCAGGAGAAGGTGATTCTCTTGGAATAGCATATGATAAAATAGACAACTTTACAAAAGATCATGCTGATATAGACCTCTGCACTTATGATTCATTAATTAATAAAGCTGAAATGTTTAATTCTGAAATAGATGATTTTGGTCTTCAAATGCCTGAAGAATTAAAAAGAATTTTTAATTTTTCTACAATTCCTCTTCAAAAATTAATAGGAACTCGTTGTGTTTGTAATACAAATTTCACTAATTGTAATGGATGTGCAGGTAAAAATATATGCACTATTTGTAACTTTGATAAAAGAAGTAATCTAGGCTCACAAATAACATTAACTGATTATATAACTGCTGGCGAAACAATATTATATAAAGAATCTGGTGGAGAACTTTATAATTTTTATGTAGTTCAAAGTCAAAACTCAAATGTTTATCAGCTTAAAAATCTTTCAGCAGAACCTTTTTATAGTAATGGTTTAAATAATTATTGTTTTTTCAAATGGGAGAAAACTCCTCAGAATAATCCTGTTCAAAGCGTTGTAAACTATAAAGACTCTAGAAATATGTTAAATCCTTCATTATCAACAAACGAAGATTGGTATGCAGATAATGGAGTTATAGAAGAGATGTTTAATTACATTTTAACTAAAAACCTTTTAAACTAATAAATATTTCTATGAACTTTAAAGATTTTTTTAACTATTTTTTATTACGTGAAGATTCTATTGAAGATATAGAATTAAAAGGTGATTGGGAATCTAGTAAACAGTATGGTTGGAACAAGGCTGATACAGGAATATTAAAATCACCAAAAGGTTTAGAAAGAATAAAAACCAAATGGAAATTAGATCAACCTGTTGATGTTTATTTAGTAAAAGATAAAAATGCAAGAAAATTTGTTGAGTTAGGTAAAGTACCATTTGATTTTATAAGAGATAAAATGGGTTTAGATATACTTCCAGATAGCGATCATATAACAATCATTTATACACAAAATACAGGGGCAGAAAAAATTCCTGCTACACCTTGGACTCTTGCACACCGTTTTGGACATGCATTAGCAAGAGTAAACGGGATGGGAAGAAGTAACGATCAGTATAATTCTATTGTAGAAGCTGTTAATCGTTTATTTCAAACTGTTGCTGACGAAGTTTATGGTACAGATATTTCAGAAAGAGGCTATTATAAACCAGAAGTATCACAAGCAAATAGTAAAATTCGTAGAGAATTAGGTCATGCACTTGGAACATTTAAAAGCGCAAGAGATCGTCGTTTACGTGCAGATTTTGAATTTGTAAATGAAATTATTGCTCAGTATATTATTACTGGTAAGGTAAAACTTAATCGTGAATTTCCAAGAGTTTTACCTCTTCGTTATGCTTGGGGTCAACCCTCTGGAAAGTGGAGAAAACAACTTTCAGAAGAAGACAAAGCAGACTTAGATAATTACATTTCTAACATGGAAAAGGAATTGGAATATCATATAGACGATGCTTTAAACGCCTCAATAGGCGATATTTTTGTTATGTAATTATGAGATTTAAAAAATTTTATAAATTAAAACTAGAATCTATTGAAGATGAGATACGTTCTCAGAAAGGTGAACATCATCTTTCTGCTGGAAATGACTCTCGTTTTTTCGGAAACGCTGGTGCAGGTGTAATAGTATATTGCACACAAACAAAACGTTTTCTTCTTGGATTTCGTTCAAAACTTGTTAATGAACCGAATACATGGGGAACCTTTGGTGGTAAAATAGACAATGATGCTGATCCTAAAAGTGCTGCACGTCGTGAATTAAAAGAAGAAACAGGTTATAATGGAAACATTGATCTACAACTATTTGACGTTTTTCAAAGTGGAAATTTTAAATTTTATAATTTTTTAGGAAAAGTAGAAGAAGAATTTAAACCAATTCTTGATTGGGAAAATGATAGTGCAGAATGGTTCACCTTAAATGAATTTCCGCGCAACTTACATTTTGGTATAAAAAGATTATTAGAAAAATTAAATAACCTTATATGAAGTTTAAAGAGTTTTATAAATTATATACTGAGAGTTTAAGTGATTGGAGTGGAGAATGGGTTCACTATACAAATATTCCTTATCTTTCTTTTAATCCAAAAGCATTTCATGCTGATCCAACAGGCATTTATTTCTTTCCAAAAGAATTTAAACCTAATAGTTCTTATAGTTCTAGAAAATATAAATTCTCTGCTAAATTAAAACCTGATGCAAAAGTATTAGATTTTTCTAAAATAACAAGAGAAGAAATGACTCGTTTAGCAGATTTAGCAGGAGTTGAAAAATTTATTGAAATAGAGGACTTATATAGATCTCTCCGAAATGTTTTTAAAATGACTGAGGGACCAGAAAAAAAGGCTGGTTCATTTAATCGCTTTTTTGTTAATGCTGGATATGATGCTATTTTTGATGATATAAACATTGTTTATGGAAAAAGTGAAAAACAACTTATTGTATTAAACCCAAAGTGTTTAAGTGATGTAGAAATGATTACAAATAAATATTCTATATATAATGAAATGACTCTTTCATCAGAAGAGATTATAAAAAGATTAACTCCTTACTGTGATAGTATAGAAAATATTAAAATAAAAAAAAGAAGAGAAGGATGGATTAGAAATGACCAAGGAGAATTAATTCCTGACTATATGCTTGAAAAATATATGACTTTTAAAAAAGGAAAAAACTATCTTTCAATTTTAGCATATAGTAATAGTGGTAGTAAAAAAACTAATGAGATTGATTTTTCAATTGTATCTACTTCTCTTCGTTTAAAATATAGTAGTGGTGCAAGTTATGATTATGCTAAAAAAGAATGGAATTTTAATTCTATTGAAAAAATTGTTAAAGATGCTATATCTATTCTTACAGGAGAAGACGACAGAATATAAATACTTTTATGAATTTCAATTCCTTAGCAGAACTACTACTCGAAAAAGACTCACGTTCCAAAATTCTTAAATTAGGATTACCTCAAGATGTTGCAGATTATTTACATAATTTTAGCGACAAATATTCACTTTGGTTTGCAGATAAAATCAAAGATATGAATGGTTATCAAAATTCTAGAGATAAAATTATGTTTATTCGTGGAATGCAAACCCTTATGCAAAGCATAGTAGATTGGGTTCGTGGAAGTCAAAACATTAAGATTAATGAATATGATTGGGAAAATGCAGTTAATGCAGCAGAACAATATCACCAGAATTTAAGTATCAAAAATAGTGATCGAGAAACTAATAAGATTATTAAAGAATATAAAGATGGTTACTATTGGGTTGATCTTGAAAGTAGCAGCGACTCTTGTGAAAGAAGTGCAATGGGTCACTGTGCAAGTACAAGCAAAGGCGATACTCTTTATTCTTTAAGAAAATATAATATAACAACAAACGATGTTGAATCATTTATTACTATTGCTATATCTCCAAATGAGGGAATTTGGTATCAATGTAAAGGTCGATCAAATTCAAAACCAAAAGAAGAATACTACCCTTATATTGCAGACATTTTAATTTCCTCTAATGTTTTAAAATTTAAAACTGAATACGATTCACGAAATGATTTTAAGAGTAATGATTTAATAGAATTCTTAGAAAACAATCCAGATCTTTATCCTAACTCAGAAGAAATTATTGAAAAGATTAATGAAGATATAATATCAATAGACGATTTCCAAAAAATATTAGACAAATATAAAGAAGATTTTAATTTTTATAGCATTGATATTTATAATGATTATGATGAGTCTGATTCAGTTTATCCAAATTATAGTTTTTATTTAACAATTAAAAAAAGCGAAACAAATCTTCCTATAGATTGCTTAACTGTAGATTATAATAGCAAAGGTAGAGAAGCATTAAACGACTCTTTAGATGTTTACCTATCTGATATAAATGTTGAAGGCAATGAAGACGAAGTAACTATAGATGGCAGCATTGAGGATACTGATAGTTCATTTAGTTTAGATGATAGTGGTTTACGTAGTTTTGAAAAACAATGTGTATATTATAAAAGATTAAATGAAAAATTTGATAAAGAAGAATTTTTAAAAGAAAAATTAGAAAAAATACTTTATCTTGATGAATGTATAGAAATAGAACGCGATTCTTTTGAAATAGATGTGAAAAAAGAACTAGGGGATTTTTATGAGTCACAGATTAATAAAAGAACTTTAGAATTAACAGTTCATATTCAAACACCTAATAATTTATTCCAAACACCTAAACTAGAAAAACTTTCTTATAATTCTATACTAAATGGTAATAATAATACTGTACCTACTGAAAAAGATTTTTCAGAAAATTATAAAAATAGTACAACAACATATGCTGATTTTTTAGCAATTGTTCTTTTTTGGCAAAGTGTTAAAAAAGATATATTAGTAGACTTTTCAAAACACATGAAAATAGGAATAGGCAAACTTTACGATGTTTTAATTTTTCCAATTTCATTTGTTTATTCTTTTGAAGATAACGATGAAATTGATTATGATTATGAATTTCGCTGCCTTCAAATTTTAGAAAATAAATCAGAAGAAATTCAAAGAAGTTTACTTTCGTTTTATAATTCAGTTTTTATTAAAATATTAAATAATAAAAAAGAATTTAATATTAATAAAGATAATTTAGAATTTGATCCTTTAGGAAACGGTAGTGTTCAAATTTCTACTAAAAACCCAGTTTATTATTTAGGTACACTACCAGAAAACGAATTAGAAATAACTAATATTAAAAAATTAGCAGATCGTAAAGGTTTAACAGGAGAATACGAGGCTTTAGACGTTTCACTACTAAAGCAATGGTTAAATAGTAATATGGGTGATACGCCTATATTCCCTGGGTTTAAAGACTTTTTTGAAAGCCGAAATATAAAATCTTTTATATAATTTATATTTTGTTTTTGTTTTTGTTTTAATCGCCAGCCCTCTAATATATATTAGATTAAACACTTCTGCAACTATTAATTAAAAAAATCTTAAATAATAAAAAAGCTCCACGGATATATATTTTACTGTTTTTCTAATAAAAAAAATTTTTGAAAAGCCCTTTTTAAAAAACACTGAAATAAAAAAAAGAATTCCACAGATAAGGGAAACGTAAACGACTTTTTAAAAAATAAATTTTAGACGTATAGGGGAAACATTAATGATTTTTTAAAAAATAAAATTTAAAGGGATGTGGGTTTATTCGAGAAGGGTCTTGAGATAAAAAATAGACGGATGTTGGTTTATTCGGTAAAGGTGTTGCATTTGCCGCGACCTGGCTTAGGTCGATCTCCTAGGCTTTTTCCCTAATTTTCCACGACTTTACTTAGGAAATCTTTTTAAGAACCATTAGGGGATTTTTTTATTTTCTTTTAGGATTTTTTCTTAGGAACTCTAGGGAGATCTCTTAGGAGCATATAGGAACTCTACCTAAGACTCTTAGGGAGTCTACCTAGGGTATACTTCTTAGGGGGGAGTAGGAAGGACACCTAGGGACTGTAGGGGGACTACCTAGGGTATACATCCTAAGACTGTATAGGAGACTATACTAGTAGTCTTAGAGATAGGGCTTAAGGTAATACACTTAGAGGGATGTAGGAGTGTTACCTATAGTCTCCCCCGCAACTCGCCGCCTAACTAACTATGATACAGTCTAACATACATTGCAGTCTAACATACAGTGCATAACCTTAACACATAATTGGTTAGGCATACATTAAAGAAAAGGCGTAACTAATTGAATAACAATTAGTTACGCCGTGACTAACCTATTATTGAATCACTCTCCACTCGCCGCTATTAGTTAGGCATAGCTTTGAACTCTCCCCATCGGGGAAAGTAATCAATGCCCTGTCACGCTCTGGATAACGAACAGTGCAACCAATGGCGGCAGTGGTTTCCTCAAGTAGGGTAAGGGGATTTAAAAAGAAACCATTCATTTTAAAAAGTGAATAAGAATGGTTAAGGATTTTGACTAGGATTTGTGAAAGCATAAGAAAAGTTTTGAGTGTCTGGTTTGCGTTTAAATGGTCATTAAACACGTTTAAAAGGGAAGCCGCTATCCTCATATAAAAGGATAGCGGCAACGTGGTTTTAGGGGGTATTAAGCAGAGAGCAAAGCCTGCTCTTTGTCTCTGAAAAGCTTCTCACCCCTGCTGAGTGCCTCTGAGAATGAATCTTCATTCATCACTAGGGAAAGAAACGCCTCTTTGTGCTCGGCAGCGGCTCCGAATGTAGCCGTTGACCATCTTTTGGCTTTGGTAGCCTTCTCACCGCCAGCACCATTGCCAGAAGTGAAGAATTCAGTAAAGCCGTTGAAAAGGTCGGCGCGAGTCTTTCCATGATTGCCCTTGCCAGCAACGGCAAGGTCACGAATTTCTGAGGAACGGTTAAACGTTCTAGTAGAAATTTCATCAGCATCAGGGCCGTTTAGATAAGCCGCTGAGAGATAAGCCGCATGACTTGGGGATTCCATTTTGATTGTTTCAAGATGGCTCATTGCATCCATAATCTTTTGGCGACCACTCATAACGGTGCTGAGATAAGTCGCGAGATTATCAATGGTTATACCAGCATTCTTTGTGTGTGGCACTCGAACGCTAACCGCGCCCCCCTCATATGCCGCACACCATCCAAAGGTGTTCGCGCAAACAACACGGTGCATCCAATCCTTTGCAAGCAAGTTGATGCTTCCATCATGACTTGTCAGGAAGTTAAGCACTGCCTGAAACTTATCGCCAGAGGCAGTTTTCAAGTCCTTTCCGCCTTCAATCTCCACACTGACATAGAACTTTTTACAATTATCAAGTGAACCAGCGGTGACGATCTTGCATCCTAGCCCTTCAATGCTTTTCTGAACGCATTCCCAAACTTCCAAGTTGGAAATGACTCGGTAAGAGTCTTTTGGGGTATGCAGTGGAGTGAAGCGACGAAGGCCACTTGGCAAGTCATAACGCCCTCTTAAATCGGCCAGAATCGTCTTGAAACCTTCCACTCGGATAGATTCCATAACTGGCATTCCAGAGTCGTCATAAACGCCTGTTTCGATTGAAACAGAAGGTTCACCTTCCACGAATGGAAAGAGAAGCGGTTTCATTGTCTCTTCATTGATTGATTCAACAACGTTCGCCAATCCATGCCACTCTTTGCCATATGTTGAAAACGTAATATCGGTTTCTTCAATTTGATGTGCCATAACTAGTATCTTTCATTCCCTTTTATTTTATTGAATCAAAGCTTAAAGGAGTCGCTTTGAATTGAGTTTATTTTTAAACTCACTTTTGCCCATAGCCTAACTAACTATGGGCAAAGTGTGAACTTAATTGATCTCTTGAATCAATCGGCATTTTTCTTCAGAAGTTTCATAAACTGCTGAATCACGGATTGATCGCTTAGTGTAGCTTGTCCAGCTCTCTTTCGGCCCGAAAGCATCTTCTAAGGCACTAGCTTTAGTTTCACCGCTTCCTAAGAAGCATTGATGCCCTGCCCGATAAGCAGAAGGCTTGGTAACTATCCAAACGGTTTTTTCAATCATAATATTCTATTTTGGGTTGTTTGAACTGAGTTCATTTTTAAACTCACTACTGCCTATAGCCTAACTATAAGCAGAATATGAATTTAAAATGTCTTTTCTAAGGTCGCTGCTCGCCGTTTACAACGGGTCATCGCAGGATGTTCCTAGGCCATCTTCGGCAACACGGGTATCATGACCCTGCCAGCGGCATCCAGTCCGAGAAGCGTCTCGAACTGACCCCTCTACAATAGCCAGTTCTGAGACTATGCAAACGATTTATTCAATTCTTTTTCATTCTTTTTCATTTTATAGTAATTATAGCAGCAAGGTCTGTGCCAAGTATTCAGAAATTTATTTTCAATTCTTTTGAAGTTTCTCTTGATTGCTTTATGGCATAGTGTATTATAGTTCACAATTCAGAAAGGTAGTGAATCTCGACTGCCTCCCGTGAGAGGGGAAGAAATCAGGGTGATGGGTAGATAGAACTGCTGGCGTAGGGGACCGCCCCCTGGACACAGACTAGGGATTTTTCTTAGGAATTTTTCTTAAGTTTCTTAAGCATTTTTCTTAACCTTTCTTAAGAGGTTTCCCTAAGCAAATCCCCTAAGTTTCTTAGGAATTTTTCTTAAGCATTTTTCTTAAGGAGTCTTAAGAGGTTTTCCTAAGCAATTCTCCTAAGTTTCTTAAGAACGTTTCTTAAGCATTACGGGGATTCTTAGGGGGATTTCTTAAGCAAATTTCCTAAGTTTCTTAAGCATCTTTCTTAAGACCCTTTAGGTGGGTTCACTTAGAATTTTCTGGCTGCTAGGGATTTTCCGTAGTTCAGTGGTTCTTTTCTGATTAGGTTTATTTTTTAAATCCATTCTATACTTTTGTGACGCTTTATTCTAAACTGATCTAGAATTATACGTCACTTTAGTATAGGTTTTAAAGGAGTGGGGGAGAACGGGAAGGGGATTGCATACCGTATAATACTCTATAATAGGGGAATGTCAAAGAGAAAGAAAAGAAAAAAAGGATATAAAAAAAGAATTGAATAAAAAAAGAAAAGAAAAAAAAGATTTGACAAATTATGGGGGAGAGTTTGGGAATTTGTCAAGTTAAAAAGAAAAGAAAAAAAGATTTGAGAGGGGTGTATAAAAAAGAAAAGAATAAAATTTGTGGGAAGGGCTGACTTTATAATCCTTTACATTTCTATCTAGATTCTTTTATAATCCTTTACATTCTATTCTATTCTATTCTATTCTATTCTTTACTTTGGGAATTTAGCAATCATATTTTCCAGCCATTCCTTTTGCTCTAAGAGAACTTTCTTTTTTCCTTTATCATATGAAAGGGTAATACGGTAATCATGCTTTCGTAATGTAAGAAGATATTCATCACGGTTAATTACCTCTATTGCATCTTTTACCTCTAAGAGTTTGGATTCGAGTTCGTAAAGCATATTTCTGTTCTTTTAAAATAGTTCCATTTTTAAAGGTTCACTCATTCCTAAATAGTTTTTCCTATACTCTTCTACAGTGATAGAAGTTAAGTAAACGTAATTAGTTTTTGGTTGAAGGCTTTTCCAATTAGTAGTTTTCATGGAATCGGCCCATGAGCCTTTATAAGGAGTGTCAACGGTATTTTTCTTTTTCATAAGGTAGGAAAGTGAGCTTACAGGAGAAAAGAGAGTTGTCAATGATTTATTATTCACTTAACCATTTAAACAATTCTTTTTCAGTTTCAAACAGGAAGTATTGACAATATGGCTTAGAAAGAACATTTTGGAGATTGCCACTAACGCTAGAATAAGAATTTCCAGTTGATACACCATCGGTAGAAAGCAGTTTGTATGAGTTTGAGTTTCCGTATTCTGTTTTAATTACAAACGTTTTATTATTGAATGGATCAATTACGCCAATAAGCGGAAAGAGTGGCAATTCACTAATAGTGATTGATTCAGGGAGAGGAGAGGTAATGATTTGTTTCATAGGGTAGAAGGGAGTTTAAAGGGGAAAGAATGGTTGTCAATGGTTTTTATTCGTTTGTTGGTTCAACCATATCGTAAGATTGATAAAGGAATAAACCGTCGAATTCGTTTTCATCCAACAGTTCACCATTTTCCGATTCATATGAAACTTCATCGCCAGAAACGAATTCTTGAGAAATACATTGTGACGTTTCAGTGTCGAATTGCTGAATTACAAATCCAATTGTGATTTTATTAACAATCATTTTATTTTTTATGTTAGGGGTAGAAGGGGAATTTAAAAGGGAAAAGGAGATTGATAATCTCCTTTTCCCTTTTTTTATTTTTTATTGAATCTCGATTGTATCGCCATTAACGCGCATAACTTGCATTGCATCTTTGTCAAGGGCAAACTCCCTAAACTTAGAAATAGGCAAAGACTTTTTAATCTGATTTTTCAAGATTGTTATAGGCTTGCTTTTCACTTCTTTTTTCGGAGTTCCTTCCTGAATGATTTTTTTACTTTGCACCAATCCAAAGATTTGAATAGAATCATCATGGTTAATGCTTACACCGTTTCCAAGAGGAGTCATGAGTCCCTTTCTTGTGTAATCCTCGCTTTGAGTGCCGTTCTGATGGGCAAGCAGAGACTTTTGAAGGGAATTCATCACTTCACCTGCTGCAAGCAAACTTTCGCCAGAAAACTCGTTTAAATCCATTTTTGCTTGTAATTCCTGAATGGATTTTTCAAGCAGAGTAATGTATTTGAATCCGAGGTTAAGAGTGTATCTTGCAATGCTTCCGTCTCCTTTGCTTTTATAAGTGAAAGAGGCAAAGCCAGCACCTGCATTAAGCAGGTTTTTAAGAATCTGAATGGAATTGTTTGGATTAGTGTCTGTCATAATGTTTGGGTGTTTGGGGTTGAGAAAGTAAGATTAGAGAGAAAAGGAGACTGTGCAAGTGATTTTTATTCTTTAATAGAGATTTGTGAAACATTTACGCCTTTCCATTCTGCAATCTCTTCCATAGAGATTTCCAGTTTAGAGCGATTATCAAAGATAATGCCGTCATTATCTTCATAATAAACTTCTTTACCATTAGAGTCATACTCGTTTTTGCTCCAATATCCATCTGAATTTTCGTAATAAGTGATTTTGTTATTAGAGTCATACTCGCTTCTGATCCAGAATTCTTCGTCATTTTCAAAATAAAGTTCATTTCCTTTTTCATCTCTAATAAAGAATGGAAATTTCTGAACGTTTAGGAATTGTGCAATTGTTTTTTCTTTTGTCATAATGTTTGGGGTGAGACTTTACTTTAAAAGGGAAAGAGAAGAGTGCAACAGCTTTAATTGCACTCTCTCTTTTATTTTTTAACCGTTAGCAACAACAGATACTTTGTTTTTTCCGTGGCCATGGGCACGAAAGCCTACAATAACGCTTCTGTTTGACTTTTGGCAAAGCAAACAATTGCTGCAATTAGAATTTTCGTTTCTTTGTGCAGGGCAAACAACAACCTTGTTTCCTTCTGGCGTAAAAACTGAGTCGGGTGAATCTTTGGGAAGCACTACAACAACAGGGATTCCCTGCTTTTTAAAAATATCTGCTTCTTTAAGATTGTCTGCACTGGCATTGATTACAAAGCCGTCATTGATTGCTTTTTTAATTCCATTTAAGTTCTTTTCATTCAGTGGTTTATGAGTGTATGTCCATGCAACAAGTTTACGCTTTTTAACTGCATTAGAAAGCATAGAAAGCTTTTCTAAATCAATTGATTCGTTTATACCAGGTAAGTCCCCTGCTTGATTATGGCGAAACTTCCAGCCAATGGGCAAAGCTTCAACAGAAGAAACAAATCCATTCCAATCGTTTCCACGTTCGCCATTGCTAACAGCATTCCAATGGCGAAGCAATTGCCCCCCGTTAGCATAGCAACCATTGCTTTTCAATGGACAGGAATCAGGGCAAGTTTCTTTATCCGAGGTAGAGACAGCAACGCCCATACCAAGTTTAGAGTTAGATGACATAGGAGTAAGGTGGAAGTTCATAGGAATTCTATATTGCAGAGAAAGGAAAGAGTGTCAAAGGAAAAAATAACTTTTTAAAAGGGAAAAGAGATTTATTTTCTCTTTTCCCTTTTTATTTCTTTTTAATCGTTCCAATCTACTCCCATGCTTTTCAGAGTGTCAAACACTGCACTCCGAGAATGCTGAGATGGCAGTTTAGAACCTCCATCGTCAAACGATTCAATCTCTTCTTCTTCTTCAACATCTTCGCCAAGAAGTTTAGCTGCCACTTTGTCGAATCCGAGAGAACGAGCGAGTGCAACGAGTTCTTCGGTTTCTTCTGGATTGATATTTAGGTTTTTGCTCATAGGGTGGTTTTTGGGTTGAGGCGATTAAAGTAAAGAGAAGAAAAAGGTTGTCAAAGGTTTTTTATTCTTTTTCATTTTCTGTTTCAAACGAATCTTCTTCAGTTTCATCTTCAATATCAGATAAATCTTCATCTTCATCTGTCCAATCTGCAAAGCCATGAGCTTCACGAAAATTCTTGCCCTCTTCTGAATCCCATTCAGGTTCATAACGAGAAACTACTGTTCCGTTTTCATATTCGACTTCACCAGCAAAGCAATTACCCTCTTCGATAAAAAAGTGTTTGATTTTTGCTTCTGGAAAACGAACAGAAAGAGCATGGATTACTGGTTCAGGTGGACTCCATGCTGTCATAAAACCATAATCCAATTCTTTTTCTTCTTGCATCAATTCAGAATCATTGTCGATATGATCGTAAGAATCCCATTTTGTGCCCCAATTATCAACATTCCAAGAATACCAAAGAGGGGCAGGGCCAGAATTATTTTGAATGCTTTGTTTCACTTCTTCCGTTTGAGGAATAACTTTTTCAAAAGAAAACGGATTATCTCCATTTTTCAAGAATTCAGAAATTTCCGCAATGTTTTCAGCTTTGATTTTAACGTTGTTTGTGCAATGGTTAGGCATAGTAGTTTTTGGGTGAGAACTTTACTTTAAAGATAAAAAGAAAGAGTGCAAGTGATTTTTACACTCTTTCTTTTTTTTATTTTTTATTTAGAGATTTCGGTTTCTTCTTTTTCTTCTACAATCTCCCAATAAGAAATTGCAGGTTGACCACGGGAACCGTTAGACGGTTCACGAACTGCATTTAGTTTACCCTCTTCTGTAAGATTACGAAGCATTGAAACGATTCCACTTTTAGCCATACCAGACACTTCAAAAATGCCGCTTTCCACATCACTACGAAAAACCTTGCCATCACATTCAGAAATATTATTTAAAAGGTTTTCACGTTGGAAAGCTTTACGTTCTGCTACTTTACCCTCATTGCCTTCACCTGTTTCATTTCCAGTTGATTTAGCAAGCTCAAAAGGGCAGTCTAAATCCCAAACGCCATTAAAAGGAAACGCACGGGAAACAGGAGCACCTTCTCGATTTTTATCACAGTGAAACTCGACAACCTTACAATCATCGTATCCCTTGCCATCAGGAACCATACGAAGAGTATATGCAACATCCACAAGATGAAGCAATTCGTTTCGACCACTACGATTTCCCTTTTTATCTGTATGATTCAAAAGAATAAAAGTAACATCGTATTTTGCTGCAAAGTCTGCCAGTTGTCCGACTTTTGCTTTTGTATCAAGATGCTTTTTAGTTTCAGAATCAATCGGAAAAGTAAGCATAGGAAAAGAATCAATTACAACAACGTTAAGATTGTTTTCTACAA